>Ga0137380_10003657_pt1 | contig 13383 bp, 18 predicted proteins | sample SagtaG_17_FD_104809 | JGI IMG/M metagenome (GOLD analysis project Ga0137380, IMG submission 104809) | Vadose zone soil microbial communities from Sagehorn Ranch, Mendocino, California, USA - Sage2_L_100_16 metaG | ecosystem: Environmental > Terrestrial > Soil > Vadose zone | place: USA... | reverse complement strand
GGCCAAACACCACCTACTGCGGGAGTGTCGGCGACATACTCAAACATTTGAGGAGTGCGGGGGTCTTGGATCGGCCCCTTAACGGGTAGCACAAGTTTGTCAGCGACATTACGAAACAGCTCTATTGCAAGCGCGTCCGAAAGATCGCCAGCGAGTGGTGACACGATTTGTGCGCGATGCGTCTCAACGACAACCCAACGCCCAGTCCGATATGTTCCGCAGCCAGCAGTTAGCAGGACCAGTGCAGCAGTCGTTATCAATGCAGCTTTCATGTTCTGTGGCCTAGACCCAATAGCGACGGCGGCCACGAGGCGCGCCGATTGCAACCGCGGCGGTCCGCCGCCGTTAGATGCAGCGCATGGTAGATCATGCTCTTCTGCTCTGCACGACCAACCAACTGAAACCCATCCGTGAACCGATAATCTGCCGAGCAGTGGTCACAATGCACGGCAAAGCCTGACTGTGTGTGTCTGCCAGTCTCTAGATCAAAATCCATCCACTGCCGGACGGTAGCCAGACTCGGAACAGTGAAACTGGTGTGACAATCTGGACAAGTGAGCTGACGCATCCGCTTCAGTTTTCGAGCGCCTGAGATGCGCAACGCGACAACGATACCAAGGATGAGAAACGGAATCGCAGTCGGGAATGCCAGTATCCACTGTCTATTCATGCACGTGGGGGGCCGGGAGGTCAATCCTCCTGGCTACCCGGTTTGTTCTGGCTTGGTAGTCATTTGTCGGTGTCAGAACGATGATGGGCGGATCGCAACCCGGCGAGTCCACCAATACCTACCAGGAGTGTACTGAGAGCTGGGAAGAACGCGTCCGAGAGGCCAAGCGCATCATGTACCGCCAACATGATGAGGAACGGAAGCAAGAGCAAGAAGCCAATCCAGTGGGAATGAATGACGGTTCGCGCGGTCATACTGTTGAATTTGGTAGCCAGTATCATCGTGTCTCACTCCTACCAAGTTCCTTCATGGCCCTCAGAAAACCATCGGCAAACTCCTGCTTGGTCAACTGGCGCAAAACAATTACCTGAGTGCCCTCGGTACCGTAGCTGAACTGAATCGCGCCACCCTGCGGCGTGAGTCGGTAGCCACCAAGCTTGCCGCCGTCCGTCGTCTCGCTCGGCCCGAACTTCGGCTCGCCGAACGCCAGGCGCAGCAACTTCTCCACCGCCTCGTAATCGTCACGCGGCATGAGAACAACGACCCCGTACTGATCCTCAGAGTAGCGCCATGCACCAGAAATCGTCGGGAACCCGTTGGTCGTGATAAGCTGCCCGCCACGGGCGACTGCTTGCAGCAAGATGAACTGGCCTGCGTCGCCGCTGCCCGCCTTGAATCGCATCTTCTGGTGCGACGCGCAGCCGCACAACAGAACGGGACTGACAACAATCAATAGCTGGAGCGACTTCGGTAAGTGGAAAAACCATCTCATTTCTTGTTCAAGGACGCAGCGAAGCGCTGCGCCGCTTCCATAGAGGTCGTATACCACCACATCTCGCGTCCGCCGCCTGGCTGTGCGCTCACCGCTTCAAGCAAAACCTGTCCGTTCACCTGCAACTCGAAATTTTCTCCGGGGTGTGCCTCGTTGAAGCGCTGAAATCGCCGAGCGGCCTCTTCTTGAAAAACAAGGTGTATCTGAGCCTTAAAATCGGGAGCATCTCTGTTTACGGATAGACGACTCCTATCAAGCGTCTCCGCGGACGCGGTGATGACATCCACAGAGCGAATATTGAAAACCAGCGGACGATTGAGGGCTGTACATCCCATTAGCGTGGCGAAGAACAGGAAGATCAAGGGTCGCACATCGGTCAAAGCTATGCGCTTTTCGTTCGGCCACATCATCGGCTCCTGATCAAAATGCCCTGACACAATGCTTCTGTGCATCCGGTCGCTTTCCAAGCTACCAGTCGTACGGATACACCGCAAAGCCACCATAGTGGCTGCCAAAGATAAATGTTGACCCGGCCCAAGGGCTTGCGGACGGGGTGAGTAAAAATGCTTCCCTGGGTTTTTGGGGATCGGCTCTGATGGAGCCCAGCCACCACATGTCTCCTGCTCGTTTGCCGTTGTAAGATACGTAGGCGTGCTGATCTGGGGTAATCATGATTGCCTCGCCGCGCTGACTGCGAAAGACCTCCGTCATCCGTGGGTCACGAATATTGCTAACGCAGCCGGTCGCTATTGTCAGCAGCGATGCAACTGTGATCATGATCACGGCACGCATAGTGGCGATCACAAGCTCAGCGACCCGGCCCGTGGGACGCGTGGATTGCAACCGGAGTGCAGAGGCCGGGTTCGCGGCGCATGGTTAGCCATTCTTTCTTTTGTATTCATCCAAACGGCTGTAAAAGTGATGCGAGCAGAAGAAGTCTCCGCACAGCATGTCGAAGCCATCGGCATTCAGCTCAATCTTGTCTTTCGTCAGATGTTCCCGAAGAAAATTCCGCATCAACTCGCTTCCTCGCCGGCACGCCTCCGTATTACTATTGTCGAACGCCTCTGGATGTGTGGTTTCCAGCAAGTCGTAGAGCTTGGAACGATACGAGTCGGACAAACAAATGAGATGGCGCGCAGAGTTCATACCGGGCGTGCAGGCGAAAAAACTGTCAGCGCACTGCTCGCAAAAGTGCTGCTCTCTCTGAGACCCCGGCTCTTGGCCGAGCCTCTCAGCCGCGACCGTCGTGGTGAGGTGAACGATAGCCTCTCGCTGATGACACGATTCGCACAGCATTATGTCAGCTTCAAAAGGGATGCCCTACTGCCAATCATGCTGGAAAGGTAATTCAAATGCTCAGGATTCGCCATAGAGTTCCTGGAGGTTGCCGCCGCTCCAGCCAGTCTTGGACACGCTTTCCGGCTCTGGATTTCCACAGCGTCAACACGAACACGCCGGCTCTGAACGGAAACGCCCCAACCAATCGCCATCTATTCACCAACATCGACCGGCCTCTACCCTGTTGCCGGTCCTTGCCGCGATCAGGCGCTGCGCCGTATGCTGCGCGGCAGCTATGCGCAGCTCGATCTTGGCTTCCTCGTGTCGGGTTCTTGCCCTCACGCTCGCGTGCGGGGCGTTGACCGGGACCGCCGCCGAAGCGGAGTTCACGGACGGCCTGACAGCCCAGCAGATTCTGGAAAGGATGGCGGCCAGCTACGCGGCCTGCAAATCGTACCGCGACTCCGGTGCCGTAACGAATTTCTTCAACAGGCAGCACATCGACGCCAAGCCGTTCCGCACTGCTTTCGTGAGGCCCGATCAGTTCCGGTTCGAGTACCACGACCCCACTCCGGAGAAGCCCTACATCGTCTGGGCCAAGGGGGACGAGGTTCGCACGTGGTGGTATGTGAGACCGGGTGCCCAGAATCCACCCTCCCTGGGGCGCGGCATCGCCGGGGCCACGGGTGTTTCTGGTGGTTCGGCACACACGATCCCTGCGCTGCTCTTGCCCGACCGGATCGGAGGCCGCAGCCTCGCTTCGCTGGCTGACCCGACTCGACTGCCCGACGAAGCAGTCGATGGCACGCCTTGTTTCAAGCTCCAAGGCAAATTTGCAGACCAGCCCACGACGCTCTGGCTGGACAAGGAGACGTACCTCGTCCGGCGCATCGTAGAAGACACGAAGCTGGCCATAACCACGACGGTCTACCGGCCCCTAGTGGACAAGGAGATTCCCGCCGAGGAACTGGAGTTCAACTCGACAGACCAAGACTTTCAAACCAGTCCTGTGAATACTCACCTTAACAGTCATGCCCTGCTGAACATCGGCGGAGGCGAAATCATTCTGATTTTGGTTTTGCTCTTCATCCTCGCCATGGTGGCGGTCGGCTTTGTGGGCCTGATTTACCTGATAGTCCGTGCCGTGGCGAACCGGCCACCACCAGTCCCGTCGACGCTGCCGCTGGACGTGGCGAACCAAAATCAGCAGCGCCGGGACCGGGAGCACGTGAAACTTCTGGCGATTTTCCACTTCGTGTTCGCCGGGCTGGCTTTCGTGGGCATAGGTTTCCTCTGCGTGCATTACTTCATCATGCACACGGTCTTCTCGAACCCGGACATGTGGAAGTCGCAGCAGCAGAACATGCCGCCCAAGGCTTTTCTGGATGCCTTCATCTGGTTTTACCTGTTTATGGGTGTTCTCCTGCTGACTGGCCTCGTTCTCAACGGGCTGTCGGGCATGTTCCTGTTGCAGAAACGGAATCGGCTCTTCTCGCTCATCATCGGCGGCCTGAACTGCCTGCAAATCCCATTCGGGACGGCCTTGGGAGTGTTTACAATTCTGGTGCTGTCCCGCGATAGCGTGCGCCAACTTTACGCTGGGGGAGCGGAATCCACCTGATGAAGCGGAAGCCGAAATTCGAGATTGAGCGGCCTGCGCCGGGCATTGTCACCTATCCGCCAGCCTTTGGAATCGACCTGCACGTTGATGACTCAGAGGGTGTAAGGCTGGAAGGAGAAGAACACGGCTTCCACGTCGTTGTTGTTCGACCAGACGATGAGCGGTGGACGAAGCGGGTGCTCGATGCTGCGGAGCAGGTCGCGACGAGCGCAATGAACGGGAGTCGGAAGTGCGATCGGCATGCTCTTTTGTGTGCTTTGTTCTTGAATTCTAGCAGCGAATACTGCTAGCAATTCGGCATTAAGGTTTGCATGAGGCTTCAATCAGTTTCGTTTGTGGCGGTCATTTTGGCGCTGCAAGCGCTGGATTCTCCCGCAGCAGTGCTCCATGTGGACCTGAACAGCACTAACCCTACGCCGCCTTTTTCCAATTGGAGTTCCGCGGCCACGAACATTCAGGATGCTATCGATGTCGCTAATTCAGGCGATCAGATCCTCGTTACCAACGGGGTTTATCAAACGGGTAGTAGATTAGTATCCGGTTTGCTCAAGAACCGGGTGGCTGTGACGAAATCCGTTATTGTCCAAAGCGTCAATGGTCCCCAGTTGACGGTCATCCAAGGAGTCAATGCCAACGGAGGCTTCTCGGCGACGCGTTGTGTCTATCTGGCCGATGGAGCCACTCTTTCAGGATTCACTGTGGCTGCCGGGGGAACGCTGGCCGGGATATTAAGCGATAACGTCAACGAGGGAAGCGCCGGCGGAATCTTGTGTGCCTCAAGCAGCGCGATTGTTTCCAACTGCGTAGTTAAGGACAACTGGGGATATTACAACGGTGGGGGCGTGTACAACGGCACGATGAACAATTGTATTTTGTCGTCCAATTCGGTCTTTGCTTGGGGTGGCGGTGCCTACGCCAGCCGGTTGAACCAGTGCACTCTGACCGGCAATCGGGTCACATCCGCCCAAGGTGGTGGCGGTGCTTATGGCAGCACATTGGCAGATTGCACTTTGACGGCAAACAACGCGGCATTAGGTGCTGGAGCTTATGGAAGTACGTTGACGAATTGCACGCTCAGTGCGAATACCGCGGCGACCTCAGGCGGTGGAGCGCATAACAGTACGCTGAAAAACTGCGTGCTGGTTGGAAACACCGCCGGCACTTTCGGTGGGGGTGCGTATTCAGGTAGTTTGTTGAGTTGCGCGGTCAATGGGAATTCGGCTGGCAATAGTGGCGGTGGTGTTTACCAAAGCACGGCCACCAATTGCACGATTGTCGGCAATTCTGCGACAACGTCAGGTGGGGGCGCGTTCAATGCCAATTTAAGAAACTCAATTCTGCATTACAATGCGGCCCCAAGCGGATCGAATTACTCCAGTGGAACACTAACCTATTGCTCGACCGCCCCGCTTCCGGCAGGGGTGGGAAACATCACGAACGACCCGCAATTGGCCAGCCTTACTCATCTGAGCGCTGGCTCCCCATGTGTCGGAGTGGGAAGCGCGGCGTACGCCAAAGGTACGGACATTGACGGCGAAGAGTGGCTCAACCCGCCTTCGGTGGGCTGCGACGAATTTCGTTCCGGCGCGATGACCGGCCCTATCAGCGTCTCCATCGAGGTTAATTATACAAATCTCGCCACGGGCCTTGCCGCAAGTTTCACGGCGCGCATTGACGGACGCGTCAGCGCACATTATTGGGACTTTGCCGACGACACGACCATCACCAATCGGATTTACTTTTCCCATGCGTGGACGAACGCCGGTGATTATTTGGTCCGCTTGGTCGCGTTCAATGAGAGCAACCCCTTAGGAGTCGAAGCGACCGTCATGATGCACGTGATCCCGCCTCCGATACATTACGTCGCTCTTGAAAGTGCGAACCCAACCGCGCCGTACATCTCTTGGGCGACGGCAGCCACAAACATTCAGGATGCGGTGGATGCCGCGTTTCTCGGGGGAATCGTCCTCGTGTCGAACGGAGTGTATGAGGCAGCAGCACGAGTAGTGTTCGGCGCGATGAGCAACAGGGTCGCGGTCACCAAACCCATCACGGTTACGAGTCTTAACGGACCGGCGGTAACTACCATTCGAGGCGCTCAAATGGCCACAGGGCTGAATGGCGATGCAGCGGTCCGCTGCGTGTATTTAGCGAACGGCTCGTCTCTAACCGGTTTTACCATAACAAAAGGAGCTACGAGAGCGACCGGGGATTTGGTTAGAGAACAGAGTGGTGGCGGAATCTGGATGGAATCAACCAACATCGTCGTTTCCAATTGCGTTATTAGCGGGAACGCGGCCTCTCGATTCGGCGGCGGCGCGTACTCCGGGCGCTTGAGCAATTGTTCGTTGACCGGAAACTCGGCCTATCAAGGCGGCGGAGCGGCTAGCAATCTCTTGGATAATTGCTTTCTCACCAGGAACTCGGGCAGCCAAGGCGGCGCAACATTTTCAAGCACTTTGAAGAATTGCACGGTGACAGGTAACTTTGCCAGCACGGGTGGTGGGATCAACAACTGCACAGCGAACAACTGCATCGTTTACTACAACACGGCTCTTGCAGGACCGGACTGGTCTGGCGGGGCGCTTAACTACACATGTACACCGCTACCTCCGCCGTCTGGCGTGGGTAATATTTCCTTGGAGCCAAAACTCGCGAGCGCCTCGCATATCAGCGGGGAATCGCCATGCCGCAATGCGGGGACACCGGCCTTTGCCTCGGGCACTGATATTGATGGGCAACCGTGGTCGAGCCCACCTGCGGTTGGCTGCGACGAACTGTATTCCGGCGGTGCTACGGGCCTGCTTAACGTGAGCTTCGAGCCGAACTTCACGAATATTGCGGTGGGTTTCGTTGTAGATTTCATCAGCGATATCGCAGGGAATGTTACGGCAAGCCGCTGGGATTTCGGTGATGGAACTGTCATCAGCAACCGCCCCTATGCGTCGCACAGTTGGGCCGCGCCGGGAGACTACTCCGTCGTGCTTTCTGCGTATAACGACGACCATCAGGCTGGAACCATGACGACCGCTGTGGTTCACGTTGTCGAGCAATCTATGCACTACGTGGCCACGGAAAGCACGAACCCCGTTTCTCCCTACATCTCTTGGGCAACAGCCGCCACGAATCTCCAGGATGCCGTCGATACCGCTGTCGTTGGCGGCACCGTTGTCGTCAGCAACGGCCTTTACCAAACCGGCACACGCGATGTTTCGGGAACTCCAAACCGTTTGGCCGTTCTGGTCCCCCTAGCGGTGCGGAGCGTAACCGGCCCGGAATTCACGATTCTCGACGGTGGCGGGAGCGCGAGATGCGTTTATCTGACAAACGGTGCTTCGATAATTGGGTTTACGCTCACAAACGGAACTGCCGGAGGTGGCGGTGGTGTGTGGGCGGAGTCGAGAAGCTGCATTGTTTCCAACTGCATCATACGCGGAAATTCCGCCGGTGACGGCGGCGGGGCAGCTAGAGGCACACTCATCAACTGCATTCTGAGTGGGAATACAGCCACGCTCGGCTCAGGCGGCGGCGCGAACGATAGCGCGCTGCATGATTGCACTGTGAGCGGTAACAGCGCGGGGTTTGTGGGGGGCGGCGCGATCAATTGTTCCTTGAGCAACTGTATCGTGACTGGCAATACGGTCAATGATTACCGAGGCGGTGGCGTAATCAATTGCACTCTGTACAACTGCACCCTGGCAGGGAATTGGGCGTTCGGATTTAACGGTACCGCTGGTGGAGCAGCTAGCAGTGTCCTGAATAATTGCGTGATTGTTGGCAATAACGCAAATCAAGCGGGCGGGACTCTTTACTCGACGTTGAACAATTGCACCGTTGTCGGAAATAACGCGCAATTCAGCTCGTCAAGCGGCGGCGGTTGCTGGGGTGGCATCATCAATAATTCAATAGTTTATTTTAACGGCGGCGGGAACTACACCGCAGACTTCCTCGGAATCAGCTTGAACTATTGTTCAACAACTCCGCTGCCCAGCGGCCTAGGAAATGTTACCAATGCGCCGATGTTCATTGATCAAGCAGCCGGTGACTTTCGCCTGCAATCTAGTTCACCGTGCATTAACGCAGGCAACAATGCCTACGTGACGACCGTTACTGACTTGGGTGGCAATCCTCGCATTGTCCCCGGCGCGGTAGATATGGGCGCGTACGAGTTTCAGTCGCCGTCTTCGGTTCTCTCTTACGCTTGGATGCAACAATACGCTTTGCCTACGGACGGTTCGATAGATTACAACGACACAGACGGCGACGGCATGAATAATTGGCGCGAGTGGATTGCGGGAACGATTCCGACCAATAGCCTGTCCCGCCTCACCATGTTTTCGCCATCGAATAGCCCTTCGGGTTTGAAGTTGAGTTGGCAAAGCGCTATTGGAAAAACCTATTCTCTCGAACGCGGGACAAATCTAAGTGTTTGGCCCGCATTCTCCGTGCTGCAAAGCAATATCATCGGCCAGGTAGGCACAACAGTTTTCACGGACAGCACGGCAATAAATGGTGGCGGTTATTTCTATAGGGTTGGCGTCTCGCGATGACGCAGCAATCTGCATTGCAACTCCAACCCCGCAGCGGGGCTCCGGGCTTTCTTCCACACCGGCGATTTTGCCCTTTTCCAGGAAAGCCACCGCCACCATCGCAATGACGATCCCGAAATTCGGATAAACCTGGAGCTTCAACTGGCGATTGCGTCGAAGCGTGGCCGTACTTTTTGGTCAGAGAAAGTACCTCGATGTTCATGTTCCTGCCCGATGATTCAAGAACTCTGCACCGGTAAGTATCGTCCCAAGCAGTGCGGTGCAGCGTGTATGATCCAGGAGCGAGCGCAATTTGAGGCAGTCTTCAGCCTCTGTCAAATGGGCATGGCTCAAGCATGACGCCCAAACCCTGTGCTGTTGCCAGAGTTCAGGCCGTGAATAGCTCTGTGCAGAGCGCCGGATTCACCGGTCTCGCGTATAATCCGTTTGCCACGTTTAGGTCACGTCTTTCTCATCTCACTATCACCGCTTGGCCGTTGGTGACGACAACTCCATACCTCAAAAAGAGACTCTCCGTGTCCTTGTCCGTCCAGAGCCAACGCTGAGGAAAAAGCTTTTGATCCAATCCCAAAATGGGTGCGTAGAGAGACACGCTCCAATTTCCGAAGCGGTAATTAGGAACGCGAGGCCACGGTCCTTGTCCCGTCATGCAGCGCACCGGTCCTGGCTCCACCAGGACGTAATAGCTCGCAACATAGAGCGGGAAGGGGGCGAGGAGCAGAACAATAACCCACAAAACTCGTTTGAGTGTGTTCACGGCGCACACAGTCAGGTTAACGAGCGACCACCGCCGAGAACGCTCCCAGCGTGGCGGCGGTTCGCTGCGCTCTGGTTAGGCCACACCTTCATGTCGTGAAAGCCAATCAACTGCCTGATCAGCGGCGTGCTCTGGGGTGCTCTGCTGATAATCACGAACGGAAGCCTCCGCAGGCTGCTCGAACAACTCGACCAAAAACCCAACGCCATCGAAATACAACTCCACTGCTCGGTCTGCGTGCTCGGCGTAAACAAACCGTGCTCCGCCGTCTCCGCGCACCGATGGAGAAAATCCAGCGCGCTCAAGAATGCTGGCGATGCTTCACAACTGCTCTCCATACATGTCTGATTCCCCTGTCGGTGTGTTCTTGATACGAATCTTCATGCGCTGAACTGTTGAGACTTTCCCGCAAACTGAGAGGTGCAACCGGCGTTGTCTCCATTGATCTTGTCAGGCGGCAACATTCTGGATGTCCTTTGAGTCCGCACGATGAACCGTGCCGCTGTAAAACAGACCGTGGCCCTGGTGAACAACAGTGAACGCCTGGTGAAGAATCGGTCGGCCCCAAAGCTTGGCAGTGGCGAGATGCTGGCGGATGTGTGTCTGAATCCGGCCTGATAACTTGGCGAGTGCCGGCCAATCGCAGTCGTCTGCTGGATGTATAGACCGCTGCCGCGCACCGGCCTCGCTCCAGTGCCCGTAATGCGAATCGTAAATGATGCCATTCTTGGGACCGTCCAAGTAAAGCTGTATGAGGCCAGCACCCTCGACAGCGTAACGGAATGAATGGCCAGGCACCTTGAGTTCGATACGACGGATGACGGGGCGTGGGTGGAGGTGCAAAATGAAGCTTATCGTAGCGAGGGGCCGCGCCGAGCGAAAACTCATCTGGATCGAACCGATGTTGATCGGGATGCGCCAGGCACAGCCGTAGCCTCGATCATGTTCATGAAGCGCCTTGATAATCCCGGACAAACGCTGTTTAGAGAAAAGGCGCGATTTTGGAACTTCAATAAACGAACCGGCAGTCGTATATTGAGGTAGTGTTTCGTTAATTAAGAACTGTTTACAAGTTGCGGAATCCCGCTTGAACCAGTCGTAGAATAAAAGTTCGGCGGCATCGTAATAACAATGAAACGGGGCTATGCACTAGCAGACGGTTGCAGTAATTTAAGTGACGAGATTCGGGTCATTTCTCCTGAGGGTGTGGACTTGGGATTTATGACCGTCGCTGAAGCGCATAAACGCGCCACTGCACTCCACGCAGAGCCGGTATTGCTTACACTCGGCTGCAACATGAAGGTGTTCAGATTGGTCGAGGACGCTTTGAAGCAGAGGCTCCGAGGCAAGAAGCAAGCGTGAAACTTTTCCGGCCGAACAAACCGGATGCAGCGAACCCTGCGATTGCGTCTCTGTTTCAAGTCTGGCGTCAGTGGCGCGGCGTCGCTGATCCGGGACGTTCGGCAAACAGTAATCGACCATGAAACCAACAGTTCCTTTCACCATTCGGAATGTTTTTCAAGGGTTTGCAGAAACCGAGGGAATCCTCTCGATGGATGGCGCAGACCTAAGATTGGAGTTCCAAACGACCGACAATGTGGTCGGGCTCTTAAAATCGGGCGTCCGGGAGGTCAGGCTGCCCCTTGACGGAGTTGAAGAGGTTTGTTTTCAGAAGGGCTGGTTCGGATGCTCACTGGTCATCAGAGTTGCTGGGATGCGCGGAGCGTCCGAGGTTCCCAATTTCAAGCGTGGTGAGATCGCGCTCTCTATTGCTAAGAAGCACAGCAAAGCCGCTGCCGACTTTATCTCATCCATACAGATCTCCTCTGGCGGACAGACAAAGAAGTAGCCTCATGCCGAACAAGGCGCATGCAGCGAACCCCGCGATGACCCGATCTGCTAGATACCCGACGCCAAGTGGCGCAGGGTCGCTGATGCGCGACGTTATTCTGCGTAGTCTCGCGCTCATCGTTCCGCTGTTGCTCTTGGGTTGCGCCAGCACGCAGACAGTCAGTCATGCAGAGCTGGAGCGATTGAAGACTCAGCGCCATGAGCCGAAGGTGAGCACGTGGTACTATGTTGGCAGTAAGGACGGCTTTCACTATTTTCACCATTATGACTTGGGTACCGACAAGAAAGATTTCCGAATTTCCGCCGCCGAGCTTCATTGGGAAGATACATTTCCGCTCACCTGCCATCGCAAGAGTTGGCGCGTCCTTGAGTGGTGATCGTCTCAGCGCAGACGAGAGACAGCATAACAAACCGGATGCAGCGAACCCCGCAATTGCGTCTCGGTTCCATGGCAGATGTCCGTGGCGCGGGGTCGCTGATCCTGGACGTTGGGCCTGAGACTTTGCACCATGGAAACTTCAAAGAAACCGAAATTGGTAGTCCTTCTGCTCGGCTTGGCGCTGCTTGCCTTGCTGACGGTGCTTGCGTGGATGCTCTGGCAAAATTACTGGTGGCGGCGTTCCGTTGACTTTGTCGCAGATGAGGCTGGCGCATCGTGGGCCATGTCGAGCTTTCGCAGGGGGCACCTGGCGATTGGGGAAATCAACCCGACAAACGATTTCCCTCGGTTTTCTGGGCGTCGAGACGGACCCTTTGAGGTTTGGCTAGACGAGTATCACGCCGACATGCCCGGTCCGTGGCAGTACGCCGAGCGCAGAAAGATAGCGGCCCACAACAGGCAGATGCGCTACATGTACGACCACCCAGAGCGATTCACACTCGGAAAGGATGAAAGGAAACAGGCCCAACCAGACGGTGCAGCGAACCGGAGCCAGCCGGTTCGCCCAGAGACGAATCGAACGTCAGCGGCGGCTGGCTCCCGTCGCTAAGTCTTTTGCTAACCTGCTTGGGACGCTTCACACCGCATGAACTTTTACGAGATGGCAGAGAAGGTTGACTCGAAGGAGTCATTCTTACGTTTTGTTCAGGCATTGGCCGAGGACGCGGAGGCCGCTGATGCAGAGCCGGAGCGCACAGCCGACGGGAAACTGAATCTGAGTCCACGCGGTTGGCAGAACGGTAGCGTAGCGGCATTTCTTGGTGCGATGTCAGCGTGGGCCGCAGGCAATTCCGGCCTCACTGGTAAGCCGATGGTCTCGGAGCAGGCGTCTTGGCGCGCATTCGCAGAGATTTTGCACTCCGGGAAGTTTTACGAATTGGATTTGTGTTTTCACATGAAGACGCAGGCTAACGAAATCACTGGCGCGAACGCGGGCGGGCCGCGTTTGTTGCCAGTGCGGACGCGCTGGACCGCCCGCGTCGCTCAGTTCAATCGTTAGCCGGCGTTGCGCAGCCGCTATGTCAATCGCTCCGAAAGGAAGTGTTTCGATGCGAGTGTTTCTCCGGTCGGGAGAGTTTGGGCCAGTCCGGCTGGGCGACGCCGTGGATTCTCTTAAGAGCGCATTCGGCGAGCCACACGACGTTGGCGGCACGTCCCGGCGTCATCGAACGCCGCGCATTTGGAGGTATGGAGACGTAGAGTTCCACCTGACCAGTGATGCCAAACACATTGCCTGATTTTCTGCGACACATTCACACGGCTCCGCCTTGGCTCTGGAGTGTCGTTCGACCACTGGTTCTTTGAGGGGCATCCTTCCGTCGAGTCGGTTGAGCATGAGTTGCTGACAGTGGGTTTCACGTTTCGCAGACAGTACATGCCACACGAGCCTACTGCCTTTTTGTTGCGCCTGGACTCGGGCGTTGAGTTGATGTTCAGTAGAG
>Ga0137380_10003653_pt1 | contig 13387 bp, 6 predicted proteins | sample SagtaG_17_FD_104809 | JGI IMG/M metagenome (GOLD analysis project Ga0137380, IMG submission 104809) | Vadose zone soil microbial communities from Sagehorn Ranch, Mendocino, California, USA - Sage2_L_100_16 metaG | ecosystem: Environmental > Terrestrial > Soil > Vadose zone | place: USA... | reverse complement strand
GGCATAGGTCGTCAGCACGATGATTCGTGACTCCGGAAATTCCCCGCGGATCGCGATTATTGCATCGAGCCCGTTCATTTCCGGCATCTGCAAGTCCATCAGCGTGACGTCCGGATGGTGTGCGCGGAACTGCTGGATCGCTTCCCGGCCATTCGACGCTTCTGCGACTAAACTCATGTCCGAATGAACAGCAACGAGCCCCGCAATCCCTTGGCGAACGACCGGATGATCGTCAACCGCCAGAATCCGAATCGGGCCGGCCTCCGCGCTCATGACTTCCTCTCCGTGTCTTTCTCCACGAATTTCCCCGCGAACTTCTCCGCCAACCACGACCGCCTGCGGCCATCATCTGTCGCGTAAGCATTCGCGGCAGGAATGCTCAGCTCCACTTCCGTGCCTGAATCGAGTTCGCTCCACACCGTCATCCTACCGCCCAAAAGCTTGGCCCGCTCGCGCATCCCGCGCATGCCGTAGTGTCCGGGACGCTCATCGTCATTCAGAAGCTTCGAGTCAATCCCCTTGCCATCGTCCCGCACTCGCAGCCGAAACTGCCGTTCGTCATACCGGATCTCCACTTCGATCCGCCGCGCCACTGCGTGCCGGAACGCATTGCGCAGTGCCTCCCCTGCAATCCGGTAGACCTCGTCTCGCAAAATCGGATGGAGGTCCCGCGGCGTCCCTTCCACCCCCACATGAAACTCGGCAGCATTCGGGTTCGTTCCGGTGCCCGCGAGTTCTTTTCCTAGAGTGTTGATCGTCAACGCGAGGTCGTTGGTCACCACCGTCGATGAGCGCAACCCCTGTACCGCATCCCGCCCCTCGGTAATCGCTTGCGCGGCCTGCTCGATGGCGCTATCGAGCGTTTGTTTCGCTTCGGCCGGACGCGTCGGGAACAGTTCAGATGCCGTATGAAACCGCAGCAACAATCCATGAAAACTTTGCAGCAGTGTGTCATGCAAATCCCGTGCAATCCGCGTCCGCTCGTTCACCCGCTCCTCCAGACGCAAATTGAACTCCCGCGACAACTGCCGTAGCCGTAGCTGATAGGCAGCGGCTAGCATTCCGAGGAAAGCGGCAATGCACGACAAAAGGAACCAGTAAGTTTGATAGTAGGCCGGGGCGACGTTCAAAGCGATCGCAGTTTCTGGCCCGTTCCACAACCCCTCGCTGTTGCTGGCAACTAGCCGGAATCGATAGGGGCCGGGCCCAAGGTTCGTGTAAACGGCTTCTCGCGCTGCAACCGGCTGGCTCCAGCTACTGTCGAAACCTTCGAGAAAATATCGAAACTGAATCCGCCCGGGCACAGCGAGGCTCAGCCCCGTGTACTCAAACGTGATTCGCCTGGGAGATGGAGGAATTCGAACGGAGGCGGCGAGATTTGCGGTGTTGTTATCGGCGGTGATCGCCTCGATGTGAGGCAGCGCGGGAAGTGAATAGTCCGTGATCTGGGATGGATTAACAACCGACAGGCCACTGCTGAGTGAAAACCAGATCCTGCCCGCTGAATCCGAGACCACCGATCGGCTGCGCTTCACTCCGTCAGTGCTCTCGAGACCATCGGCCTGGCCATACTCTCGAACATCGCCTCCCTGCACAACGCCACTTAGCAGTTTGTCGCGTGGAACGCGCAAAACATGATATGAGGTCGCGATCCAAAACCTTCCGCTCTTGTCCTCCGCCATTCCGACTATTTGTTCGCGCAAAACGTCGGGCGCTTCATGAGGAACTTGAAAACGGTTAGAGGCAAAAAAGGCAAGACCAGCAGATGTTCCACTCCAGAGAGTTCCGGATGAATCCTCGAAAAGGCAGTTCACCTCTGGCGAAGGCAAACCCTCTACCGTTGTATAGGTTCTCCATTGGCCGTTTGAAAGAGAACTCAGCCCGCTAGGTGTGGCAAACCACATTGCACCATCGCGGGTTTCAAGGATGGACGAGACGGTATTCGAAGCGAGGCCGTTGGTCGTCGTATAAGTGGTGAAGTGCCCATTTTTGAATTTGCTGACGCCGCCGCTTAGCGTGCCGGCCCACGCAGAGCCATCGCCGCTCTCATAAACAGCATAGGCACTGTTTTGGGCCAGTCCGTTTGCCTCTGTATAACTCTGGCTCGCTATCGCGCCGTTGCGAAATCGTAGACGGGTCAGTCCCCCGCGTTGACGTCCGGCCCACACCACATCTGCCCGCCCACTAATGGAATAGACGACCTCATTCGGGGGTATCGATGTAACGGGTTGAATTCGTCCATTATGGAGAACATATAGCCCACCTTGAGCGGGAGCGAACCATGTGCGGCCCTCCGGGTCGACATATGTAGGCCCACCGTGGTCGAAACGAGGATCGCTAACAGATGAATAAGTTACGAACGCACTGTCCCGAATGCGGCCTAGCCCTCGCGCACCTCCGATCCAGAGATTCCCTTCGCGGTCCTCGAACAGAGCGTTAATTCCGCCGTCTCCGCGAAGCGCATTCTCTTCGGAGAACGAAATACCCTTCGCGTTGATGCGGAGTAGCCCGCGCGTCGTACCCACCCAGATATTCGAGTCTCGATCGCGCAGAATGCTCAAAACCTGGACATTACCGAGGAACGACGGCAACTCGATCCGACGAAAGTCTTTGCCGTTTCCGCGATACAAGCCCGTGTCGGTGCCGACCCACAGCTCGTCACTACCGAGCGGCAGCAGACAATTGATCTTTCGGTCGGGCAATCCTGCGGTCACCTGCATAGCTCGCCCGCCCCTAAGAAGAAAGAGGCCATCGCCGAGTGTCCCTATCCAAATCTCGCCGTCGGCTGTTTCCGCCAGGGAGATTACTGGCGGAGAAGCAGGTCCCAATTTCTGAACGCCGTCTGCCATGAAACGGAATGTGCCCTGCTCAATGTCTGAAACCAGTACTCCGCCGTTGTTATCCTTTGACACGGCGGTGATTGCGTTTGGACCGTATCTGACGATCTCGAACTTGCCATCTTTTTGGCGCACGAGATCGTCGCCCTGTGGACGGATCCACAGTTTTCCGCCAGCATCCGTAAGCAGTTGCAATATCGAAACGTTCGAAGCGGTAGCGATGGAAGTAAAAGAGACAGGCCTGAAACTAAAGCCGTCGAAACGTATCAGGCCTCTTTCGGTTCCAATCCAGAGGTATCCATCTGCGGTTTGCGCGATGCTGTTGACAGCGCCGCCGGGAAATCTGGTTTCGGTGGTCCATTGTTCGCGGACGTACTGTGAAGGCAGACGATTAGGATCGAGTGCGCGTGCATCGATGACAAGGCCCGCTAGCACGATTCCAATAAGAATCCATCGAGTTTGCTTCAACCAGCAAATCACGGGAGGTACTCGAATTTGTCGATTATGACCTCATTTTCGTTTTTCAGGGGGATGTGGCCTTGATGAAATACATACAAAGCGATGCGAACCGATTCTCCCCCCGGTGAAGGCACACCGGAGGTAAACACGTGCCGGTTAATGACACGGCCACCTCCTGCATTCCCCGATCCTGCTACCGTCGAAAATGTTGCTTTCCCCGGTTCCCACAGAAACGAATGTGTGTAGAGACCAGGCGGTACCCGGAAGGCAACATGGTTAGCTGGAACGTAGTAAGGCTGGACGCCATAGTTTGCGTTGGTATTATCAAGGTATCCCCAACGACTAAGCTCAACGTCCAGCTCGTGCCGGTTGCTCTCTGTGCCAACGCCGTCCCAGGTGATTAGAGTTAGAACAGCGGAAGGTTCGAGATGGGAGACGTCGCGCACCTGGAACTTGTAGGTTCCGTATCCCAGGCTGCGCGTGAGCTTCACCTCCGCCCCAGCCCACTTTCCCGGGCTTCCCGAAATGCGAAGATGCAGTGCACCTCTTTCGTCCGTCCAAACGTTCGCAGGATCGAAGAAGTTTCTTGACCCAGCGCGAAAAATTGGCCCGGCGCTCGTTGTCCACTCGTAACTGCTAAAGTTCAGTATCTTCGGCGACGGGATTACGGTCGCTGGCCCTCCCCCGTTAACGATTGCCAGCGCCACCACGCCGTTACCTACGATCGGCAACGATTCAGTTTGTTCGGGCGGAGTGTAGGTTGGATCAACCAACAAAACGGCATATTGTATTCCCAAGTGGACTGAAGCTTTCCACCGGCCGTCAGCTTCGATATTCGTAAACGGCTGACCTGCTTGCCGGCACACGCCCCATCGTCCATCTGTCTTTGCGTACAACACGAGTCGCTGCCCGGGTCGAGCCCCTGTGGCACGGCCTTCGATTATGTCTGTCTTGTAGTTACGTTCGAATAGGTCTGTCTTGTAGGGACTCTCCTGATATGCCGCGGCAACCTTGCTGAAAGCAACTGTCGGAGCTGAATTTCTTGACGAAGAGTGGCATCCGGTTAGTACCAAGTATATCAAAAGAAACGACAATGTTACAGTATGTGCGACTATGTACGGGCGCGACACCATCGATCTCCGTCACGATCCGAGGTAAGGCGGCCAGGGCTGCACCCACCACGTCCCACTATGCGCATAGATAACGATCTGTTGTCCAGGGCGAGCGTTTCTGACGCGCCCGGCAATCTTGTCGACTCTTCCTAGTCCACCTTGCGCCACCGGCGGGATATGGGTGAACTTGATGGATGGGCCGGCGCTGCCTTTCTGCGAATGGCATCCCTGCGCTGTAAAACCAAGGCCCCCAACGAGGATGAGCGCCCATGCCAGCTTTCTCGGCAAAACGCTTGCCACGCATCGCGCGGTGCCTCGTCGAGGGTAGTTCCTTGCGAGCATTTCAGACAGCATGGCTTTAGCGCTGAGGATATAGCAAGTCTGTTCTGCGAACAAACCCCAATCGAGGTTCTCTGGGCACTCGACAAGGCGTTGGCAGCGCACGTATAGCGAGTAGAGAGCCCTCTAGCGGCTACGAATATCAATCCGTTTCCTGCCAAACAGCCGGGCATCTACAGACCATGCGCCCGGTCCGAGCATTACCAGGCTTACTCCGAGCGCCGCGAGCAAGAGGTGCAAGTTCGCTCCGTCTCCTCTAGAAAAGAAAATCCAGACCTCGATGATCGCTTGCAAAGCTCCGGCAACCGGCGTCCACAATCCTGCCAGCAGCAAAATTCCGACTCCGATTGTTGCAAAATATATTGCGTGAAGCCCCAACTGCGGTGCATCTCGAACTCCAAGGCCACCACCAATAATCAGTGGAATAGCTGCGGCTAGGCGCAGGACAAGGAGTCCAGCGCCGGGCCAACCGCCAGGAAACATCGTAAACAACCGTTGCAAGTTTTCCCCTTACTTCGCCCTAATTTCACACACGTACGAGGCGAGTGTAACGGGATAGCGGACCCTGCGAATCCCCAAATGTGGGGAACGCTTTAGACTCTTTTGGGTGGTTTAGAAGAAATTTACAATTCGATGATTCCGCGCTTCAAAGCTGCGGTCACCGCGTGGGTTCGGTCATTGACGCCAAGCTTGGAAAGGATGTTCTTTACGTGGCCCTTGACCGTATCCTCCGAGATCGCTAGCTGATCGGCGACCAGCTTGTTCGAATTTCCCGCTGCAATCAGGGAAAGAACCTCAATCTCTCTTTCACTCAAAGAGTCATCAGCTGCATGAGTGGCAAGTTCCGCGGCGACTTCCGCATGAATGAACTTTCTTCCGGCTCGAACAGCCCGAATCGTGTCCAAAAGATCCTTCCGCACGTTGCCTTTTAACATATAGGCTTGCGCGCCGGCTTTCATCGCCCGTTTGCACAGCGCGTCGCCCGCGTAGGTCGTCAGCACAATGATCCGCGCGTCCGGAAATTCACTCCGAATCGCAATCAGGGCATCGATCCCATTCATTTCTGGCATTTGCAAGTCCATCAAAGTGACGTCCGGCCGGTGTGACCGAAACTGTTCGATGGCCTCGCGGCCATTCGAGGCTTCGCCGACCAAACACATATCCTTTTGATTGGCGATGAGCGCCCCGACTCCGTCGCGGATCAGAGCGTGGTCGTCCACCGTCAGAACGCGAATTACAGTAGGACTAATGCCCGTCTTAGGAGTGCTGCCCATCGGATTCCCCAATCTTCTTTCGCCATAACCAGAATCTGCGACGCGGTTCGGATTTGCCGTAAGCAATTGGGCCAGGAACACTCAACTCAATTTCCGTCCCGGCTCCGCGTTCACTCCAGACTTCCAGCTTCCCGCCAAAGCACTTGGCGCGTTCCCGCATCCCCGGCAACCCCCAGTGTCCGGCACGCGCTCCCTGATTGGCAACCTCAGGATCAATCCCACCTCCGTCGTCTCGCACATGCAAAAGAAACTTGGAATCACTGTAGGTAATCTCCGCTTCGATCTTTTGCGCTCGGGCATGGCGGAACGCGTTTCGCAACGCCTCGCGCGCAATTCGGTAGATTTCATCGCGCAGCATGGGATTGAGCTCTCGCTGTTTCCCTTCCACCAGCACGCGCACGCGCGGCACCAAGCTGTTGCCGCTCTGTAGCGCCAGTTCCTTGCCAAGTGCGGTCAGTGCCTGCGCAATGTCGCTGTCGCCCATGATTGGCTCGCGCAAGTCCGAGACTGTGTCTCGGCCTTCCGCGATGGCTTTGTCTCCGCGCTCCAGTGCGATGTCGAGCGCCTCACTGGCTTCGGTGGGACGTACGGGAAGCAAGTCGCGCACCGCTTGTAGCCGGAACATCAATCCTTGAAAGCCTTGCAGCAGCGAATCATGGAGTTCGCGAGCGATGCGCGTCCGCTCATTGACGCGTGCTTCTAGTCCTGCGTTGAACTCCCGCGCCAGTTGCCGCAGTCGCAGTTGATAGAGTCCCCAAAGCAATGCCAAAAACGCCGCTACGCACGACAAGCGGAACCACGTGGTCTGGTAGTACGCCGGGGCAACGGAAAAATCCAGGAACGTTCCGGTTTCATTCCACACACCGCTGTTATTGCAAGCCACGACGCGGAAGCGGTAGTTGCGAGGAGGGAGATCCGTATAGAAAGCTTGACGGCGATTGCCAGCGTCCTGCCAATCGCGGTCCCGGCCTTCCAGCTTGTAGCGAAATTGGACCTTTTCCGGCACGACGAAGCTGAGAGCGGTGTAGTCGATCTCCAGATCGCGTGTCAACGCGGGCAAGCGCAGGTTCGAAGACGCATCGCCCCACGAGTTTTGCCAGGAAACGTTGCGGTCCGCGGTGATTTGTTCGATGTGAAGCGCCGGCGGCAGCTTGTTGTACGGAAGATGCCGCGGATCAATGACGCTCAGGCCATCCATTCCGGAAAACCATAACCTTCCATCCGGGGACTTCCCGACTTGCGGGCCAAAGCCGGATAAGGATGCCTCACTCCTCACCCCGTCGGAACTGTCGAAAACCGTCGCTTGGATTATCCGCTGCGCATCGGCAGCCCATGCTTCCATCTCTGACTGGGAAATGCGCACCAAACCGCAAGCCATATACAACCAGAACGAATGCTCGTCGTCTTTCATGACCCAATGAACGGTTTCGCAGGGCAATCCGTTCTTCCTGGTCAGCGTTGCAATTCGCCCGTTTTTCAAGCGGCTGAGCCCACCCTCGGTGGCAGCCCAGAGCGTCCCGTCCGGATCCAACCGTAGGTCCTTGACCCTGCCTTCGCCAAGTCCGTTGGCGACTGTATATGATGCGCGGACCTTACCATCATTGTAGTAGGCGACTCCACCGTTAAGGAATCCAAGCCATAGGCCATCCCGTAATGGATCAGCAATGAGAGCACTCGAAGGGTCTTTGTGTCCTAGTCTTGCCCAAGGTATCTGTTGGACCGCATTCTCTTGCCGTAATTGAAAAAGACCGAGGTTCTGTTGGGGCACCCACAGATCTCCCGCCATATCCTCAGCCACACCAATCACCACACGACCTGGTACAGCGCTTATTGAATGAAAATGGTTATTGTCCAAGTAGCCGAACCTGTCAAGCGAGGAGACCCAGATTCGCCCGCGACCGTCCTCCAATAGCGCGAACAGCGTATCAGGCCGTCCAATGTATGTGATTTCGCGTATCGCCTTCCCCTGATGATTGGTAACTGGCGCTTTCTGCTTGCGATAATCAGCTATCCTGCTCTCGTGCAGTCGAGCCAAGCCTTTCACAGCATCGACCCAAATACTTCCATCTCGAGCCACCAAAACGCCGGCTCCCGGAAACGTCGATAGACGTTGCTCCACAGAAAGGGTCGGGATCGCGTACTCGCGGAACCGGTCCAGGCCATTGTTTGTGGCCACCCAAACGTTGGCTTCCCGGTCCTGAAAAATGGCAAAAACGCTCTCACCAGAGAGACCGTCCAACTGGCCGAACGTATCCGTCCTGCTCTGATGAGCATGCGCGAGGCCGCCGCTCACAATTCCAATCCACAGACCGCCGTCGAGATCCCGGAGCATCCTGGAGATATACAACCCTCTGACGGCCGTTGACGGCGCATATTTCTCGATTTTCCCGTCCACGAGGCGTGAGATTCCGCCGCGCTTGCCAATTAAGAGCGCGCCATCGTCGTCTTCGGCGAAACTATTGGTGGTCTCGCGAGGTTGCCCAAGGAGGGGATAGAATTCCGGAGCTCCAGGTTTCCAGCGCCAAAACCCGCCCAGTCCCCCTGCCCAAAGATTGCCCTTCCGGTCTTCGTACAGACTCAGCACTCCAGGTCCAAGACTCCCGTCATTCCCAGAGCACTGGACGCTCCCATTGTGAATCGCGCAGAGCTTCCCGCCGCGAGGCCATACCCATTCCCCGGCCCAAACTGTGCGTTCCGCGTCCTCCAGAAGCGAGGCAATGCCTTGGCTGGCAAGCTCTGGATAACTGGTAAGCTTGCCGTCCGTCCAACTGGCGAGCCCTTTCGTCGTGCCAATCCAGAGCGTCCCATCTCGGGAGACGAGCAGGCGGCGGATGATTGTGCTGGGGAGTTGCTCACCCGCTGGCGGTTGCCACGGAACAGCGCGGACGCCATCGAAGCGAAACAAGCCGTAACCCGTGCCCAGCCAGAGATAGCCGTCGGGTGTTTGTGCAATCGAGTCGATGACACCTTTGGTAAACCCGTCGCGGATCTTCCACGCCGTATGCGCGTACTGACTCACGTCCAGCGCCGCATCCAGCGCTACCGCATACGGGCACCACGCCAACAGCAGGCACGCCAAAAGAATGCCTGGCGCGAGACCAAATCGTGCTCGTCGGTGGGTGGTTTCCACGGATCAAAATCTTACTCTCATTTATCTCAGCGGAGGGGCCACTTGCATCCCTCTTTTGAGGTGCAGGGAGGCAACCCTTTTGAGAGCCACTAGGCGACCCCTTTGGGTGTTGACCTAACTAGCAGGCCGAGAGTACGCTCACGGCTTCCGCGTTTCCTTGACGTGAGATTATGCGTGTCCCCCCCCTCGCCGCGTGCCTGTTACTCGTTTTCTCCTCGTCTGGTCTGCGCGCCGCCCAATCCACGAACGCATCCCTCACTGGTCGCGTGACCGATCGCTCCAAAGGCGCAATCGCTGACGCCAAGATCGCTGCTATCCGCACGGACACGAATTTTCGTTATGCACAGACCAGCAATGCAACGGGCGAATACGTTCTGACCAACCTGCCACCGGGAACGTATCGACTCGAAGTGGAAAAGGTCGGTTTCAAGAAGTTGATCGAGCCGGACGTGACCCTGCACGTGCTGGACGCTCTCGAAATCAACTTTGAGATGACCGTCGGTGAGTTGACGCAGAACATCATGGTCGAAGCCGGTCTTCTTCCCGTAGAAACCGAGTCGGCCACCGTCAGCACCGTGGTTGACCACACCTTCGTCCAGGACATACCACTGAATGGCCGAAGTTTTCAGACCTTGATTCTGCTCACGCCAGGTGTGGTAGTGACGGCTACAGCTTTCGATGACCAGGGGCAATTCAGCGTCAATGGCCAGCGTGCCGATGCCAACTACTTCACCGTTGATGGAGTCAGCGCCAATTTCGGCGTCACCGGCTACTTTCCATTGCTCCAGAGTGGCGGCGGAGCTTCGCCGGCCCTAACGGCTTGGGGCGGCACCAATAGTCTAGTTTCTGTGGATGCGTTGCAGGAGTTCCGCGTCCAAACCTCTTCGTTTGCGCCGGAGTTTGGACGCACGCCCGGCGGACAGATCTCCATTGTGACGCGGTCGGGCAGCAATAGTTTTCATGGCACGCTCTTCAACTATTTCCGCAACGACGTGCTGGACGCCAAGGATTGGTTCGCGAATTTCAATCATCTGCCGAAGCCTGCCGAGCGCCAGAATGACTTCGGCGGTGTATTCGGCGGACCGATCCTCAAGGACAAGACGTTCTTCTTTTTCTCTTATGAAGGGCTGCGACTCCGGCAGCCGGTGACCCAGACGACCGCCGTCCCAGACGCTGCATCGCGGCAGCAGGCTCCCGCGACTATGCAGCCTTTCTTGAACGCTTATCCTGTTGCGAACGGCGCTTCCGTCGGTCCGGGACTCGCACAATTCAATGCCAGCTATTCCAATCCATCCTCGCTGGACGCTTACAGCATCCGCATGGATCACGTCATCAACTCGAAACTAAGCTTGTTTGGACGCTACAACTACACTCCCTCCAGCCTGAAACAACGCGGTGCACCCTTTACCATCACGGCCCTCAACACAACAGATTTTCTAGATTCCTCAGTACACACATTTACCGTCGGACTCACACAAGCGATCAAATCGGGAATCAGCAACGAAGTTCGGGCGAATTACAGCAACCAGCGACTTGGCTCGACGGTCGCTCTGGATGATTTCGGCGGGGCCGTGCCGCCATCTGATTCGCTCTTGTTTCCGCCGGGGTTCTCATCCACGAATGGCGTGTTCTTGATGTTCATTACAGGTGCCGGCGAGTACGGTCACGGCAAGTTAGCGACAGACGAACAACGCCAAGCCAATGCGGTCGACAATCTGGCGGTGACGAAGGACAGCCATCAATTGAAGCTAGGTGCAGATTACCGCTGGCTAGCCCCTTTCAGCAGTCCGTTCTCGTACCAGCAATTCATATTCTTCTCCGGAGTGACGGCTACGCCTGGAGGTGCCGTATCGGGAACCGCTTCGTTTGCCCAATCAACTGCTGCTGAATCCAATGCACTCTTGTCACGGAACTTTTCGTTCTACAGCCAGGACACCTGGAAGATCACTCCTCGGTTGACGCTAACTTATGGGTTGCGCTGGGATATCAATCCGCCCCTTACGGGCAAGAACTCCGCCAACGATCCCTTCCCTGTAGTGGGCCTCAACAATCCCCCTACGATGACCTTGGCCCCTCGCGGCACTCCGCTTTATGAGACGACTTATGGAAACGTCGCGCCTCGCGTGGGAGGGGCCTACCAGCTCAGAGAAACGGCCAATTGGACAACGGTGCTACGCGGAGGCTTCGGGATATTTTACGATCTGGGCTCCGGTTCGTTGGGAGGTGTTTCCAGCTTCTTTCCGTACAACATCAGCAACAACTTTTTCGCTACACCCTTTCCGCTGACCGCTCAGCAGGCGACTCCTCCGGCCCTTACGACCAATCCACCGGTCAACAGCATGCTTATTGCCGACCCGCATTTGAAGCTCCCACGAAGCTATCAATGGAATGTGGCCGTCGAGCAGTCGCTGGGAAAGAGCCAAAGCATATCCTTGACGTATATCGGCGCGGACGGGCGCGACTTGCTCCGGGCAACGAATTTGTTCAACCCAAATCAAAATTTTAGATTCGTTACAGTGACCACCAACACGGCGTCCTCTTATTACGATGCGCTACAAGTAAAGTTTCAGCGAAGCTTGTCGCGAGGATTGCAAGCTCTTGCGTCGTATGCGTTCGCGCATTCGATTGATACTGCCTCGACGGATGCGGTTGCCAACTACCTCAACACCCCGGGCGGAGGCACTTATCAGAACGCCGACCGGGGTGATTCGGACTTTGATATCCGGCATTCTTTCACTGCCGGCGTCACCTATGATCTGCCCACGCCGGGAGCGCAGAAGGCGCTTCGTGCAGCATTCGGCGGCTGGTCCGTGGACACGTTTGTCTTCGCGAGGTCAGCACCACCCGTTGACATCGTTGGTGCAATTTATTTTGCTTCGGGCACCGCCCTCTACCCTCGCCCGAACGTAAACCCAGGTGTGCCTCTTGTGCTCTATGGGTCGCAATATCCTGGAGGTAAGATTTTCAATAAAGCTGCTTTTACACCGCCGCCCACCGGGCAGCAGGGTGATTTCGGACGCAATGTGCTTCGGGGCTTCGGGGCTACGCAAGCGGATTTTGCCTTACAGCGCCAATTTCACCTCACCGAGAAGATGGGCCTTCGTTTCCGATCCGAGTTCTTCAACATCTTCAACCACCCAAACTTCGGCAATCCCAACAATAGCTTAACCAGCCCTCTGTTCGGCCATTCGACGCAAACGCTAGCCAGCAGCCTCGGCTCCGGCGGTGCCAATGGCGGCTTCAACCCCCTCTACCAAATCGGCGGCCCCCGCTCCATCCAGCTCGCCCTCAAGCTCCAATTCTGACGAATGGGAAGAACCTGAGTGACACGAGGTAAGATGCCAAGTTCAAAGCCAGCGGATAAGGTCGGTGTAATCCTCCGACCTTGTCGATACGCGCATTCTCCGGGTGTATGATGCCCGCCATGGCCTCCTCTGGACAGGGATCCGTGCGTTTGAACGCCCAACTCCTGGTCGACTCGATTCCTGCGCTGATTCACACAGCCAGGCCCGACGGTTACCTCGATTACTTCAATAAACCGTGGCTGGAATACCTAGGCGTCACTTTGGACAAAGTGACTGGCTGGAATTGGACAGCTGTGGTTCACCCTGAGGACGTTGAGGGGATTGTGGCCAAGTGGCGAGCCTGCCTCGCGACTGGAGAAGTCTTCGAATACGAAACTCGCGTCCGCAGCGCGAATGGAGAATACCGCTGGATGTTCCACCGGAAAGTGCCACTTCGCGATGCGAACGGCAACATCGTCAAGTGGTATGGATCGAGTCTCGATATTGAGGAACGCAAGACGGCGGAAGAGAAGCTCCGGCGTAGTGAACGCGATCTTCACTCGATCATCGAGACGATCCCAACGATGGTATGGTCGGCCGCCCCGGACGGCTCTGTCGACTTCTTCAACCCGCGCTGGCTCGGTTATACGGGCCTCTCTCCGGATCAGTCGCGGGATTGGAGATGGACTGCAGCAATTCACCCTGACGACTTGAGCCGGCTCAAAGATGCCTGGCAATCAATTCTCCTTAGTGGAGAACTAGGAGAGACTGAAGCACGCCTTCGTCGTTTTGACGGCGCATATCGCTGGTTCCTGTTTCGAGCCAACCCATTACGAGACGAATCCGGGAAAATCGTCAAATGGTACGGAACCAATTTAGATATCGAGGATCGCAAGCGGGCGGAAGAAGAGTTGCGAAGGAGCGAGTTCTATCTTTCAGAAGGGCAGCGTCT
>Ga0137380_10003650_pt1 | contig 13393 bp, 14 predicted proteins | sample SagtaG_17_FD_104809 | JGI IMG/M metagenome (GOLD analysis project Ga0137380, IMG submission 104809) | Vadose zone soil microbial communities from Sagehorn Ranch, Mendocino, California, USA - Sage2_L_100_16 metaG | ecosystem: Environmental > Terrestrial > Soil > Vadose zone | place: USA... | reverse complement strand
GGCGCATCGGAGACGGCCGATGCCGTTCGAGCAGGCCCGCACGCTGCTCAGCGAAGGCGAGGCACTGCGCCGCGCCCGCCGTCCGGCCGCTGCCCGTTGGCCGCTGAGGCACGCCCTGATCCTGTTTAGCGGGCTGGGAGCGCGGCCCTGGCTGACCCGCACGATGACTGAGCTGGCCGCAACCGGGTCCGGGTTAACGCCAGCAACGGCACAAGTCCGCCTGCTCTGGACGCGCTAAGCCCGCAAGAACTCCAGGTCGCCCGGGCCGTGGGGCGAGGGCTCAGCAACGTTGACGCCGCGGTGGCTCTGTTCGTCCCCCCCAAGACCGTGGAAGCGCACCTTACGCGCGTGTACCGCAAGCTCGGCGTCCGGTCCCGCACCGAGTTGGCCTGCCTGCCGCTGAGGCATGACCTCCCGGGCTAGTCGCCAGGCCCGACGACAGGGCACTGTTTCGCGCTGAAAATGGCGACGGCAGAATGTACTGCGTGGCGGAGAGAACCGGCGGGAGTCCGATCGTGATCGTCGGCGGTGGTGTCGCGGGGGGCAATGCCGCCGCAACCCTTCGGGAGGAGGGTTTCAGAGGACGGGTCGTGATCATCAGCCAAGAACCGAGCATCCCCTTTGGTCGTCCCCCGTTGTCCAAGACTTACCTGCGGTCGGAGGAGGAACTCGAAGGCTGGTACGTCAGGCCTGCCGGCTGGTATGAGGAGCACGATGTAGATCTTCTTAGCGGATCGAGCGTTGTGGCCGTCGATGCCGCTGCGCACATGGTGGTCCTGGGCTCGGGCGAAGAGCTCAGGTATCAGAAGCTCTTGATAGCCACCGGAGGACGGAATCGGCGACTTGCGATTCCGGGGGCTGAGCTGTCCGGGATCCTCTATCTGCGCACGGTGGCTGACTGCGACGCGATCAAGCGGGAGGCAGTGGCGAATCGGCGCGCGGTAGTAGTGGGCATGGGGTTCATGGGGTGCGAGCTGGCGGCATCGCTGACGCAGCTCGGGGTTCGCGTGACCGCGGTCTTTCCTGGAAGAGTCCCGCTGGGGAGACTCCTGGGCGCGGAGATCGGTGCGCTGATCGGCGCCATCCACCGCGCGAACGGGGTCGAACTATTGGCTGGAGATCAAGTTGCCGCGTTCGAAGGGGCCGAGCGACTGGAGGCGGTCGTGACCGCCAACGGCCATCGTGTCGCGTGCGATTTCGCCGTCGTTAGCGTCGGGATAGCTCCCGATGTTCCGGCCGTCGCGGGGTCATCGATCACGCGGGGGAACGGGATTCTTGCCGACGAGCTGTGCCGGACGAGCGCGGCTGATGTCTACGCGGCCGGCGATGTGGCGAACCATCTTCACCCGCTTTTCGGGCGGGTCCGCGTCGAGCATTTCAACAATGCCGAAAGACAGGGCACCGCGGCGGCGAGGTCGATGCTCGGCTCGGCCACTCCATATGGCTATATCCATAGTTTCTGGTCCGACCAGTACGAGCACAAAATCGAGTATGTCGGCCACGCCACGGAGTGGGACGAGTTCGTTGTCCGCGGCAGCGTGGCTGACGGAAGGCTGGTTGGCTGCTACCTGCTGGATGGGCTCGTGCAGGCCGCTGTTGGTCTCGACCGTGGCGGCGATCCCGAACTGGACCACGACGGCGAGATGGCTGCCTGCGCCCGCCTCGTGGCCCGGCGAGCTCGCCCGGCTCGCGGCTTGCTCGCCGATGAACACGCGGACCTGTGGTCGCTGGCGCCTGGCGCGTGACTGCCCCGATCAACCGCTGGTGTCGCCCCGGTTAGGCGTTGGAGAACAGGGGGATGTTCGCCCCGCTTGCCGGGGCCAGGGGGCTGTCAAGAAGCGCAAGGATCAATTCTGCGACATCACCGGGTGTCAGGCCGGGACGCAGCTCGGGATTGGCCTGACGCAGCATCTGGGTATCGACGGCGCCCGGGCTGACGCAAATGGCACTGATGCCGTGTTTCTTACCCTCGACCGCGATCGCCTCGGTGAGGCCGATGACTCCGTACTTGGAGACGTTGTATGCGGCCAGCCCCGGGAACTTCTCGGTGGCGTAGACGCCGGAGAGCGAGGCGATGTTGACGATCCGCCCTTCGCCGGCGGGGAGCATAGCGATGAACGCCGCGCGACAGCAGAGAAATGAGCCTGTCAGGTTGACCCCAAGGGTCTCTTCCCAGATCTCGGGCGTCGTTTCGGCGAACGGCACGGGGGTCAGCACCCCGGCCGCGCAGACCAGGGCGGCGAGACGGCCGACCCGCGCGGCCGCGGCGAAAAGGCGCTCGACATCCGTGCCATTGCTCACGTCGGTGGGCACCGGCATAGCCTTGCCACCTGTGTGGCGGATGCGGCTGGCGATGCCGTCGAGAGCTTCGCGGTCACGGGCGGCAAGAACGACGTGAGCGCCAGCCGCTGCCACGGCCTCGGCGGTGGCAGCCCCGATTCCGCGGCTGGCGCCGGTGATTACGGCCACCCGTCCGGCCAGCCAATGCATCGGGTCACCCGTCATGTGCAGCTCCGGCACCAGAAGTAACCATTCGCCGGTAGAGCCGCTCGTGAGCGTCCAGGCTCCGTTCCAGGTCGAGATGGCCCTCGGCATGGGCGCGGCAGGCCGGGCGCGAAATTCCGGCCGTCCTGCCGACGGCGTCGGCGGCTGCCTGGATGTCGTCGGGCGGCACCAGAAAGCCGGTCACACCGTCCGCGATCACCTCACCGAGTCCCCCGCGCCTGAACGCGACAACCGGTGTCCCGCACGCCTGTGCCTCGGCGGCGGCCATCCCAAAGGGTTCGTCCCACCTGGCGGGATACAAAACCACTGCTGCGCGAGCCATGGCCACCCACAGCGATGTCCTGGGCACTCCTTGATGAACCGCCACGCCTGGCCAGGCTCGTCGCGGGTCGATCTGTCCGCGGGTATATTCGGCATCGTAGGCGTCGCCGTAAACGTCGATTGACACTCCGGCCGCGCGGGCGATGTCGATGGCTTCGGCAGCTCCTTTCTCCGGGCTCAATCTGCCAGCGAATACGGCGCCGTCCCCGGCTGTCCGCGTCCAGGGGATGGCACCTGTGGGTACGTAAGGCGGAAGGATCGCATCGACGCGGACGATCCTGCGCCAGGCGCTCGCTTGGAAAACAGACACGGTGACGACCGTTGGCGGTCTGCCGCCCCGAGCCGCATCACGAAGCGCCGCGGCCATAACCTCGTCCGGGGGTAGGTGGAGCGTGTGCACCGTCGGCGCATGCAGCGCAGTCGCGAGTCGAACGGCGGGCGCGTCGAAGGCGTGATTGTGGATCACGTCATATCGGATCTGCTGCACGCTCATGTAGGCGCTGGCGAAAGCAGACTCGGCCGCCGCTGATTCGGAACCGGCTGGCCCAAAGGCCCGGTAGAGCGTCCCGGTCAAAGCCCGGGGATCGACTCCGGTGTCGATCACCTTAACCCCCGGGATCTCCGATCCGGAGGCGGCGTAGACGTGAACTTCGTGCCCCCGGCCGGCCAGGCCGCGGGCAAGATCGGACACGAAGGTCTGCGAACCGCCACGCTGGGGCTCGCGGATGGCTGTCACGAGCGGTGCCATGATTGCGATCTTCATCGTGCCAGCATCTTGAAAGCGAGGTCGCGCGGCGGGTTGATCCCCAGAACCTCGAACGGGACCTGCCGTCGGCCGCGCCGACGGACCTCTTCGATCGCGTTGGGATAGAAGATCTCGGCCAGCTCAACTGCCTCTTTGTGGCTAGAGAATTCGACGGACATCGGTCCGTCGAAGCAGACGTACAGGTAGTTGTGGGCGGCGAGCCAGTCGATGTTGTTCGGCCAGATAATGGCAACGCAGCCGCCTGGCCTGCACACCCGCTCCATCTCGGACAGGCCGGCCTCGCCGCCATGTCCCGAAGCGCGGGTGAAGGCCGAGCAGGCGACGACCAAGTCGGCGAAATCGTCGGGAAGGGGCAGGTCGTCGAAAAACCCGTGGGTCACTCGGGCGCGGCTGCCGTGATCCGCTTCCGCGAGCTTCCGGGTCAGGATCTGGCGCAAGGGCATCGCGGGCTCAATCGCCACCACCTCCCGCCCACGATCGATGAGCTCGAGCGTCAGCCGTCCCGCGCCAGCGCCGACCTCGGCGATCCGGTCTGCGGTTTGCGGCAGCCATCCAAGGACGCCCGGGTGGAGGCGCTCGGCCCTGGCAAGCTGGTCATAGAGTTCCGGTTCGAGCCGGTACAACAACTCCCAGGCCAAGACAACGTCGGCTTGGGGATCACCGTCCCCTTGGGGGACAAATCGGCTCGCCTCCTCGCGGGTGAACACGCGAAGGTCCGCGACGGTGTAACGCCTACGCAATTCCCGGCCCGCCCTGGCCGGGATCTCAGACCTGATCACCGACTTCAGCCCAGTTCTTGTCGGTCTCCCATACGCGGACTGACCGCAGCAGCCCCTCCGGAAGCTCCGGCCGGAGCCGTTCCCAGAAGGCCAGGGCGAGGTTTTCGGCAGTCGGGATGCGCCCCTCGAGCCATGGAACATCGGTATTCAGGTTGCGGTGGTCCACATCCTGGATAACCTGCCGGCACATGACGTCCGAAAGCAGTTTCAGGTCCAAGACATAGCCGCTGGCCTGATCGATCTCGCCGGCCACGACGACCTCCAGGATGTAATTGTGCCCGTGCAGATTCGCGCATTTCCCGAACAGCCGCCGGTTCTCGTCGTCGGACAAGCCCGGGTCGGACAGCTGGTGCGCGGCATTAAACGATTCGCGGCGGCCAACCAGCACGGTCATCGGGCCGGCCATGACTTTCGGTCGGCGGCGGCCGTCCCTGCGTAGCTTCGAGCCTGATTAACCATGTCAAGCCTCCTAGGAGGGCAGCCCGGCGAGTCGCCTCGGTCACGATGTTGCCGAGCATCAGGGAAGGCGCGGGCCGGTTACCACGTTCTCATCATCGCCGGCCGCCGGTTCACCCGGCCCTAGGGGGCGGGCCTATGCTGCGCTGCCGCCGAGTACCACATGTTGCCTTTCTCTGGCGCCGCGCACGTCGGCGACCTGCCCGGCGAGCGCATCAGCGCCTGCGGCCCGCCCACCCGGGCGGCCTGACCAGCCCAGCCAGTCGCCGCACCCAATGGCCTGACAGTCCACAAAGGACCTCCTGGTCGATGCAGCAGCGGACAAAGCGCAGAACCAGCGACCGGCAAGGCAACCCCGCCCACCGGGACCATCAAGATCACAATCCCGGACCGCCGGCCCACAAGCAATCACCTGCGTTTACGCGGTGGATCAAGACTCAGGAGAGGTGTCACGTTACCACTGCAGCAGGCTGGGAATTTATCGCCACCCAGCAGTGCTGCAAGCCAGGTTGAAGGAATCCAATAGGGAGTGGAATGACTGAGCGAAACCGCTGCCCGGACTGCCTAAGGTGGAAGTGCATTTACTGCGGTGACTGCCATCTGTGTGATCAGCTGGCACGCACGCGAGCGGGCCGTACGCATGAGGACCGATAATAGCGAAATGTGCCCGGAGCATTGGCGGCGGCCACCGCGGCGGCGGCCCACTCCAGAGCGTGCCAGCCGCGGGGGTGGCCGTCCGCCGGCAGGAGGATCGGACCGGTGTCCTGGCGCGGCGGCAGGGCTGACCGACCTCCTAGGAGGCGTCGTCGGCGGCGGCTAGGAGCTGGCGGGCCGCGGCTTCATCGGAGGGGGCAACCAGCACGCGAACACCCTCCGCCTGCAGCGCCGGATACTGTCCTCCGGCATCGTCTGCCGACACGGCTGCGCTCAAGTCGTTATTGCGCAACATGCCGGCGATCAGTTCCGCTTCTGTTCGGCTGGCGACGACCGCCACGGGCACAGTCGGGCCGTCATGACGGGCCGGGAAGGTGACCTCATGCTCGAGTCCGGCCTGCTCTCGCTCGAGGTAGCGCGCGTACCAGCTCGGCCAGTCCGGGTCCGGGTGCCCGGTCTGCTCCTGGTGCTGAGCGTGCGCAGCGGCCGCGCGCTGAAGGGCTCGAGCCAGATCGCTCGCGGAATCAAATGCCAGTTGCACGGGATCTCCTCTCGAAAGACCTGCCACCGGCCGCACGGGCGGCGAGCTGGCGCGCTCACCGCATCCGCTTGGCGGCCGCGTCGGGGTGGTCGCCGATCGACTCGCCCGGCGCCCCGGCCTGCACATCCGTCGTGCGGGGCGGGCAGCGCCCGCGGAGTTGTCTGCGAGCGCTCCGGTGGGCAAGCCGGTTCGTGCCTCGGCCGGGCGTGCGGTCACATGCACCATTCTCGTCTAATGCCCACGGCGCACGGGGCCGCTGCCCACTGCTGGTTCGCGCGGCCCGTGCAGGTCCACAGCTCGACCTTGGCCTTGTTGACCTTCTGCTGCCGGTAGATGTCCACGCACTTGCCGTTGACCCGGAGCGTCCCGTCGCCCGGCACCGTCCAGTCCTGCTCCGGGCTGCCGTTGCAGTCGAAGATCACCACCGGGGTGTCGTTCGTCGCCGAGTCGCCGAGGTCATCGACGCACTTGGTGTTGTGATAGCCAGAGACGATGGGCCCGGTGGCCGGCGCGCCGTAGCTCCCCGCCGCGTTGCCGCTGCGCAGGCAGCCCGGCAGCCGCGCATACAGTGAGACACCTGCATTCAACGCGCTGCTCGCCTGGACGCCGCTGACCCGGCCGGGGGGATAGCCGGAAGCGGAGCGAGAATGGTCGATATCTCCGCCCACCGGGGCGGATCTGAGTACGCGCGGCCCGCCACGTACGAGGCCTATGACCGGGCGCCGGAGAGTGGCGCTGAGTATGCCGAGCTTGATATCCGCCGGACCACGGACGGCATCCTGGTCGTCCATCATGACGCGCGCTGCGGCCGGGCCGGGCCAAGGATCGCCGACCTCGGCTATGCCGAGCTGTGCGGCCGCATCGGCTACCAGGTACCGCGGGTCGCTGACGTCATGGCGCTGCTGGCAGGCCGCGTGCTCGGCCATCTCGACCTGAAGGAGACCGGCTACGAGAAGGAGGTCATCAGCCTGGCGATGGCAAGCCTCGGGCCCGCCAACTTCGTCGCGACCACGCTGGAAGACAGCTCGGTGGCGGCCATCAAGCGGGATTTCCCCGCGGTGGCGACCGCGCTTTCGCTCGGCCGCGACGCCAAGGACGTGACCTGGCGCCAGTGGGCGGGCGTCCGGCGCAGCGAGCTATTCCCGCTCGAGCGCCTTCGCTCCTGCGGAGCCGACTGGGTCGCGGTGAACTACCGGCTCGGGCAGCTGGGAGTCATCAACGCCTGCAAGCGCGCGGGGATCGGCGTGATGCTCTGGACTGTCGATGCCGACGACCTGATCGACCGCTACGTCATGGACGAGCGAATCGACGTGCTGATCACGAACCGGCCGCGGTATGCCGCAGCGCGGCGGGCCGAGCTAGCCCGGCCCGGCCGCGCGGCGCGCTGACCTACCGTGCGGCCAGTACCTCGGCGACCTTGGCGGCCGCCCCGGACGGGTCGTCGGTATCGTGCAGCAGCTCTCCCCAGGACCATCGGTAGTACCAGCGGAGCCGCCCGCTATGGTCAGTTCCGGCCGTGCAATGAATGCTCTCGGCCAGCATGGTCGCGCCCGGCATGGAAACGTGCAGCGCCGCCGGGTACGTCGTCTTCACCGTCGCGTGGAATCCCTGCGTGTCCAGCGCCGTCGCAAGCCGGTGTAAATGATACGTGCGCGCGTGATCGCGAGTGCCGTCCTGCATCTCCCCTGCCTTGCCTCGGTCGGCACATTGTGAGCGGTCACCAGGGCCCCTTGTCAAGCTGGGCGCACCAGCCCGGACTGCGGCCTTCCGGCGAGTATGTCCGGGGCTGCCGCGCCGCCCGCGCGCCGGGCGATGCTACTGGCGGCCGTAGCCGTCCTGACGGTAGGGCTCCGCGGGGAGGTAACGCGCCGCGTCGCGGCCAGCCGAGTGCCGGCCGGCCGGCGGATGCGCCGGGGCCTCGGGGCCTGAGTCATAGCCGGCCGGCCGGTAGCCCGCGAGGTCATGGTGGCCGATCCCGTTCGGCATGGCCGCGTACCCGGGCGGGCTGAGCTGGCCGCCGGAGCCTGGCTGCCCGGGCAGGCTGCCCGGTACCGGAGCCGCCGGCGTCCCTGGATACCATCCGGCCGCCCGGCTGCCCAGCGGCGGCGCGGACGCACCGGGTGGCGGGCCCGGCAGGTAATGCGACCCGCCGTGGCCGTTTCCCAGGCCCGCCGGATCGCCCGCATACCCGGCCTGGCCGAGCTGGTAGGCGGCCGTCGGCTGGCCGGAGTATCCGGGCGCGTCGGAGTTGACGTAGCTGCCATAGGGGTTCCCGGCCGGCGACCCGGCGGCGGCCGGGCTGGGGGCCGGCGCCCTGGCCGGCTGCGCCGGCCCGGCCGGAATGCCCGCGCCCGGGCCGACCTGCCGAGCCGCCGGGGGCAGGCTCCCCGTCCCGTAGCCGCCGGGCGTCGCGCGGGCATCGGGCGGGTAGGAACGCGGCGCCGTCGTGGCCGAGCTGTCATCGCCCTGCGAGGCGTCGTATCCGCTGGCGCCGGCGTGCCCGCTGGCTCCGCCATACCCGTTCGCGCCCCCGTACCCGCTGGCGCCGGCGTGCCCGCTGGCGCCGCCCGGCCCGCTCGCCACGGCGTATCCGCTGTTCCCGTGGCGGCCGTTCGCGCCGCCGTGCCCGTTGGTCCCGCCGTACCCATTCTGGCCGCGCCCGTCGGCCGGCCGCGCGCTGGCCGTGCCGTACCCGGCGGGCTGGGCCGGCGGCGCATAGTACCTGGCCTGGTCGGCCGGGCTCGCCGCAGCCGCTGGCCGGCTGTGGTACGACCTGCTGTCTGACCCGATCTTCGGGAAGGAGGGGCTGGTGAGCGGGTCATCGTCGGCCGGCCTGGCGCCGTGCCGCTGGCCGCGCGGCTCCTGGCCGTGGCCGACCGTAGGCGCGGCCAGGAACTCGCGGCCGTTTCCGGCGGCGGCGGGCTGCGCCGCGCCACGGGCCGGGAGGCCGGCGGCCACCGTCGGCCTGTCCGTGTCGTGCCGCGGCTCCGCCGCCCGCGGGGCCGGCTGCGCCGGCTGCCGGGCCGCGCCGAGGTCGCGCACCGGCCCGGCTGGCAGCGGGTCCTGGCCAGGCTGTGCGGATCGAGCCGTTGTCACCAGCGGCCGGTCCGAGGCCACTTCCTTCCAGTAATCCGCGTCGGACAGCTTGTCCCATTCCGACCTCGGCCAGTCGCCGGCATCGTCGCGCTTGCCCCGGACCTGGCGGCCGCGCTGCTGAGCCGTGCGGAAATCCGGCTCATCGTCGCGCTCGCCGTAGCCGCGGCCGACGTCGCCGGAGCCGCGCTCGCCGCGCCCGGCCTGCCACTCGCCGGCGCTGCGGGACCGCGCGCTGCCTGCCGCCCGGGCCGGCTGCCGGTCCGGGCGCGGGCGCCGCCGGTCGGAGGCCCGGTCCGGATCGTGCCTGCCACTGACCGCATTGCGGCCTCCTGGCAAGTCCGCGAGGTCAGCACGCTCCTCGTTCCGCACGTGGCGCATGCCCACCGCGGCGGCGATGAGAATGACCACGACAACGGATGCCAGGCCGATCAACAGCGGAGTCATCGCACCATCCAACAAGCCATGACCTCAAGGTGGCGCAAGCCAGGCACGCGCGGCCATCGACGCGGGCCCTCACCGTCGCGCTTGCGCCCTGCGGGCGAATACGAGTCTGGTCACTTGAACTGTGATTGTGTCGGACCGCTATGGCCGCTGTCATGCGATTCGAGAAGTTTAGTCCAGCTTGTATACTCTCTGCTACTATACGATTACTCTTCGGTTTTCCCTAAGCGCGGGATAACTGCTTCGCAGTCGCCGTAAGCCTGCCTCGCCCGATCGCCGTCCTGGCGATCGCGGTCCAGGCTGCTTTTGCGCTAGCGCCGTCACCGAGCCGCAGCGGCGTGCTCAATGCGTAAACGGTGAAGCGATACCGATGGCTGCCGTGAATCGGGCAGGGCGCATCGTAGCCGGCGAAACCCCGGCTATTGTCCGCCTGGCGCGCGCCGGGCGGCAGCGCAGCGGCCTGAATATCGGTCGTCGCGGGACTTATATCCAGCACGATCCAGTAAATGTACGGCGTGATGGGAGCATCGGCGTCATCGACGACGACGGCCAGCGCCCTCGTTCCCTGCGGCGCGCCTGACCAGTACAGCGGCGGGCTGTCGCCGTGGCCATGGCAGGTGTACTGGCGGGGGATGACGCCCTGGCCGAATACCGGGCTGGTGACCGTCATCTCCTGCTGCACGTCCTGGCGGAGTGCCCGCGAGCTGCCGACCAGGCCGCAGCCGGCCAGCAGCGGCACCGCGGCAAGGACGGCGGCGCGCCGAACGCGGCGGCCGCCCGGCCGCGCATACCAGGCCAAGCGCGCTCCCTCGCCATGTCGTCCCGGGTCGGTCCCGACGGGTGATCCTACGCTGTCCGGACCGCCCCCGCAGGATGCCCGGCCCGGCGCCGTGCCTGGCGGCAGGCCGGCCGCGGCAGGGCCCGCCCGCGGCCACGCGGCAGCGCAGGCCTCGGGCGATAAAACGCTTTATCGATAAAGCCGGACGCGCATGCGGCCGCGCTGCGCCCGTGCACCGGCAGGCCCGGCCCCGGTTCCGCGGCCGACCGCCGCTGCCAGGCACGATGCCCGGCCATTGCGGCCCGCCGGGTGCCGGGCCAGGCGGAGCGGCCCCGGTGACAATGCTGATTCGGCATTAATTCCACTGCGGTGCGCAAATTCGGTACCGCGCGTTAATGCGGCACGGCGGCGCGGCGCTATGCAATGGCGGAACGGAAACTCGGCCGGGCAGGCAGGCAATGGGCCACCGGGCCGACCGGGCCGGGCGGTCAGCGGCCAGGGAAGCCATAGCGCAGCGATCCGCGGCCGCCGCAATGCAACCCGGCGGATGCGCCGGCCGGGAAACCTGCCGCCCTATTGCCGGCGGTCCTTAATGACCGCCGCACCGCCGCGGCGCGGGGCAGTGCGGGCGGGCCGATGGCGCCGCCTATTGTCGCCGCCGCGGCCTTCGCGCGGCGCGATGGTATCCCGAATCCGGGGAAAGCAACGAGCCGGGCCGGCCCGGCCGCCGCGGCGCCGGTCAGTCCGGCTGGCGGGAATTGCCGAGCATGATCTCGTCCCAGGACGGAACCGAGGCGCGCCGCGACCGGCCGCTTGCAGCTTTCCTGGTCGGCCGCTCCCGGCCCGGACCAGGCTGCGGCGCCGGGCGGTCCTCCCCGCCGGCACCATCATCGGGCCGGCCCGCCGCGGGCATCGCGGGCCCGGCGGCGCGGGCCGATGGTGCCGCGGCGCGCGCGGGCTGCAACTCCGGCTCGGCCGGATGCGCGCTCACCGCGCCCAGCCTGCAGGCTATCGGGGTGACCGTAGCGGTAGCCGGCTCCGCGCCGCCTGGCCGGCCCGCCGGCCGGTCCGGGCCGGACAGGCTGAGCCTGGCGGCGCTGTCGTCCGCGGGCAGCACATGACGGCGCCGCGGATCGAACACCCATTCGGCCATCTGCGGCCGGTTGCCCGTGCTGAACATGAGCTGGACCTGCCAGCTTCCGTCGGCCCGCTTCCTCGAGTCCCACAGCGCGTCGTCGGGGCTGGCGCCGAACTCGGCCAGCCGCTCGGCCACGATGTCGCCCAGCTGGGGGCCAGGCCCGGAGTCTCCGGCGCTGCGGACGGTCGCGCGCTGTGCCTCCTGCGCCCGGTACGCGCGCTCGGCAAGCACCGGCCCCTCGAAGCGCCGCACGCGCTCGATCGGGATTCCGGCCGCGTCGGCGATCTCATCCGCGGTCTCTCCGGCACGGATCCGGTCCTGGATCTCCTTGGGTCGCAACGGATTCTCCACTTCGATCTCGTACTGAGCGAGCCGCGAGAACTGGCCCCGTGCCACCGTCCTGAGACGATCGTCGATAGCCAGCGAAAATCGCCCGCCCCGTCCGGGCACCGCGAGCACGGCGTAGCTACCGTCCTCGCTGACCGCGACGAGGCGCAGTTCCTGCATCGGCGTCCCTTCCGCGCTGCCCGGGCGGCGCAGGGGCATAGCTCGGGCTTCCCCCGGGACGAGTCTGACGGTTGGACGCTGCCCAGGCCAGCACCGCGCCCGGCATGTCTGCCGGCGAGCTGATGACTTCCGCATCCGGCCGGCCCGCTCGGGCGGGGCCGGCACTCGTCCGCAGGGTATGCCGGCCCGCCCGGCCGGACGCGGGGAACGCAGCTAATTCATCGCACTGGCATACCGCCGTCGGCCGGCCTGCAGCCGCCCGGCCAGGCATGCTTGCCAGCCGGACACCGGCGCTGGGCCTGCGGCGCCGGCACGGCGGCGCGGCTGCCACCGGGGCTCCGTTAGGCTCTGTCACCATGCATATGGACGCCATTTTCGGCGCCATCGGGCGCCTATCTGTGCGGTTCCGGTGGATCGTGCTGCTGGTGTGGATCGTCGGAGCGGTAGCGGCAGTGACGCAGCTGCCGGCGCTGTCCAGCGTCACCCAGAACAACAACTCTAAGTTCCTGCCGGCCAGCGCGCCGAGCGAGCACGCCGCCGAGCTGGCCGCTCCCTTCGGCACCGCCAACCTGATCCCGATTCCCGTCGTCGCGGCCCGGTCCGGGTCGCCGCTGACCTCGGCCGACGTGGCAGCGATGACCGCGCTGCAGCAAAAGCTGCGGACGGTGCCGACCATCAGCCGGGTCCTTGACGTCGGCCGGTCGGCCGACGGACAGGCCGAGCAGCTCGTGCTGCTCGCAGAGCAGGGCAGCGGCCAGAATCAGCAGACTGACCAGGTGAACGCGCTGCGCGCGAAGATCGCGCAAACTAGCCTGCCAGCAGGGCTGCACGCGCACCTGGCCGGCGATGTCGCGATCCAGGTTGACCAGCAGAAGGCGTCAGGCAACCAGGGCAACACGGTCCAGGACCTGTCGATCGTATTCATCGTCGGGCTGCTTGTGCTGATCTTCCGGTCGCTGACCCTCGCGCTGACGACCATAGCACCGGCCGTTTTCTCGGTCGTTATCTCCGGTCCGCTCGTTGCCGAGGCCGCGCACCACGGGCTACAGGTGTCCCCGCTGGCCCAGTTCCTGCTGATCGTCCTTGTGCTCGGCGCCGGCACCGACTACGGGCTGTTCCTGGTGTTCCGCGTCCGCGAAGAGCTTCGCGCCGAGCAGCACGGCGTTGCGGGTGAGAACTATCCGGGTTCCCGCGGCCTGGGCGGCAGCCTGCTCGGCGACCTGCTCCATCCGCGGCCCCCGGCCAGGCAGGCGATCGTCAGGTCGGTCACCAAGGTCGGCGAGTCCATCACCTTCTCCGCCGCGACCGTGATCGCCGCGGTGCTCACGCTGCTGCTGGCCAGCTTCTCGTTCTACTCCGACCTCGGCATCCCGTTCGCCATCGCCATCGGCGTCATCCTGCTCGCCGGCCT
>Ga0137380_10003633_pt1 | contig 13418 bp, 13 predicted proteins | sample SagtaG_17_FD_104809 | JGI IMG/M metagenome (GOLD analysis project Ga0137380, IMG submission 104809) | Vadose zone soil microbial communities from Sagehorn Ranch, Mendocino, California, USA - Sage2_L_100_16 metaG | ecosystem: Environmental > Terrestrial > Soil > Vadose zone | place: USA... | reverse complement strand
GAGCCGCGACCTGGAGATTCGCACCGCTCGCGTAGGGCGCGAGGTCAACGACGCGATGCCCGCGTACACAGCTCAGCTGATCATCGAGGAGCTGAAGGCTCAGGGCAAGGACCCGGGCAGCGCGACGGTAGCCGTGCTGGGCGTCACGTTCAAGAACAATACGGCCGACATGAGAGCTACTCCCGTCCGCGGCGCGATAAAGGCGCTGATAGAGGAGAGAGTCCGGGTGCGAATCCACGATCCGCTGGTAGATCCGGCGGAGGCAGAGGAGATGCTGGGCGTCCGGCCGTGTGGCACGGTGGGCGAGGCGGTCCGCGACGCCGACTGCATCGCGATCTTGGCCATGCACAGGGAATTCGGGGATATCGACTTTGGCGCGCTCCCAGTCGCGGGCTCCTGCGTCATCGTGGACGGTCGCGCCTACCTGTCGAAGCAGGCGATCGCCGGGTTGCGCCAGCTCGGCTACCGGTACCGCGGGATCGGGCGATGAGCGCGCGAGTCGTTGTCACCGGAGGGTCCGGGTTCATAGGGAGCCATATTGTGGAGCGCCTGGTCGCCCGAGGTGACGAGGTGACCGTCGTCGACGCCACGCCCTGCCCGCCGGATACCGGTAGCGGTATGCGAGATCAGGTGAGGTACGTGACCTGCGACATCCGTGATCTTGACATGCTCGCCACCGCTATCACGCCCGGTGTCGACGTCGTTTATCACCTGGCCGCGGTCGTTGGCGTGGACCTGTATCTGGCCCGGCCGCTGGATGTCATCGACACCAATTTCTCCGGGACCCGTAATGTCCTCCAGCTGGCAGCGAAGGCGGGGGCCAGGGTCGTGGTGGCGAGCACCAGCGAGATCTTCGGTAAGAACCCCGCCGTGCCGTGGTCCGAGGACGGCGACCGGGTGCTCGGACCGACTTCCGCCGATCGCTGGGCTTACTCTTCCGCCAAGGCCCTTGCCGAGCACCTGACCTTCGCGTTCGGGCGCCAGTGCGGGCTGCACGCCACGGTCGTCCGCTACTTCAACGTGTACGGGCCCCGCCAGCGTCCGGCCTATATCGTCAGCCGGAGTGTGCACCGCCTTCTCAACGGGCTCGCTCCCGTCATCTACGATCATGGCAGGCAGACCCGGTGTTTCACTTATGTGAGCGACGCCGTTCACGGCACCATGCTGGCCGCGGAGAATCTCGGGGCGACCGGGAACGTGTTCAACATCGGCAGCACGGACGAGACGACGGTTGAGGCGGTGGTGCACCTCATCGGCGAGCTCGCGGGAACAAGTGGCACGCCGGTCGGCGTGCGGACGGAGGACAAGCTCGGCCCGGCGTATCAGGATTTGCGGCGCCGGATACCCGACACCACCAAGGCGAGGACGGTGCTCGGCTGGAAATGCGAGACCTCACTGAGCGAGGGACTACTCAGCACGATCGAATGGGCCCGCGCGAATCCGTGGTGGCTTGCCCTGCCTGACACGGGTGCGGCCTGACGCCTCTCCCGTTAGGCTCGTATATGAGCCGAGGAGGCGCGGGATGCTGCTCGACAAGAAGAACGCCATTGTCTACGGTGCGGCAGGGGCAATGGGTGAGGCAGTGGCGTGTGCGTTCGCCCGCGCGGGAGCGAATGTGTTCCTGGTCGGACGCACCCTTGCCAGGCTCGAGAAGGTGGCGGACGAGATCCGCGCTCGCGGCGGCGTAGCCGAAACGGCGGAACTCGACGCGATGGATCAGCCGGCCGTCGAAACGCACGCCGCGCAGGTCGTCGAGCAGGCAGGGAGCCTCGACATATCTTTCAACGCGATCAGTTTCAGGGTGGTCCAGAACATTCCATTGACCGACATATCCCTGAATGATTTCATGGCTCCGGTCATCGACGCGTGCCGGACCCACTTCGTGACCACCACCGCCGCCACACGACACATGGTAGCGCAGGGCTCAGGCGTGATTATCATGCTCTCGGCTTCGTCCTCGATGGAGACCCGTCACCAGATGGGCGGCTTCAACCTGGCATCCGCCTGCATAGAGGCGCTGACCCGGAGCCTGGCTGGAGAAGTCGGCCGGCAGGGCGTAAGAGTCGTGGGGCTGAGGTCAAATTTCACTCCCGAAACCATTGATGCTACGGACGCCGATGTCCCGTTCCTGGTGAAGGACACGTTGCTGGGCCGCCTGCCGCGGCTGGCTGAAGTAGCGGACACGGCCGTGTACCTGGCGTCGGATGCGGCCGGCGCCATGAGCGGCGTCGCCGTCAACTTGAGCTGCGGATCCATCATAGGCTGAGAATCTAGTCTTTGCGTGTCCGCAAGCGATCATATTCGGCGACTAGATCGCGAAGGCTTTGCTGGTATTCGTTTATAAGTCTGATGATAGTTTGCTCGTTGAATCTGTCAGTGCGATACCGCAAAGTACCCAGTACTTCCCCGGCTGGATCGAAGCTGAGAGTCCACAGTGCGCCATCGGGGAGTTGCGGGCTTACTCCAACCGGGTCCAAGCGGCGGCGAATTTCGGTATATTCTATGTTCCCGACCCGCGTGCCATCCATTACAAAGGCCAATGGGTGCACCTGAAATGTCACGGGAGTCATGGAGTCTTGCATCGCGGTCGCCATGAGGTCAGGGGCGCTGGCGAACACGTGGATTGCTGGAATATCGTAGGTATAGGCGCCTATGCAGGTGTCTCGGGTGCGGCTCAGGAGGTCGGCCGCGTCGCGGCGCCCGCTGAGGTTGATCCGCAGCGGAAGAAAATTGAAGAAAGACCCGACAGTTGCGTTAAACATGCCGCTGCCCCGGCCGAGGGTGTGCGTGGGCACCACGAGGTCGGTGACGCCCGTGAGCTTATGCAGGAGCTGATAATAGGCCGCCAGCAGCACCATGAAGGGCGTGCAGCGGGCCGCCTTGGCCAGCCGGGTCACAGCGGAGATAAGTTCTGCCCCGATGCGGAACCGGTGCGCGGTGGTGACCTCGGGCAGCCGGGCTGATCTGGGATGGTCGGCTTTGAACGCAGTCAGCCTCGCCCCGTCCAGCGTGTCTTGCCAGTACTTCACCGACGGAGCCATCGCTCCCGTGGCGGCGTGCTGGCGCTCCCACGCCACGAAATCCCGGTAGGGCCGCATCGGCGGCAGGTCGAGTGCGCTGTTCGACCGCCGCGCTGCGTAGCAGATGGCGAGATCACGGGCGATTACCCGCATCGACCAGCCATCGGTGGCCAGGTGATGCGTCGTCAGCACCAGCACCGAATCCTGGTCATCGAATTGCATCAGTACTGCGCGCAGGTGCGGCAGTTCGGTGGCGCTCATGCTGCTGGCTTCGACCTGGGTCAGGAGCGCTTCCGCCTGGTGTGCTCGCTGGCCGGGCGAGACGCCGGGGCACCGCTGGACATCCAGACGCGGCGTGTTGGGCGGGTACACCAGTTGATAGCCCGACTTCCCTTCGCGGACGATCACGGTACGCAGAGTCTCGTGCCGGGTCACCACGTCTGTCAGAGCCTCGCGCAGCGTGCCAGGATCCACCGGACCCGATAAGCGCCACCCGGATTCGACGTGGTATTGCGGCCCGAACGGCCCGGAGTCATCGCCTGCGTCGAACATGCACAGAAATTCCTGGTTAAAGGACAGCGGGAGACGGGCTACTGCCTCCGGCTTCCCGATAGCAGTCATTTACCTAAGCTCTCTTGTTCGGTTCGGAGTAGGCGTTTATGCGACACCAGGCCGCTGGGGAGTGGTGTCGGCGCGCGTGTCATGGCGGACAGGCGGCGCCCGGACCTTGCTGATCGACCGCCACGATGCGGATCTCGGAGGTGTAGCGGTGACCTTCGGCGTCAGTAAGCCATAGGTTGTCCGCGGAAGGCAGCATCTCGCTGAACTGCACCAAGCTGCGCTGGCTGCCTGGAGGCTGTCCTTGCAGCCGGCGCAGTGATTTGGCCAGGACGTTCACGGAAACGATGCTGTCGAAGTCGGCGTAGAACGGCTTGACCTCGCCAGGTACCTGCACGAATGCCCGCCGGGGCAGTCCCGCGCTGTGCCGCCAGTGGCGAGCGGCCGCGAAGCGGGCTGGCTCATCGCGCAGCTGAGCGAAGTCGATCTGGGCAGCCTCGAATCGCCAGGTTTCCCGGGCGATGACGAGCCGGTCGATGGCGATCCTGGGCTGGTGAGCGGAGTCGGGCAGGAGTGCGAAGGAATTCATGAAGACATGCACGATCATCTCAGCGAATACATCGATGACCGGGAACGATGGTCCTCCCGGGATGGTGACGGTCGGCCCGGCGGGATTAGGCGTGACGGTCAGGTCGGCAGCGTGCAGCAGCCGAGGCCGGCCAGGCTCAGCGGTCTGGACCGACAGTGCGACCAGGAAGTCCATGTCTCTGATGAGCGCCGATTGGGTCCGGATAGTCAGCCGTTCGTGGTCTTCCTTGGGCACCACGGGCAGCAGGCGCGGCCCGGGCGAGTCAACGGTCAGGCAATCCAGCAGGTCACCGGGGGATGGGTGCTGGGTGACGAAGCAGTAGTGCCTGCTCGTGGCAAGCGCCATGTGGAGTTCGCCTAGGACGATTTCGAAATCGCCGCGGTTGATGGCGTCGACCCCGCTGGCCGCGACCATGAGGTCGGGGCTGTAGTAGCGACCGGCCGACCATCCGGAATGCGGCGCGCTGAAGGCTGCGAGCAAGCCCTCACGCAACGCTGTGCCCTGGCGCCTGACCCGCCGCGAGCCGGGCGGGATCCGCAGGATGTTAGCCCAGCGTTGCTGGAAATCACGTTGCAGCTCACGCACGATGTCTGGCGCGGAACGGTGGATCACGGGCATGCATTCGAACCAGAACGAGGCGAGATCGAGCGAGGCGCCGCTGGTGGCCATCCGGGCCGCGACGCTGGTGAAGAGCTCCTGAAGCCGGGTGGCGAAGTTAAAGGTGAGCCATCGCGCGCTGTCGAGCACCATGCCCAGGGGCTCCAGTGCAGCCAGGAAATCGGCTCCCAGCACGAACTGCGCGTCCCGGCGGGCGTCATGGTATATGAGCGTCCGGCCGCCGTAGGCCTGGCCCTGGCGGCGGCTGGGCGGGGCGCCAGTCGCCGTCATGAAGACCTTATCGAGGTTGCGGAGAGCGGCCACGAACCCCGCGGGGTCCTCAAGCGACGCTTTCTGGGCGGCGTCCCGCGCCGTCTCGAGGAGATCAAGTCGCTCGAAGCCGTTGGCGGCGAGCGCCGGATCATCCACTTGCTCGAGAAAGCGCCGTAGGTGCCGTTCCGGGTGTGGCGACAGCGGCGGCTCCAGCTTCCAGCTGAGCAGGCGCTTCTTGCATAGCCGCGCGATGATCGCGTAGATGTCCTCCGAAGTGGCGGCGTCCGGTACGAGGCCGATGAGCTCACCGGCAATCTCGCAGGCTGGCGTCTGCCCCGTGCAGCGCCGGAGCACGGCCAGCTCGGCGGCGGTCAGTTCTGCTGGGACGCCTGTTGGCCCGTTGGCCTGCTGTGCCTCAAGTCGCACGAACGGCGGCTTGCGCGGCGGTATCCATGCGGCCATGGCGGGGTCCGCCCCGATAGCTTTAGCCAGCTGGTCAATGACCCATGGTTCGAAGAACACTTCCGAGCTGGCTATCAGTGCCTTGCCGGCGCGCAGTCGGGTGGCGGTGGTCGCGGGATCCAATGTGGCCCAGCCGACCGGGCCGAAGAAGCCGACTGTGTCATTCTTGACGCAATAGCGCTGCCAGTAACTTGCGATAAGCTCCTCATGCTGGCGCTGCTTGCTGTTGCGCCGGATACGATCATCGGCCTTACGGCGTAGCATCGGTGCGATCGCCGTGTCGAATATCTGGTGGTTTTGCCAGGCGAGTGCGAGCCCGAAACGCCGGTCTGCGGCCAGCCGCAGGATCTGTGAGCTCAGCCGTTCCGTCTCTGCCTGGAATGCCGCCTGGTAGCTGAGCCGCTTTCCAGCACTGTCATCGGCGTCCTGCTCGTTGAGGCTGTCGGCCGCCCTGGCCAGTCCCGGAGATGCCAGCAGCTCGACACCCGCCGCCGGAAAGCCAGGTGCCCGCAGAACGACCTGCCGCCACAGGGCCCATTTCGCGCCGGGCAAAACGGTGTGCGTCGCCATCGGTAGGCTTTCCGAGGGCGTCATGATTGCGCGCTCGGCTGCGTCGTGATTGCCTTAGTCAGCTCGCCGGCGGTCGGATAACTGAAGAACAGGCCAACGTTGATCTCTACCCCGATCATCTCCTCGATCAGCGCTATGGCGTTCATGACCCGAATGGAGTCGCCGCCGAACTCGAAGAAATCATCGTCCGCCGTCACCTCAGAGTTGTGCAGGATCTGGCGATAAGCGGCCAGCACGGCATCGAGCACGCTGGCCATGGCGACTGACGGCCTAGGGTGATAATCCATCCTTGCTCCCTCATTTCCGCGATGCGCAACGGTGCGCTCGCCCCATCGCGCCATCGGCGAGCATGCCGGGCACGGCGAAGAACGCGCCGAGCCCGAACCGCGTCATCACCAGGAAGACGAACCAGGCACGCCGAAATCAGCGGGCCTAGCCCCGCGATCCTGCCGTCGCCGCCTCGCTGAACTGGCCGGATGCCCGGCCCGCGCCCGGAGAGCCGCGGTATGCCTGCGCGATGTCCAGCCAGCGGTCGGCCTCGCTGCCGTACGCCCGCAGGGCCAGGTCGTCCCGGTGCCGTCGCCTGGTCGCCAGCAGGCAGAAGTCGAGCGCCGGGCCCGCTATCCGCTGCCCGGCATCGGCCGGGCCGAATTCCCACAGCTCCCCGGAGGGCGCGGTGAGCTCGAACCTGAATTCCTCGGCGGGCGGGGTAAGGCCGCGCACCAGGTAGCCGAAATCGCGATTCCGTGCCGCGAAACCGGCCAGGTGCCTGATCCGGTCGCCGTGATCGCGGTGTGCGCCGACGGTGTCGGCGATGTCCTGACCGTGTGCGAATAGCTCCATGATGCCGGCGCAGGCGAGTATGCCCGCCGGAATTGACCTGGCCACCCAGGGCACTATCTGGTCAGGGGGCAGGGCGGCGAGTGCCTCGGCGGCCGCCGTGCGTTCCGCGCGCCAGCGGGCGAGCAGTGACGTCGGCGAGGCGGTGAGGTATGGCGAGAGCAAGGCATTGACCGCTCCGTCGAAGTCCTCCGCGGCTCCCGCGGTCAGCTGCCCGAACCTGTCGGGATCCGACGCAGCGATCTCGGCGAGGCGGGCGATCGATGACAGATGGGCAACCTGATGCTTGATCGTCCAGCCAGGCGCGGGGGTAGGCAGTTCCCATTGCGCGGGTTTCAGGTTGGCAACGATGTCGTCGAGGGTCTCATCCTCCACAAGGAGGTCGGCGTAAACATCGGTCGGAAGGCTCACGGCTTACCTCTCGGCAGTTGATAGCGGAAACTTTCACCGCGATCATCGCCACGGTCAGGCAGCCGGGGCATCTCCCTGGTTGCCAGGGAATCTCAGCCGCGGGACGCCGGCCCGAATGTGCTGCCGAACCGGCTAACTGAGCTGGCCACCGACATCCTGGCGGAAGCAGGCTCGTCGCCGGCCCCGACCATGAGGCTGACCAGCTGTGATTCGAAGCATTGGTTCGCGTCGTAGGGCGCGACCAGGTAGCCGCCAAGTTCGAGGATGACCGTCCCGTGCACGCCGAGCCACATGTGATGTGCCTCGAGGACGGCATCGTCGGAGCGGAAGCGGCCGGCGGCGACGCACCGGTGCGCGCATTCGACCACCGTCGACAGCGTGTAACGGCCATGCTGGCGGTCTTCCTCGGTGAGAGCGAAGCCCGCGAGGGACGATCCGCCGAACATCACCTCGAAAACGTGCTTGTTGGTGCATGCGTTGTGTCGGTACACCCGGCCCAGCAGGGCCATGTCGGCTACCGGGTCGTCCGTCGCCTCCGCGAGGTCAAACAACTGCTGCAGGCGCTGGAACCCATCGTGGACAATCTCCCGCACGATCGCGCTCATGCTGCCGAAGTACGTGTACACGGCCATGGTGGATGTGCCAGCCTCCGCGGCCAGTCGGCGCGCGGACAGGCCCTGAGGGCCTCTCTCCGCGACCAGCCTGGCCGCGGCGTCGATCAGCACGGCGCGGTTGTTCGGGTCCTGATGCCGAGGGCTCACTCTTGACAGGGTTGCATACAGCTGCCTTTCTATGTAAAACAGTGTTATGTAACGGGTGCGGCCTAGCTCCATGAGACCGCCCCGGGGGCGGCACCGGCCGCCGCGGGGGTGCTCGGACCCCGGACAGTGGAAGCTCAGGATGGAGGCCGCTCATGCCGTATCTCAAGTCCCTGCCCCCCGACGCCGGATTGGTGCACGAGGTTGGTTGCGCTGGGCTGGCCGCGCCGCTCGGAGAGTAAGGATCCGGATTCTGCGCGGGAAATCCGATGAACGACTCCGTGGAACGAGCGATCAACTGCATATGGGAGCGATACAGCGAACCGCTGTCGCTGGCCGACATCGCGCAGAGCGCCGCACTCAGCCGCTTCCATTTCTCCCGCATCTTCAAGGACGCGACCGGCGTATCGCCCGGCCAGTTTCTTTCCGCAGTCCGCGTCTACCAGGCCAAGCGCATGCTGCTTACCACTTCAATGAATGTAGCTGACATCTCGACCGCGGTGGGATACAACAGCCTTGGCTCATTTACCAACCACTTCACCGATAGCGTCGGCATCTCGCCGAGCCGGTTCCGCCGGGTACCGGAGAACGGCGGCATCGGGTCGGCGGATCCGCCGCGGGATCCTTCCCCGCCCTGGTGCGTGGTGACGGGCACGATCAGCCTGCCTGACGGCTATGCCAGCGCCCGCGTGTACCTGGGAGTCTTCGATACGCCGATCTTGCAGCACCGTCCGCAGGCCGCCGCCCTCCTCGAGGTGACATCGCCGCAGCCATATCCGTACCGGCTGGTGAAGGTTCCGGAAGGCAGGTGGTTCATCCACGCGGTGGCGGCAGCCGACAGCGCTGATCCCGAGCCCTGGACCTGCCGGAGCCCACTCGTGGGCGGATGCGGCCCGGTGCGGGTGGCCGCAGGAAGCGGGACCATCGCGGCCATCAGCCTGCGCCCCAGGAGCAGGGCAGACCTGCCGGTTCTGCTGGCACTGCCTGATCTCGAAGCTCCGCCGGGCGGTCGCGCCTGTCCCAGGTCGCTCTCGGGCGCAGGCGGATATCCCGGGGATGAGCGCGGCTCGTCCTTCCCCGCACCGCTCGGCGGAGCGCGCTAGCGGCAATCGATTATGGCATCCTTCGGCTTCAGGATAGCGCAGGCGAGATACTCATGGACATTCTGATCGCCGACGTTCTCGGTGACGTCGCATTTGTGTTGGTCGTATCGCAGCTACTTGGCGCTGCGGCACGGCGAATCGGACAGCCAGCCGTCGTCGGGCAGGTCCTAGCAGGCATTCTACTTGGTCCGAGTTTGCTGGGAAGGCTGCCCGGACATCTGACTAGCCGCTTCTTCCCGCCCGAGGTGATGCCGTCATTAACGGTACTTTCCCAGGTCGCAGTGGTGATCTTCATGTTCGGCGTTGGGTACGAACTTAACCAGCGGTCGCTACGCGGGCTGCGCCGAACGGCCTCCCTCGTCGCCGCCAGTGCGCTGCTCGTGCCCATGGGGCTGGGATTCGCGGCAGTCCTGATCTTCAGGTCAGAATTCGCCAACCTGGGGCTGCGGCACGTCAGTCACTCTGTCGTGTTGTTCATGGGCGTTGCCATGTCAATCACCGCCCTGCCGGTGTTGGCAGCGATCGCGCGCGAGCGCGGCATCGCCGGAAGTACTGCTGGCGCTACGGCGATAGCCGCGGCCGGGATCATGGACGCTGCGGCCTGGCTAGTGCTGGCCGCGGCCCTTGTTAGCACGGCGAATAAGCCAGGCCGCCCGTGGCCGGTGACACTGTTGCTGGTCAGCGGGCTGATCGTCATCATGCTGGTGGCGGTACGTCCGGCACTGCGCTGGTTGATCAACCGACCGCGCTCCGTCCTGTCCAATCCGCTGCCAGTGGCTTTGGCGCTGGCATTAAGCAGTGCGTGGGTGACGGCAACGCTAGGGCTGCATCCAGTATTCGGCGGATTCCTGGCTGGCCTGACCATGCCAACTATGGATGGTACGCCGGATGCTGAGGTCCTCCGCCCGGTAGAAGAGATGGGAGGCCTGCTCCTGCCGCTGTTCTTCGCGGTTACGGGCTTGTCGCTGAATGTCGGAGACTTGAACAACACCGCGTTCGCCTTGCTGGCTCTCCTCTGCGGTGTCGCAAGCGCGGGTAAACTAGGCCCTGCTTATCTGGCATCCAGGATCGGACGCCTGAGCCCGCGCGATTCTGCCACGGTTGCCGTGCTGGTCAACGCTAGAGGGCTGACGGAACTCATCGCGCTCAACGTCGGCCTGAACGCCGGTCTCATCAATCAGCGGTTGTTCACCGTCCTGGTTCTGATGGCACTGATAACGACGGTCGCTACCGTACCGCTGCTGTCCCTGATCCGGACGCCTACACCGCCGCCCTCCGGTAGCGAACCGCACCCGTTGCTCCCACCGCCTTTCAGGGCCAGCGAGCCTTAGGAGGCAATCATCGACTCCGGACGCCGCGCCACCTGGGTTTACTACTGGCTCGGGCCCGCCGCGCTGGAGCGCATGTCCGCGCTGCTCTCACCACCAGCCAGGTAGCCGGCCCGCCCGCTGCCGCCAGCTGCAAGCGGATCAGGGACGGGCCCGGCGGCCACCGCCGGGCCCGTCCTTAGCCGCCAGCAGGTTCCTAGCAGCACCGGGCCTCTGACGAGGACTGCTGGTCGGTGTGGCCACCGGGGCCGCCGCAGCACTCCGGGCCGTGACCCTCGGCGTAGAAGGTCTGGCTGTCGGCCAGGACCGTGTAGATCTCCCAGGACTCACCGTCAGGTGCGCCCTGGACCCAGAACTTGTCCTGCCTGGCGTAGCAGCAGGTGGTGTCGCGCTCCTCGACCGAGGCGAGCCCGGTCCCGGCGAGGCGCGCCTGCTCAGCCTCGACGGTATCCGTATCGGGTACCTCGACGCCGAGGTGGTTGAGGCTGCCGCCCTGGCCGGGATTTTCCAGCAGGACGAGCTTGAGCGGGGGCTCAGCGATGGCGAAGTTGGCGTAACCGGGCCGTACCTTGGCCGGCTCGGTGCCGAACAGCCTGGAGTAGAACGTGACGGCTTCGCCGATGTCATTGACGTTGAGGGCGAGCTGGAGACGGCGGGACATGACAGGACCTCCCAGATATATTGATAGCTGTCTATGTCTGCTTCCGCGGCCGAGCTTGCCACAAACATTTGAGTCTGTCAATATAGACGTATGTCGAAGTCTCTCATCGTGCTGGACCGGCCGGAGGCCGACGCATGCTGCGCCCCGGGGGCGCAGGTCCACTTGCCGTCCCAGTGGGCTGGCCAGGCCCTGTGCTGCGCACCGCTGTCCCAGGGGCCGCTCTCCCCGGAGCAGGCCGGGCAAGTAGCGCCACTGCTGAAGGCGCTCGCGGACCCGGTCCGGCTGCGGCTGATGTCCCTGGTCGCCTCCCGTGAAGGCGGCGAGGCGTGCGTCTGCGACCTCACGGACGCCTTCGACCTGTCCCAGCCGACCATCAGCCACCACCTCAAGGTGCTGCACGAAGCCGGCCTGCTGGACCGCGAGAAGCGCGGCGTATGGGTTTACTACCGGGTGCAGACCGCGGCGCTGGCCAGCCTCGGCCTCCTGATCGGCGCACCACCCCGGTAACCGGCTCCCGGGGTTGCCGCAGGGCCGTCTATCGTCTATCGTCGATTAACGATGAAAGAAACGGAACCCCTGGATCGTGAGGTCGCTGACACCTACGCGGCCTGGTTCAAGGCGCTGGCCGACGGCACCAGGGTGCAGGTTGTCTCACTGCTGGCCCGCAGCGGGGAGCCGATGACGGTCAAGGAGATCGTCGCCGCCGTGCCGGTTGGTCAGTCCACGGTGTCCGCTCACCTGAAGCAGCTGGCCGCGGTCGGGTTCGTGATCGCTGAGGAGCGCGGCACGGCCCGCTTGTACCGGATCAACGAAGAGTGCGTGGAGTGCTTCCCCACCGCCGCGGACCTCGTCATGGGCAAGCCCTCACCCGTCCCGCCGACCACGGCCCGCTGACCCACCTCCTGGAGGACTGCCATGCCGCCAGATAGCCACCCGGCCGGCCCTGAGGAGACCTGGGCGGCCGTCACCGCCCGCTACTCCGGCCTAGCCCGGGCCGCACGATCTGGGCAGCAGATCGCCGACTGCGGCCCGGATGCGTTTGAGGCGGGATGCTTCGGTGCCGCCGGATACGACAACACGAGCGAGCTGCCCGACGGCGCAGTGCGGGCCAGCCTGGGCTGCGGCAATCCAGTCGCGGTCGCCGAGCTGCACCCGGGCCAGACGGTGCTTGACCTTGGTTCCGGCGGCGGGATCGACGTGCTGCTGTCCGCCCGGCGGGTCGCCCCGGGCGGCAAAGCTTATGGCCTGGATGGCTCACCGGACATGATCGCCCTGGCCCGTGAGAATGCCGCGCAGGCCGAGGTGGCCAACGCGGAGTTCCTGCACGGCCACATCGAGGACATCCCGCTGCCTGAGGCCTGCGTGGACGTAGTCATCTCCAACTGCGTCATCAACCTGTCCCCGGCCAAGCCCCGTGCTCTTGCTGAGGCATTCCGGGTGCTCCGCCCGGCCGGCCGACTCGGGATCAGCGACGTCATCGCCGACGAGGGCCTCGACCCCGCGCAGCGCGCCGAGGCGGAGCAGGTGGCCGGCTGCACCACCGGCACCCTCACCGTCGGCGAGTACCACAGCCTGCTGCTGGCCAGCGGATTCACCAGCATCCGCATCACCCCCACGCACGATGCGGGGCCGGGCCTGCGGTCGGCCATCATCCAGGCCACCAGGCCGGCCGCTCCCCCCGGCGTGCTGATCCGGCCCATGCGGCCAGGCGACGCGGGCGCTGTCCTGGCCATCTATCAGGCTGGCCTGGACGCCGGCCAGGCCAGCTTCGAGGCCGTCGCTCCCGGCTGGGATGCTTTCGATCGGGGAAAGTTGCAGCTGCACAGGCATGTGGCAGTTTCCCCGGCAGGGGATGTGCTTGGCTGGGCTGCCGCCAGCGCTGTCTCCCAGCGGCCCGTGTACTGCGGTGTTGTCGAGCATTCCGTTTACGTGCACCCGGACGCGCAGGGCAGTGGTATCGCAGCCGCGCTGCTGGAGGCCCTCATCGGCTCTGCGGAGTCCGACGGGATCTGGACCATCCAGACCGGGATCTTCCCGGAGAACACCGCCAGCTTGCGGCTCCACCAGCGGGCCGGGTTCCGCGTTGTCGGCACCCGGCAGCGCATCGGCTGCCACCACGGCCGCTGGCGCGACGTAACCTTCCTCGAACGGCGCAGCGCCATCACCGGGATCTGACAGCCTGCCAAGTGCACGGACCATCCTGCGACCCCGGCGCGCCAGGCTCCGTGCGAAGCTATCGGCGGTGGTG
>Ga0137380_10003632_pt1 | contig 13420 bp, 10 predicted proteins | sample SagtaG_17_FD_104809 | JGI IMG/M metagenome (GOLD analysis project Ga0137380, IMG submission 104809) | Vadose zone soil microbial communities from Sagehorn Ranch, Mendocino, California, USA - Sage2_L_100_16 metaG | ecosystem: Environmental > Terrestrial > Soil > Vadose zone | place: USA... | reverse complement strand
GCGAGCTATGAGAGCAATGCTGATGTCCAGCGCTGGCTACAGGAGCAGGCACTTGAGGATGGGGGCACCAGGCCGGAGTTTAACCCCACCTTTCTGGCATCGCGTCGCGATGGGCCGTGGATTCTTTCCTCGCTTACTCATTTCTACGAACACGACCTGATCACCGACGTTCTACATGTCGTCAAGAGCGGCAAGGAGGCAACCGTCTTTTGCTGTGCCGCCCATCCATCGACTGACATGGAGTACCTGGCAGCGAAGGTGTACCGTCCGCGTATGTTTCGCAGCTTAAAGAATGATGCGATCTATCGACAGGGGCGAGTACTCCACGACGAGGACGGAAAGGTGCTGCGTGGCAGTCGTCGTCATCGCAGTGCCAGAAGGAGGAGTGAGAGTGAACGGGGACGAGCAACGCAGGTCACAGATTGGATTGAGCATGAGTTCGAGACGCAGCGCCTGCTGTACTCTGCCGACGTCGATACGCCAAGGCCACTGGCGCAGATTGGCAATGCTGTGCTGATGGAGTACATCGGTGATCTTGACGACCCGGCTCCACTACTTCGTGAGGTCACACTCTCACAGGAGGAGACTCAACCGCTCTTTGAGTGCATTATACGCAACATAGACCTGTGCCTTGCCTATGATCGCATTCATGGCGACCTGTCAGAGTACAACATTCTCTACTGGCACAGTGGAGTTACGCTCATCGACTTTGCCCAGGCAGTTGATCCGCAACAGAACCCGGAGGTATTCTCACTCCTCGTTCGTGATATCGAGCGAGTCTGCCGGTACTTCGCACGATATGGTGTGGAGGCGGATGCGACGGAACTGGCAATCGAGATGTGGACACGCTACTTCGGCACAGTGCTCTAGCTGATTGAAGTGGCCCGAGGAGAGCCGTGCCGAATCAGGCCGACTCCGCGGGCACACTTCTTTTCTCTGTGTGCTCAGGCATTTGACACAACCGGCAAAGCTCTGTACAATCCCTTGCATCAAGGACGGTCTCCATGCAACATGAAACAAAGGGAACGCCGTCCCAAGGTTATGAAGTGAGGAGATAGCACAGGTATGGAGCATTTACACGCCGTCATTTTAGCTGGTGGAAGCGGCACACGACTCTGGCCGCTGAGCACACCCAGCTTCCCGAAACAATTTCTACCACTTCCCAGCGGGAAGAGCATGATACAAGAAACGCTGGATCGAGTCATGCCCCTGATTTCGCCCGAACGCGCCTGGGTGGTGACTGGGCGTCGTATGGCGGAGCTGGTGCATGAACATCTGCCAGCCATTCCAACGGCCAATATTCTTGGGGAACCAATGGGGCGGAATACCTCACCTGCGATTGGTTGGGCGGCGGCCACCATTGCTCGACAAGACCCGCAGGCGATTATGGCCTCGTTCCATGCTGACCACGTTATCACGAATGTTGATGCACTCCGTCGATCGCTCCAACTTGCTTACGAGTTGGCCGGGCAAGGGTACCTGGTGACGCTGGGGATTAAGCCTACCGCGCCAGAGACTGGCTATGGCTATATCCGCTTCGCTGCTCCTTTGAGCGAAGGGTTTGGCCACCAGGCATTCCAGGCCGAGCGCTTTGTGGAGAAACCGAACCTGGCAACTGCGCAGGGCTATCTGCAGGATGGCCACTATGTATGGAATAGTGGCATGTTCATCTGGAAGGTGGAGACGATCCTTGCGGAGCTTCAGACCCACCTGCCTGAACTGACGAAGAAGATTGATATGATTGCTGCCGCCAGGGAGACAGAGCGGGAACAGGCCACGCTTGACGAACTCTGGCCAACATTGCCGACGATCTCTATTGATTACGGTGTACTGGAGAAAACGAAAAATCTGGTGGTTATTCCTGTTGAGTTCGGCTGGAATGATGTCGGGAACTGGGAACAGTATGGGGCGCTCTTCCCAACCGATAACCATGGTGTGGGAGCGGTTGGACATCATCAGGGACTGGGCAGTCAGAATATCTTTGTATACAACAATACTGTACGCCAGGTTTATACGATTGGACTGGAGGACGTGATTGTGGTCGAGATGGAGAACATGACGCTTATCTGTCACCAGGACGCAGTGCAGCGTGTGAAGGAGCTTGCTGAGTCGCAACAGAAGAAGGCATAGCATAGAAAACGGGGGGTGGTGGACCCGGCATGTTGGGTCCACCACCCCCCGTTTTCTATGTGGTGTGAAAGAAAAACATGCTATAATATTACGAGATTGTTGTCGGTGCCGCTAATAGGAAAGGGAGTCTCCATGTATGCTCATCGAACAACCTACCCTCGACACACGCGGTATGGTCGCCTGCGCACACTACCTTGCCACACAAGCAGGTGTCTCCATTCTCCAACAAGGTGGGAATGCCATTGATGCTGCGGTCGCTGCCAACGCCGTGATGACCGTCGTCTATCCATCGACCTGCTCTGCCGGCGGGGATGTGTTCATGCTCATCTGGGAGGCGAAAACGCGGAAACTGCATGCACTCAATGGCAGTGGTCGTGCTCCGCGAGGAATGACACCTGAACTTTTTGCCTCGAAAGGTCTGAGACGTATCCCTGAGCGTGGACCGCTCTGCATCACTGTCCCAGGAGCGGTAGATGGCTGGTTTGAGGCATTGGGTCACTTTGGCAAGCTCTCGGCAGGGGCGATCTTTGCGCCTGCTATTGCGTTTGCAGAGGAGGGGATGCCAGTTACTGTGAAGATGAGTGGGTGGTTTGCCAATGCAGCAGAGCAAATTCTGAGGCCCTGGGAGAGCAGTGCTGGGGTGTTCCTGAGAGATGGGCAACCTCCCCAGCCCGGTACCGTCTTGCGTCAGCCGAACCTGGCCCGCACCTATCGTATGCTTGCGAAGGAAGGACGCGATGCCTTTTATCGCGGACCCTTGGCTCGCTCTATTACGAACTATGTGCAGCAGTGTGGCGGGGTGCTCAGCCTGGAAGATATGCAGCAACACCACTCCGATTGGGTGACGCCGATTTCAACGAACTATCGCGGTTATGATATCTATGAGTTGCCACCGAACACGCAGGGCATCACAGCGTTGGAGATGCTGAATATTCTTGAGGGCTATGACCTCAAGTCGCTTGGCTATCAGACTCCTGAATATCTCCATTTGCTGCTGGAGGCGAAGAAGCTAGCCTTTGCTGACCGTGATCGCTATGTCTCCGACCCGGCTTTTGTCGACGTACCCGTTGGGCGACTCCTGAGCAAGGACTATGCCGAACAGCAGCGAGCATCGATTGATCCACAGAAGGCTGCCATTCAGGTCGAGGCGGGTCTGTCAAAAGATGGTGATACCATGTACCTCTGCACGGCTGACCAGGAGGGCAATATTGTCTCGCTGATCCAGAGTCTCTACAGGGGCTTTGGCAGTGGCGTGGTTGGCGGTGATACAGGAGTCTTGTTGCAGAACCGGGGTACCTACTTTTCACTTGACCCCCGCCACGTGAATTACCTGCAACCTGGAAAGCGCACCATGCATACGCTTATGCCTGCAATGGTGCTGCATGACGGTATGCCATATATAGCGATAGGCGCGATGGGTGGAGATGCACAGCCACAGATCCATGTGCAGTTGCTCTCTGCAATTCTGGATTTTGGCCTGAACATCCAGCAAGCAATTTCGGCTCCGCGCTGGAATAGTGAGCGTTTCAGGAGAACGCCGAGCGGCGGACAGGAGCTGGTTCCTGGACAGAGTAGCTTTGATGAGGATGTGGAACGAGATGTGGTTGAGATGGTGATGATGGAATCGCGCTTTCCCAAAGATGTTCCGTTGCTCCTTGAGCTTCTTGGTCATACTACTATTGTTGGTGAGCCCTGGCAGGATACTATGGGCCATGCTCAAGCTATCCTGATTAATTCCCAGACAGGGGTGTTTGAAGGAGCTGCCGACCCACGCTGCGATGGTCTCGCACTTGGCTGCTAATCGTTAACGAGGGAGTAGTGGAGAAGTAGTGGATGGGTACATCTCTGTTTAAGGAGGGAAAAAATGACTACACAATCCTATCGCCATGGAATAATCCCCGAAGAAATACTGGCGCTCTCACATGAGCGCGATGCACTACGAAAACGAGGTCGCTATGACCGTGCTGACGTTCTGAAAAGGCAGATAGAGGAGGCTGGTTATGCTATTAAAGATAATCCCCATGGCGCACATCTGATCATCCTTCCGGGCGTTGAAGTTGATGGGAAGTTCTACCGTATCGCTCGCCACTTACCCTCGCTCCTCGATGCTGCTGATGAGTGCACTTTCTCCGTAAATATTCTGGCGCGTGACACCTTTGAGCAGACGCAACGCTGCGTGGAAAGTGTCTTGCGCTTTGCCGGGAACACCGACCTTGAGATTATCCTGGTGGATAATGCATCGCACGATGAACTGCCTATCTGGGCCGATGCGCTCCAGCAGGGGGATCGAGGTGTGCATGTTCTGCATGTCACGCGCCCGATGGGTGAGGCAGAAGCTCGCAACCTTGGCATGAAGCGAAGTAGAGGTCGCTATATTCTCCTGCTGGATAGTAGCGTTGAACTCGTTGGTGATGTATTCACCCCCCTGGAGAAGACCCTATCCGATAGCAGGATAGGGGTGACAGGCTTCCGTGGTTTGCGCACCGACGATCTGCGCCACTTTGAGGAGAGCCAGCAGCTGGAGGTCGAGGCGGTCGATGGTCTGTGCCTGGCCTTCCGGCGAAAACTGCTGAAGAAGGTCGGCCTCCTTGATGAGGGCTATCGCTTTGCCCGATACATGGACCTGGATTTTAACTTTGCTGTACGCGAGAGCGGTGCGCGTGCAGTAGTGACGCCTGCTCTACCGGTGATCTGCCACCCCGGCTCGCCAGAAGCGCACCTCTCAGATGCTGAGCGTACACGGCTGACGAAACGCAACTTCTATCGCTTCCTCAAGAAGTGGGGCGAGAGGGATGATCTGCTGGTTGAAGGAACTCCGAGAATCGGCTCTTCTTAAAAAATCTGGGAATGAACCAGTTGAGTGCCTCTGACCTGGGCATTCAAACAGATCATCCTTTAATTTATGAGAGAGCCAGGGAAACCATTGTCACAGCGCGGAGGGTAACTCGCCATGAAGATTGTGATAGTGATCCACGGTTACCCGATGCGCTACAATGCTGGTTCCGAGATCTATACTCAGGGGTTGGCACAGATGCTGGCGGACCGACATGAAGTGCACGTCTTTACCCGACAGCAGAATAGCTTTCTATCCGACTGCGAACTGTCTGAGGAAGTAGATTCCTCTGATCCCCGTGTGGTTCTCCATGTCATCAACTCAGCCCGGATTCAGGATCGTTATCGTCATGTAGAGATCGATAAACAGTTCGGTAGGCTGCTTGACCGGATAAAGCCTGATATTGTACATGTGGGGCACCTGAATCACTTATCGACTTCACTAGTGCTGGAAGCGCAGAGGCGTGACATACCAGTGGTGTTCACGCTGCATGACTACTGGCTCATGTGCCCACGCGGTCAGTTCATCCAGGCTCTCCCCAAAAGCCCGACCGATACCTGGCCTGTGTGTGGTGGGCAACAGGATCGCAAGTGTGCTGAGCGATGCTACACGCGCTGCTTTTCGGGTGCTCCAGAAGAGATGGAGACAGATATCGCCTACTGGACAGATTGGGTCCGAAGACGCATGGCCCACATACGTGAGGTATGCGAAGCTGTGGATTTCTTCATAGCCCCTTCGCGCTCGCTTCTACAGCGGTTTCGGGACGAGTTTGGGCTTCCGCAGAACAAACTGGTCTACCTGGATTACGGTTTTCATCGGGATCGATTGGTCGGTCGCCGCCGTTTGTCAGATGAACCTTTCACTTTCGGCTATATCGGCACGCACATCCCAGCGAAGGGTGTGAACCATCTTATTGAGGCTTTCGGACACCTTTCAGGGGAGGCTCTTCTGCGGATTTGGGGAAGGTCACTCGGAGTTGAGACTGAGGCCCTCAAGGCGCTGGTAATGAATTTGCCCGGTAACGTGCGAGACCGAATTGAGTGGATGGGGGAGTACCGCAACCCAGACATAGTCCAGCAAGTGTTCAATCGATGTGATGCGATCGTGGTACCGTCCATCTGGGCCGAGAACTCTCCTCTGGTCATTCACGAGGCGCTCCAGGCTCGTGTTCCTGTAATTACTGCTGACTATGGAGGGATGGCTGAGTATGTCCGGCATGAGCGGAATGGGCTTCTTTTCGCCCACCGTAATCCGTCTGCATTGGCGGAACAGATGCAGCATTTCGTGTATGACCCAGAGTTTGCCCGTCAACTCGGTGAGCGAGGGTACCTGCAATCTGAGGATGGGAATATCCCTGGCATGAACCAGCATGCCCAGTTGGTTGAAGAACTTTACGTGCGAGTGCTTTCGGACAGAAGGAGGAATTAAGGATATGCAACCCACTCAACCGACGCGACCAGGACCCTGGCGTATTACCTTTGACACTAACCCGGATGACTGTAACCTCCACTGCATCATGTGCGAGGAGCACTCACCGTATAGCCCGTTACAACGCGAACGAATCCAGGCAGGCAGACCAAAGCGCCGAATGGACATCTCGCTGATTCGTCGTGTGCTGGAGGAATCTCAAGGGACGCCCCTACGGGAAATCATCCCGTCCACCATGGGCGAACCTCTCATATACAGATACATGGATGAGATTATCGATCTGTGTGCTCAATACGGCGTGAAGTTGAACCTCACCACGAACGGCACTTTTCCAGGTCGGGGAGCCCAAGCCTGGGCAGAACGTATCGTGCCAGTGGCATCGGATGTGAAGATATCCTGGAATGGTGCTCGGAAGGAAACCCAGGAGTCGATTATGCTGGGAACTCGTTGGGAAAAGGTGCTGGAGAATGTACGAAGCTTCATTCGGGTGCGTGATGCTTATGCAGCGGACGGGGCAAACAGATGCCGTGTGACTTTCCAACTCACCTTCCTTGAGACGAACGTGAGAGAACTCGCCGATATAGTAAAGCTTGCTGCCGAGTTGGGTGTAGATAGGGTGAAGGGGCACCATCTGTGGGCGCACTTTGAGGCGATCAAGCCCCTGTCTATGCGGCGCAACGCGGAAGCCATCTTGAAATGGAATGAGGCGGTACAGGCAGCGTACGAAGCTGTTGAGCGGCATCGGCTTTCTGATGGCAAGAAGGTCCTGCTTGAGAATATCTTTCCCCTGGAGCCAGGAGCAGAGGTTGATATCGCCCCTGGGGCAGTCTGCCCCTTCTTGGGCAAGGAGGCCTGGGTGAGTGCACAGGGACGGTTTGATCCCTGTTGTGCACCAGATGCGCTACGGCGTACGCTAGGTGAGTTCGGAAATCTGACAGAGGAAAGCCTGGACGAAATCTGGCAGGGCCCGGCCTATCAGATGTTGCTAGCCACCTACCGTGACCATCAGCTATGTCGAGGTTGCAATATGCGCCGCCGGGAGCAGGCATGAGTTATCATTGGGGGGATTTGACGATTGCGCCCGATCAGACTCATCATCTGAAAGACGGACAACCTGCCTACAAAGCCCGCTTCAAGCAGGTGCTCAAGTTCCATTCGCCTGGCCTGGCACCAGTACGAGATGTATCAGGAGCCTACCATATTCGGTCTACCGGACGGGCAGCCTACAAAGAGCGTTATACCCGAGCGTTCGGTTTCTATGAGGAGCGTGCAGCAGTTCAGGCTGATAACAGCTGGTTTCACATACTTGCTGATGGTAGGCTGCTGTACAGTGAACGGTATAGTTGGTGCGGAAACTTCCAGGAAGGGCGCTGTGCTGTCCGCCGTTCTGATGGCGTCTACTTCCACCTCCGGTCAGATGGGATAGTTGCCTATCCAGACTGCTATCGATACGTAGGTGATTATCGCGATGGGATTGCTGTCGTGCAGCAGGAGAGTGGGCTGCACACACATCTCAATTTGGAAGGCCATCAATTACACGGAAGATGGTTCCTGGACCTCGATGTATTCCACAAAAGGTATGCACGCGCTCGCGATGATGGTGGTTGGCACCATGTAGACATGCGAGGCCAATCTATCTATGATCGTCGATTCGCTGCCGTTGAACCATTCTACAATGGTCAGGTTCGCGTTGAGGATTTCGACGGTTCGCTACTCGTGATAAACGAGGTCGGGGAAACCATAGTGAGACTTCGTGAAGGGTGTCCGACACTCCTTCTGTAGGTCAGATAGGAGCGTGAACGCGGAACATAGCACTCCCCCTGATTTTTTGATACAATGTACCTGTACTTCCGGGTGCCGCTCCACAACTGGCTAAGGTGGTCATCTACCACACAGGCATAGAGCTATAGCACCCCTGACTCTTATTGTTATTTAAAGGAGACCCAACCTTGCAGACTTTTACGAACCGAAGCGAAATTCCTATAGAATATACCTGGAACCTTGAAAGTATTTTCCCAGGCAATGAGGACTGGGAGCGTGATTTCCGTGCGCTCCAGGGTCGCCTGCCTGAACTTGAGGCCCTGAAGGGAACGCTTGCCCAGAGCGGGCAGGCGCTTCTGGCAGTGTTGCAGAAGCGTGATGAACTGTTCAAAGAAATCGAGCGCCTCTATGTCTATGCCTCCATGCGCAGGGATGAAGATACTACCAACAGTACCTACCAGGGCATGGCCGATCGGGCCATGCAGCTGTACGTCCATGCCTCTACTGCTGCCTCGTACATCGAGCCGGAGATTCTCGCGCTGCCACAGGAGACGCTCGATCAATTTGTGCAGGAAACCCCTGAGCTGCAACTCTATGGACAGCAGTTGCGCGACTTGAATCGCAAGCGCGGACATGTGCGCTCCGCCGAAGTAGAGGCCGTACTTGCCGCCGCGGGTGAGGTTGCTGACGCTCCCGGTACCGTTTTCACGATGATAGACAACGCAGACCTGAAGCTTCCGACCATCAAAGATCAGACAGGCGAAGAGGTTCCTCTGACAAAGGGGAACTACCTGGTCTTCATCCGCAGCACTGATCGGCGGGTGCGAAAAGAAGCATTTGAGGGAATGCATGGGACGTTCCTCAAACAGCGAAATACCATTGCTACTACGCTTGCTTCACAGGTAAAGGCCGATATCTTCTATGCCAAACAGCGTAGCTTTGCGACGTGCCGGGAGCTTGCACTCTCTCGCTACAACATCCCGGTCAGTGTGTATGACAACCTGGTTGAGACGGTGAATGAGCATATTCCCTTGCTCAATCGTTACCTGAAACTGCGTAAACGCATGCTCCAGCTCGACGAACTGCATATGTACGATCTGTACGTGCCTATCGTTGAGGAGGTGGAGCAGAAGATAAGCTACGAGCAGGCATGTGATACGGTAGCGACTGCCCTGGCTCCATTAGGTGAGACCTATGTCAGTAACCTCAAGCGGGCTTTTACGGAGCGCTGGATTGATGTGTATGAGACACCAGGGAAGCGTGGCGGTGCGTATAGTGGTGGTGCCTATACGACCTATCCCTTTGTCCTGCTGAATTTCCAGCACAACCGGGATAGCATGTATACGCTGGCGCACGAACTGGGTCACTCCATGCACTCGTTCCTCACCCGCAGCTACCAGCCCTATCAGTATGGTGACTATACGATTTTCGTGGCCGAGGTTGCCTCAACACTCAACGAGGGTTTGCTGACCGAGTACCTGCTCAAGACAACCTCTGACCGCGCTGTGCAGCTGGCAATTCTCAACCAGTCGCTGGAAGACTTCCGGGGGACCCTCTTCCGCCAGACAATGTTTGCAGAGTTTGAGCAGCAGATACACAGCCACGCGGAACAGGGTGAGCCATTGACTGCTGATGCACTCAGTGCCATGTACCGTGCTCTCAATGAGAAGTATTATGGAGCCGAGGTGGTAGTTGATGACCTGATCAATATCGAATGGGCGCGTATTCCGCACTTCTATAGCAGCTTCTACGTTTACCAGTATGCGACCGGCATTTCTGCCGCGTCAGCCCTGGTGCAGCAGATCCTGCACGAGGGGAAACCTGCGGTCGAGCGCTACCTGAAGTTCCTGAGCTCTGGTTCGTCTGATTACAGCATCGAACTGCTGAAGAGGGCGGGAGTAGATATGACCTCGCCGGAGCCAGTACGACAGGCATTGCAACTGTTCGAGTCGCACCTGTCGCAGATGGAAAGGTTGATCGGGTAGAGGAAGCAACTCGCCCTATGGGAACTATCACGATCTCAAAAACGACGGCACGGCGCCTTGTGCTTGGGCGGCAAGGACTCTGGCCGGGACGACGTTGGGCCGGGCAGGATGGCACTGCCGAGGCACTACGCGCTATCGAAGCCGTGCAGATGGACCCCCTGAATGTCGTTGCCCGTGGTCACGATATTGTCCTGTGGAGCCGTGTGATTGAGTATCGTCCAGACTACCTTGATCATGTGCTCTACGATAAGCGCCAATTCTTTGACTACGGTGGTGCCCTCTTCATCTACCCGATGAGCGAACTCCCCTTCTGGCGTCTGCCTGTGCGCCGTCGAGAGCAGGAGGCGCGTTGGGCAGCCTTTGCAGCAACGCACCAAACGCTCCTGGACGATGTGCGTGTCCAGTTGCGGATACGTGGCCCACTCGGCAACCGTGATTTTACAGGAAACGAGCGCGTCAGTAATTACCGTGGACGCAAAGATACTGCTCTTGCCCTCTACTACCTCTGGCTGACAGGCGAAGTGATGATTCACCACAGGCAAGGCTTCGAGCGCGTATACGATTTTCGCGACCGTGTTGCGCCACCAGCATTGGATTATGCCGCGCCTGACGAGGAGGCGGAACACTTCTTCGCCCGCAAAAGCGTGGCGTTTAAGGGGCTGATGCGGGAGCGAGGATGGGCAAATGGATTTTCAAGTTTTATCGAGCGGCGTGTAGACCGCACTGAGGCCAATCAATGGCTCCATACAATGGTGCAGGACGGAGAGCTTGCACCAGTACAGGTTGCAGGCTCAAAGGAACGCTGGTTGGTTCTGAGCGCCGATGTCCCGCTATTGTCCGATCTGGAAGCCGGGCGTATTCCTGAGACGTGGCGACCACTGGCGACTACAACGGATGAGGAAGTTGTCTTTCTCGCACCGCTCGATATCGTCAGCACCCGTGGTCGAGCAGACTGGTTGTTTGATTTTGAGTATCTCTGGGAAGTATATAAACCGGCGGAGAAGCGACGTTGGGGCTATTATACCCTCCCGGTCCTGTATGGAGATCGACTCGTCGCGCGGTTTGATCCGAAGCTTGACCGTGCGACCTCCACATTGATGATCAATGGTTTCTGGCTTGAAGATCATGCTCCGGTAGAGGCACCCGAATTTGCCTCAGCCCTGGCACGCGGCCTTGTTCGGTTCGCTGAGTTTCTGGGCGCACGTCGATTGAACATCACGATCCGGGAACCAGCCACATTACGCAAGCAGGTGCAAGAGTACATTGGGGCTGCGCTCGAACTGGCTGGCACCGCATAATTGGGTTCCCGTCATGGTGATCGTCTCTCTTCCTCACCCAGGCGCGGGAGCACCTGAGTAGTCTGTTTCTCCTCCCATTGGTGCGGTCGCAGCCACAGTGAGACATGCATCGGCTGCATCGTCTCTTCCACCACCGTGATCAAGTGTTCGCTCAACTGGCTCAAGTCTACTTCATTGTGCAGGGTTGCCGCAAAAGTCTCCAGGGTCTTGGCCGCATCATACTTACGGCGGTAGAACCGACGGTCAATCATTGCCTGGATGCGTTTGCGGAGCGGCTGAAACAACCCGGCAATTGCCAGGGTTGAGGCGACAAGAACCAGTGGAGACTGCAAGACTTGTCCTGTTAACCCACGCACGAGGGATTGGAGAGCGAGAACGAGGCCAAAGTAGACCAGGGCCAACACAGCTGTCAGTGTAGCATAGACCAGGGTGCGCTTGATAATGACGTCAATCTCCCACAGCCGGTAGCGCAGAATGGCAAAGCCAAAGGAGAGGGGAATGAGGATCGGGACAGCATTCCCAATCGGGGCGAGAATCAAGTCAGCCAGGGACCCGCTTGGCAAGGGTGATGAGAAGAAGGCATACCAGACGGTAATGCCTAACTCGGTCAGGTAGGTCCCGGTCACGCCGAAGACGATCCACTTGGTCTGCTGCCGCTCAACTGCATTGGAGACCGAGTGGTAGCGGTAGAGTTGGGAGGTGACGAAGATACCCAGAAAGCCGTACCAGACCAGAATATACGGAATACCGAAGTCATCAGGCAAGAGGTACCAGCTCCCCACGATCTGCCAGCCAAGAAACAGTATCGCACACCAGCCGATCCAGCGTGGCACCAACCGCCCGGTGGGGAAGAGGGAGAAGACCAGGAACAGCAGGACGAAGGCAAGGACGCCCTCGATCTTGGCTGGCACCTGCCAGACGGAGGGGGTCGTATCCAACGGGCTGATCGTGCTATTGGCACCTTGGGTGACCAGCAGAAAGGCGACCAGCAAGGCCATCCAATCGTTGGATTTGCGCCAGAAGATCAGGAGAGCGACGGCGAACCAGATCAAGGCGACAACGATCCCCAAGGCGAGTAAGAAGGCAGCATAGCCCACGGGGTACGCGGTCTGCTGACCCGCAAAGTACACCGGCAGGCTCGCAATGAAGACACTGAAAGTGAGCAGGCTCAGGAGCACCCACGCGAGGCGGAGAAGCGGAAGCCAGGGCCCCTGCAAGCGCGTATTGGGAGCACGGGGCAAGGTCGCAGTCATGTCTGCCTGGGTCGATCGAGACGGAAGGTTCATCGGGGTACTCCTTTTGTTCCTCTTCAAGCATTGGGTCGATGCTCACCGCCGAGCACGAACGTGACCACGAGGGCTGGCTACTCGCCGTATTTCTCGTCGCAACTCTGCAGGAATGGGACAAGGTGGGAACACACTGCTTCCAACTTCTCGATATGAGGCGAATGACCACAATCCGGTAACTCGACTTCACGAAACTCTCCGCCATTGGCCTGGTAGTTGTTCAGTACCGTGCGTACCTGTGTCTTCATGGGTTGTGGCGGGAAGACCTCTGCTCCTGGCCAACCAGGAACGGCACCTATCTGCCCCAGGAAACCCAGGTCGAAAAATGACGTGTCGGAGACAATCTGGTCATCGGCACCATGTATCCACAGAACTGGTGGCTTAGAGCTAACCTTGGCAAAATCGCCCTGGTTCAGATACCTGGGTGAGAGGGCGTTGTTCACTCCCTGTGTTCCGGGTGCGATCCCCGGCCAGTTGGGAGAGGCGACCAGGTCGCCTGGATAGTTGGCCACTCCAATTCGCGTCGAGAGCAGCGAGGTCAGATAGATTTCCTCGCGGTCGGGAGCGGCGCGGAACGGTGGTTTGAAATAGAAGAAGTTCATCACGGTACGTGGGGATGTCTGTTCCTCCCCGCGATCTCCCTCTGATATGCGCTTCACAAAGTCGGCGTTGGCCGTGCCTGCTCCGCTACCGGCATAG
>Ga0137380_10003628_pt1 | contig 13425 bp, 10 predicted proteins | sample SagtaG_17_FD_104809 | JGI IMG/M metagenome (GOLD analysis project Ga0137380, IMG submission 104809) | Vadose zone soil microbial communities from Sagehorn Ranch, Mendocino, California, USA - Sage2_L_100_16 metaG | ecosystem: Environmental > Terrestrial > Soil > Vadose zone | place: USA... | reverse complement strand
TGCCGCCGCAGCACGCCGTGCAGCTGATAGTCCGACGGGATCACGTCAAGCAGCCAGGTGATGGCGGACGGCTCGAACTCCGGGCTACCCGGCGGCTGCACGCCCGTTGGCCAGCCCGGCGGTACAAATGTGCTCACCTGGACAGCGTAACCGCAATCGAACACAAGTTCTATACTACGCCGCCGAGCTCGGCCTCACGGTGCCGCCTGGTCTTGAGGTGCCGACGCGGCCTGGGTGCCGGAAGCGCGGCTGGGCCGAGCGCGACCGCGACCGCGCCGCCGCCCTGCGGTGACCTGCCGGTCGTGAGGGTGCCTCCCGATTCCTCGGCGATGCGGCGCGCGATATCCAGGCCGAGACCGGTCGAACCGGCGCTCGACATCCCGCGCATGGCCGGATCGGGGTGCGAGAAGCCGGGCCCGCTGTCCGAGACGATCACCCAGGCGCCGCCTGCCGAGCGCGACGAGACCGCGACGGAGAACGAGGTTCCCTCAGGGGTGTGGGCGAAGACGTTCTCCAGCACGATGTCCACGCGCGCGGCGAGATCCTGCTCTGCCACCCGGACGGCGAGGGCGCCTGCCGGAAGCTCCACGGTCATCGCGCGCTCCTGATCTTCGGCCAGCGCGCCCCAGCACGTCGCCCGCGCACGCACGACGGCGGCGGCGTCACAGGCCGCTGGCATGCCACCGGCCGCCGGCCGGCGCGCCTCAGCGATGATCTCGTTGACCGTCCGAGTCAGCGCGTCGACAGCTCGATCTGCCCGACGCCGAACGGCTTGACCAGGTAGTCGTCGGCTCCGGCGTCGAGCACCCTGACGATGTCGGCTTCGTCGTCGCGCGCCGTGGCGACCACCACCGGCACCGTGCTGATCGCCCTGAGCATCCGCAGGGCCTCGTAGCCGTCGAGGTCGGGCAGCCCGAGGTCGAGTATGACCAGATCGGGGGGCGAGTCGACGACCAGCTGCAGCGCCTCCATCGCCGTGGGGGTGCTCGACACCGCGTGCCCGTGCTCGTTGAGTGCGCGGATGAGCGCGCCACGAATCGCCGCGTCATCCTCGACGAGCAGCAGTTGTGCCATGGTATGAACGTAGCGGCTGCGATCGGCCGGCGACCGACGATCGGGCGCGAGCGAAATCGCTGCTCGCGAGCGGTGTGGCAGCCATTCCGCGGCAGTTGGCGAGTTCTGGCCGCCGCGATGATCGCGTCGTTGAGGATGTCTTTACGAGGTCTTAACGAGCTCTGCGGCAGTGTCTCGCAATGCGCTCACGAGTGCTGATCGGTGCCGGCGCCGGGCTGCTTGGTGCGGTGGCCGCGACGGCGGGCAGCATGTACGCCGTCGATCAGCTCGGTCAGAGCCTGCTTCAGCAGCACGCCAAGGAGGTCTCGGTCGCCGTGGTCAACGCCGAGCTCGCGCGGGAGGACTCCGCGCAGCCGCGCCAGCATCCGGCCGCGAGCCGGCCGCGCTCTGCCCGGCCACGGCCCGCGCACGCGGCACGCGAAGCCAGCCGGTTCCGGCCGGTGCAGCCCGGTCCGCGTCCTGTTGCGAGCGTGACCTTCACCAGCTCATCAGGCGGCGTGATCGTGCGGGTCAGGTGCACCAGCGCTGGCCGCCCCGCCGAGGCGGTGACGCCGATCCGCCCGGGGCGGGCGCTCGCACGATCAGGTCACCAGGCTGCCAGGCAGCTGATGGGCACCGGAGCGCTCCGGCCCCTGCCTTGCGGCGGCCGTGTCTGGCGGCGGCCGTGTCTGGCGGCCCGTGTCTGGCGGCGGCCCGTGTCTGGCGGCGGTGCAGGTAGAATATCTGTGCCGCAATTCTGGCGCTTCCCAGGTAACTATGGAGTCTTCGACCGTGCCCGCCCGCTCCGCCGACACCGCGACCGCCGACGTCGCGACCCGCGACGACCTGCGCAACGTCGCGATCGTCGCGCACGTCGACCACGGCAAGACGACGCTGGTCGACGCCATGCTCTGGCAATCCGGTGCCTTCCGCGCCAACGCGCAGGTCGCCGAGCGGGTGCTGGACTCCGGTGATCTTGAGCGCGAGAAGGGCATCACGATCCTGGCCAAGAACACCGCGGTGAGCCACGGCGGCCTGACCATCAACATCATCGACACGCCAGGCCACGCCGACTTCGGCGGCGAGGTCGAGCGGGGTCTGTCGATGGTCGACGGGGTGCTGCTGCTCGTGGACGCCAGCGAGGGCCCGCTTCCGCAAACCAGGTTCGTGCTGCGCAAGGCGCTCGAGGCCAAGCTGCCGGTAATCCTGGTCATCAACAAGGTCGACCGGCCGGACGCGAGGATCGCCGAGGTCGTCGATGGCTGCTACGAGCTCTTCCTCGACCTCGACGCGACCGAGGACCAGATCGAGTTCCCGATCGTGTACGCCTCGGCGCGCGCTGGCCGGGCATCGCAGACCCGCCCTGACGACGGCACGCTCCCGGACTCGGCTGATCTGGAACCGTTGTTCGATGTGATCAGGCAGTACGTGCCCGCGCCGTCTTACGACCCGCGCGCGCCACTGCGGGCGCACGTCACGAACCTCGACGCGTCTGCCTACCTCGGCAGGATCGCGCTCTGCCGGATCGTCTCCGGCGAGATCAGCAAGGGCCAGCAGGCTGCGTGGTGCCGGCGCGACGGCTCGATCGAGCGGGTCAAGATCTCCGAGCTTTACCGGACGCAGGCGCTGGAGCGGGTACCAGCCGCTACGGCGTCGGCGGGAGACATCATCGCGGTCGCCGGGATCAGCGAGATCATGATTGGCGAGACCCTGGCCGACCCTGATGACCCGCGGCCGCTCCCGTTGATCACGGTGGACGAGCCAGCGATCGCGATGACGATCGGGGTGAACACGTCTCCGCTGGTCGGCAGCGGCGGATACGGCCCCGGCGGTTCCGGTGCCTCGAAGTCTGGCCGCGGCCACACGAAGGTGACAGCGCGGATGGTGCTCGAACGGCTGGACACCGAGCTGGTCGGCAACGTCTCGATCCGCGTGCTGCCGACGGAGCGGCCAGACACCTGGGAGGTCCAGGGCCGCGGCGAGCTGGCACTGGCCGTGCTGGTGGAGACGATGCGGCGCGAGGGATACGAGCTGACGGTTGGGCGGCCGACGGTGGTGACCCGGCAGATCGACAGCGCGCTGCACGAGCCTGTCGAGCGCCTCACCATCGACGTGCCCGAGGAGTATCTCGGCGCCGTGACGAGCCTGCTTGCGGTCCGCAAGGGGCGGCTCGAGCAGATGACCAACCACGGGACCGGCTGGATCAGGCTCGACTTCATGGTGCCGGCCAGGGGCCTGATCGGGTTCCGCACCCAGTTCCTGACCGACACGCGCGGGACAGGCATCGCGCACCACGTGTTCGAGCGGTACGAGCCGTGGGCGGGGCCGATGCGGATGCGCGCGTCCGGCTCGCTGGTCGCCGACCGGTCAGGCGTGGCGACCGCGTACGCGATGTTCTCTCTGCAGGAGCGCGGAACCTTGTTCGTGGAGCCCGGCACCGAAGTGTACGAGGGCATGATCGTGGGCGAGAACTCCCGATCTGACGACATGGACGTGAACATCGCCAGGGAGAAGAAGCTCACGAACATGCGCCAGTCGACGGGCGAGGAGCTTGAGCGGCTGATCCCGCCGCGGGCGCTCAGCCTGGAGCAGGCGCTTGAGTTCTGCGCCGACGATGAGTGCGCCGAGGTCACGCCCGCCGCGATCCGCCTGCGCAAGACCGTGCTCGACGCCAAGCAGCGCGGCAGGACCCGGGCCAGGGTCAGCCGCGAGAGCTGACCGGGAGCCTTCGGCGCCTGTTCGCCGGCGGCTTCCTGGCGGCGAGTTCGGCCACGGACGCGTGGCTGTTCAGCAACGCGGCGCAGCGCAATGCGCTGCGATGGAATGGCCGCCGGTGCACGGTGCAGACAGTCCCGCCCTGGGTGGTAAGGAACGGCGGCCGGTCAGGCGTCGTCAACGCGACGACGGCCGACTTCGGCGCATCGGACCTGTGGGTTTTCAGCTCGGGCAACGAGAAGACCCCGTTTGCCGCCCGCTACCGTGACGGCCACTGGAGCAAGGTCATCCTCCCGGCTTTCGCCGTGCAGGTAAGCGCCGTCGCGCCCCACGACATCTGGGCGACCGGCTCTCGTTCGACCAGCCCGAACGGCGTGCTCATGCACTGGAACGGCAGGACCTGGACCAGGGTGCACTTCCGCGTGAAGACGACCTTCGTGAACGACGCGGCGCAGGACGGCCACGGCGGAATCTGGATCGTGTCCAACGGCCCGAAGCCGCGCTACCAGTGATTCTTCGATCACCTGAACGGCGGTCGCTGGAGCCGCCAGCGACCGCCGGCCACGGCCACGACGTCGCTGCTTCAGGTCACCGGGCTGGCGTGGATCCCGGGCACCAGGTCGCTGTGGGCGCCGGGCAACCTGTCACCTCTGCACTCGACGACGCACGTGCTGGCCGACGTCTCGCGATACCACAGCTAGGTCCTGACGCTGCTCGCTGGCGGGGTTATTTCACGACCGTGAGGTACACGAAGCTGGCGAGGCCGAATACGAGGCAGTAGATCGCGAACGGGGTCAGCGTCCTGGTCTGGAAGTACTTCATCAGGAAGCGCACCGACAGGTAGGCCGCCACACCCGAGACGATGCTGCCAGCGAGGATCTGCGGCCGGATGCCGTTGCCCAGCGGACCGAGCAGGTCGGGGATCTTGAGCACGCCCGCGGCCAGGATGACGGGCGTAGCGAGCAGGAACGCGAACCTCGCCGCGTCCTCCCTGGACATGCCGCGGAACATCCCGGCCACCATGGTGACGCCGTCCCTGCTGATGCCGGCGAGCAGAGCGAGGATCTGGGCGGATCCGATGAGGATCGCCTGCCAGAAGCCGAACGAGGTGATCCGGCGGTCGGCATGGACCGCCGTCACGATCTCCTGCTGGCGAACCGCGCGCTGGCCGGAGGAATGGGCGCCGGCCACCCGGGCGCCGACGAGCGCGGGCTCTCCCTCGCGCTCCCTGAGCACTCGCTCGTCGGCTTCGCGTGACTTGCGGGTCCTGAACCGCTCGCCCGTGAACAGGATGACTCCGTTCACGATCAGGAAGATGGCCGCCCGGCTGGGGACGGCGAAGATGACACGGAACTTGTGCTCGAAGACCAGGCCGACGAGGCCCACCGGGATGGTCGCGAGCACGATCATCCAGGCCAGCTTCTGGTCGGTCGTCTTGACCTCCCTGTGCACGATCGAGCTGAAGAAGCCGCCGATGATCCTGACCCAGTCGCGCCAGAAGTAGGCCGTGATACCGATCGCCGTGGCGACGTGCAGGCCGACGATGAAGGCCAGGTACGGCGACTCGGCCTTGCCGACATCAAGGTCATTGGCCCAGCTGCCGCCGATGAGGGCAGGGATCAGCACGTTGTGGCCGAGGCTGGAAACCGGGAACAACTCAGTCGTGCCTTGAATCAGGCCGACGATGATCGCCTCGGCAAAGGTCAGGTGCGTCATGACTACCTCTCGCTCGACGGGCCTATCCCCGCCCGCGCCAGCAAGGATATTCATGCCAAACCAACCGTGCCGCCAACTCGCTGCAGCAGGGCACGCGTGAAACTCCAGGCGCGGTCCGGTCGTAGCACGGACAAGCGCGGTGCGCTGCGAAAGCGAGTCGCCGACGGCGGATAGGGTGCTGGCCAGGCTAAGCCTGGCAGCCGCGGAACCGGGCATTGGTTGCCTTAACCAGACATTAGGAAGACTAATCGTTCCTTTCGCCTGGGCGCGGGTAGTCGGTGCGCAAGATTAGTCCGCCAATATCTGACGCCGCCAGCGACACAGGGCTGCTCCAGGGACTCCGCCCGCAACTGGGGACGGAGCAGCAGGGATGGAGGAGAGCCGGGCCATGTCGCACCTGGCCGGAGCGCACCTACAGGTCGCGCTCAACCCGTTGAGCTCTACTTCGCTCCTGGCGAGCCTGGGCGCGCTCGGCGTCTTTCTTGCGCTGTTCGCCGAGACCGGCCTGCTCATCGGGTTTTTCCTGCCCGGCGACTCGCTCTTGTTCACGGCCGGGCTGCTCTGCGCCGGGTCGGCGAACAGCAAAACTCATCTCTCGCTGCCGCTGGTGCTGCTTGCAGCGGCCGGCGGCGCTCTGATCGGCGCGCAGACCGGGTTCGTGATCGGGCGCAAGGGCGGCCGGCCTCTGCTCGAGCGCAGCAGCAACGGGTTCCTGCCCAAGGGTGCAGAGCGCTCCCGGCAGTTGCTGTCTCGGTACGGGTACGGCAAGGCGATTGTCCTGGCGAGATTCATCCCGTTCGTGCGGACGTTGCTGAACCCGATGGTCGGAGCGCTCGGCATGCCGGCCCGCTCCTTCACGATCTGGCAGGTCGTGGGCGGGCTTGTCTGGTCGGTCGGAGTGACCATGGCCGGTTACGGTCTCGGCTCGACCATTGGCAACGTCGAGGCGTACCTGCTGCCGATCATCGCCGTGATCGTCGTGCTGTCGCTGGTTCCGCTACTCGTCGAGTTCATCAGGCATAAGAAGGCAGCGCGCACCGGTCCGGAGCCCGCGGGACAAGAACGCCCTGAGCCGTTCGCCGGCCAGGCATCGAACCGCCGCAGCGGCACCGGCGGATAGCGGTACGCCGGCGGGCAGCTCAGCCCTTCTTGCCGGGCACCTTCGGGGTGTCGTTGGTGCCGCGGCGGCCGATCTTGTTGCCGAGCCAGACGAGCGGGTCGTACTTCCGGCTGACGACCCGCTCCTTGAGCGGGATCAGCGCGTTGTCGGTGATGTGGATGTTCTCCGGGCAGACCTCGGTGCAGCACTTGGTGATGTTGCACATGCCGAGCCCGAAGTCATCCTGGGCGATCTCGCGCCGGTCCGCGGTGTCGGCCGGGTGCATCTCAAGCTCAGCGATCCGCATGAGGAAGCGCGGCCCGGCGTAGGTCGGCATGTTCTCCTCGTGGTCCCTGATCACGTGGCAGACGTTCTGGCACAGGAAGCACTCGATGCACTTCCTGAACTCCTGCGACCGCTCGACGTCCACCTGCTGCATCCGGAACTCGCCGAGCCCGACCGACGGGTCGGGGGTGAATGACGGGATCTGCCGTGCCTTCTCGAAGTTGAAGGAGACGTCCGTGACCAGGTCCCTGATCACGGGGAAGGTCCGCATCGGCGTGACCGTGATTGTCTCGTCCGGGTTGAACAGCGACATCCGCGTCATGCAGGCGAGCCGCGGCTGGCCGTTGATCTCCATCGAGCAGGAGCCGCACTTGCCGGCCTTGCAGTTCCAGCGGACCGCCAGGTCGCTGGCCTGCGTCGCCTGCAGCCGGTGCAGGACGTCGAGGACGACCTCGCCCTCGTTGGCCTCGACCTCGTAGTCGACGAGGTCGCCCTGACCGGCATCGCCCCGCCAGACCTTCAGCTTGACCTTGGTGCCCATCAGTGCTTCTCCTCGGGCTCTGAGCTGGTCGATTCAGGCACGGGCGCGGGATCCGGCGGCAGTTCCTCCTCGGTCAGGTACTTCTTGAGCTCGCCGCGGTCGAAGAGGGCGAGCAGGTCCTCGCGCATCGACGGCATCGGCTGCTTGGTCAGCACGATCCGCTCGCCGTTCGGCTCGCCGTCCAGCGAGCAGATCAGGTTGACCTTGCGCCACTCGGGCGACATGCCGGGGAAGTCGTCACGGGTGTGCCCGCCCCGGCTCTCCTGCCGCTCCAGCGCCGCCTGGGCCACGCACTCGGCGATCAGCATGATGTTGCGCAGGTCCAGCGCCAGGTGCCAGCCCGGGTTGTAGGCAGGACCGCCCTCGGCGCGGACGACGGCGGCCCGCTCGCGCAGCCTGTCGAGCTCGGACAGTGCCGCCTTGATCTCGCCTTCCTTGCGGATGATGCCGACCAGATTCGACATCGTCTGCTGGACCTCGGCGTGGACCGCGTACGGGTTCTCACCGACGGCGCGCTCGAACGGGGCCATCGCCTCGGCTCGGGCCGCGTCGACGGCGCCGTCGCCCGCCACCGGCCGTTTGTCGCCGAGCGCGGTGACGTACTCCGCGGCGCCCAGCCCAGCCCGGCGGCCGAAGACCAGCAGGTCGGACAGCGAGTTGCCGCCGAGCCGGTTCGAGCCATGCATGCCGCCACTCACCTCGCCGGCCGCGAACAGGCCGGGCACGCGCGACTCGCCGGTATCCGCGTCCACCTCCACGCCGCCCATCACGTAGTGCTGGGCCGGGCCGACCTCCATCGGCTCCTTCGTGATGTCGACGTCGGCTAGCTCTTTGAACTGGTGGTACATCGAGGGCAGCTTGCGCAGGATCTCCTCGGCGGGACGGCGCGAGGCGATGTCGAGGAAGACGCCGCCATGCGGCGAACCGCGGCCCGCCTTCACCTCGGCGTTGTTGGCCCGTGCCACCTCGTCGCGCGGCAACAGCTCGGGCGGACGCCTGTTGTGGTCAGGGTCGGTGTACCAGCGGTCAGCCTCTTCCTCGGTCTCGGCGTACTGGGAGCGGAACACCTCGGGGACGTAGTTGAACATGAACCGCTTGCCCTCGGAGTTCTTCAGCACGCCACCGTCGCCGCGCACGGACTCGGTGACGAGCAAGCCGGCCACTGACAACGGCCAGACCATGTGGGTGGGGTGGAACTGGACGAACTCCATGTTCAGCAGCGTCGCGCCGGCCAGCAGCGCCAGCGCGTGGCCGTCGCCCGTGTACTCCCACGAGTTCGACGTGATCTTGAAGGTCTTACCAATGCCGCCGGTCGCGAGGACGACGGCGGGCGCCTCGAACACGACGAACTGCCCGGTCTCCCTGATGTAGCCGAAGGCGCCCGCGATGGCGTCGCCATCCTTGATCAGCCTCGTGATCGTGGTCTCGGAGAAGACCTTGATCATGGCCTCGGGGTCACCGTGCTCGCGGGCATCCTGCTGCTGCAGCGCGACGACCTTCTGCTGTAGGGTGCGGATCATCTCCAGCCCGGTGCGGTCGCCGACATGGGCCAGCCTGGGGTACTCGTGACCGCCGAAGTTCCGCTGGCTGATCTTGCCGTCCGGAGTCCGGTCGAACAGCGCGCCCCAGGCCTCGAGCTCCCAGACTCGCTCAGGAGACTCCTTGGCGTGCAGCTCGGCCATCCGCCAGTTGTTCAGGAACTTGCCGCCGCGCATGGTGTCGCGGAAGTGCACCGTCCAGTTGTCGTTCGGGTTGACGTTTCCCATCGCGGCCGCGGCGCCGCCCTCGGCCATCACCGTGTGGGCCTTGCCGAACAGCGACTTGGAGATGATCGCGGTCCGCTTGCCGGCCAGCCGGGACTCGATCGCAGCCCGCAGTCCTGAGCCGCCGGCGCCGATCACTACGACGTCGTAGGGGAGTCTTTCGATGTCAGTCATGACAGATTCGGCACCTTCTGCCTTGATTCTAGAAGAAGCGCGGGTCCGCGAAGACGCCAGCAGCGACCAGCCTGATGTACAGGTCGGTAAAGAGCACGAAGCCGAGCGACACCCACGCATACTGCATGTGGTGCCCGTTCAGGCGGGAGACCAGCGTCCAGGCCTTGTACCTGACCGGGTGCTTCGAGAAGTGCTTCAGCCTGCCGCCGGTAATATGCCGGCACGCGTGGCAGGAAACCGAGTAGAGCCAGAGCAGCGCCGCGTTGACGATCAGCACCAGCGTGCCGAGGCCCATGTGGCCCCACTGGCCCGCGTGGTCCTTGAACGCGAGCACCGCGTCGATGGTCAGGACCACGTTGAAGATCAGCGCGATCCAGAAGAAGTAGCGGTGCACGTTCTGCAGGATCAGCGGCAGCCTCGTCTCGCCGGTGTACTTGCCGTGCGGCTCACGCACCGCGCATGCGGGCGGCGACTGCCAGAAGGCCCGGTAATACGCCTTGCGGTAGTAGTAGCAGGTCAGCCTGAAGCCCATCGGACCACCGATGATGATGATCGCCGGGGTGAGCGCGCTCAGCCACGGGATCCAGTGGAAGCCGGAACCGGCCGCGCACGTGGTGGCCAGGCAGGGCGAGTACAGCGGCGAGATGTACGGCGCCCAGAAGTAGTCCGTGTTGACCAGCGAGGCCCAGGTCAGGTAGATCACGACGACGGCCAGGAAGGCGGCGGTGATGGCCGGCTGGCGCCACCAGGGGTCCATTCGCAGCGTCTTGCTGGCGATCTGCGCCCTGGTCTTAGCTGGCGCCTGCGTTACCTGCGTCATCGACGCCTCCGCACTGAGACTGAAGCCGATCGGCTCGGGCTACCGCATCGGGTCATGGCACGGGGTCATCACCCTGGCGCGCTTCGTGCCGTCCCCGCCAGCCAGACGGGTGGCCAGGGATAACTAGCAGAGCGCTGCCGCATTGCCCACTGAACCTTATTCCAACGGTAATCATGATGCCGGCCTGGGTGTAGCTTCTGCCGGTGTGACACTCGCTACACCCTCTCGCCCCGCTAGTCGCTGACGTCAGGCCCGGCGAGGCCGAGGGCGCCGCGCAGGAAGTCGATCTGGAGCAGCAGCAGGTTCTCGGCCACCTCCTCCTGCGACGCCATGTGCGTCACCCCGGTCAGCGGCAGGACCTGATGCGGCCGGCCAGCGGCCAGCAGCGCGGACGACAGCCTGAGTGTGTGCGCGACGGTCACGTTGTCGTCGGCCAGCCCGTGAATGATCATCAGCGGCCTGGTCAGCCTCGGCGCGTCGGCGAGCAGCGAGGACTGGTCGTAGGCGGCGGCGTTGCCGTCGGGATGACCGAGGTACCGCTCGGTGTAGTGGGTGTCGTACAGCCGCCACTCGGTGACCGGCGCGCCGGCGATCGCGGCGTGGAACACGTCGGGTCTGCGCAGCACGGCGAGGGCTGACAGGTACCCGCCGAAGGACCAGCCCCTGATCGCGACCTTGGACAGGTCGAGATCGGGCGTGCGGTCCGCGACCGCCATCAGCGCATCGACCTGGTCATCGAGAACAGGCCCCGCGAGATCGCCGGCGACGGCCCGGTCCCAGCTCGCGCCGCGCCCCGGGGTGCCGCGGCCGTCGGCGACGACGACCGCGAAGCCCTGGTTCGCGAACCACTGCGACGTCAGGTGCGCGTCGGCCGAGGCAACCACGCGCTGAAGGTGCGGGCCGCCGTACGGATCCATCAGCACGGGGAGCTTCGCCGAGCCCGGGTCATACCGGGTGGGCAGGAGTACCGCGGTGTTGAGCTCGCGCGACCCGGCGCGCAGCAGCTCGATCCGCAGCTTCGGCAGCGCCGGCCGCTCGGCGAGTGAGGCGATGGTGGTTACCTCCGTGGCTTCGCCGTGGCCAGGCTGATCGCGGAGCACGGTGACGCTCACGCCGTAGCCGGCCATCGACCGGCTAGCCACGACCGTCGTCCCGCCGCTGCGTACCGCGCCCTGGACGCCGCGCACGTCGGAGATCCGCCGCAGGCCGGCCGGGCCATAGGTCCAGACACCCGCCTGTGTGGACTCGTCGTCCGAGCCGGACAGCAGCACCGTGTCCCCGTCGACCGACAGCACGCTGCTGATCCTCAGGTCTGGCGGCGTGACCGGCTCCGCCCCGCCGCTAGCCAGATCCTCCTCGCTCGCCACGAACAGGCGCCGCGCGTCGTCGGCGTCCGCGGTCCACACGACCCGGTCGTCCGCCATCCTGGCGGGGACGCCGGGCACGACGTCCAGCCAGCATGGATCGTGCTCATCGCTGACCACGCTCGTGGCGCCGGTCTGCGGGTCGACCGAGAGCAGCCGCATATCGCGCTGGTCTCGGGACTGGACGACGATCAGCGGTGCGCCCGAGTCCCAGCTCACGGTCGTCAGGTAACCGAACTCGCTGGCGTCCCAGCGCACCGGGATGGTTCCGCCATCGGTGTTCACGATCAGCAGCTCGACGACCGCGTTCTCGGTGCCAGCGGCCGGGTACCTGATCTCGACGGGCTGCCGGTCCGGGTTGGCCGGGTCGCCGATATGCCAGCGGTTGACGCCGGAGTTGTCGACCCTGGCGACCAGCAGGCTGCCGCCGTCCGGTGCCCACCAGAACCCGCGCTGCCTGCCCATCTCCTCGGCCGCCACGAACTCCGCGAGCCCGTACGTGATGTTCGGGGCGCCGCCTGGCCCGATCAGCTCGGCGTCCGTGCCGCTCTCCGGGTCGTTGATGCGCAGCGCTCCGCGGGATACGTAGGCGATCAGCCGGCCGGCCGGATCGGGTCGCGGGTCGATCGCGGGCGAATGCGCCCCGATCGTTCGCGGACCCTGGCCGTCGGCCGTCAGCTCCGTCGTGTACACCTCGCCGGCGATGGCGAAGGCGGCCATCGTGAAGTCGGCGTCTGTGGCGTATGCCACCACGCCGCCGGCCTTCTCGCGGGATCGCTCCCTGCGGGCGCGCTCCTCGGCCGGCTCATCCTTCCCGGCTCCGATCGCGATCGGGTCGACGACCAGGCGCTCGTTCTCGGTGACCGGCGCGCTGCGGCCGGCCGGCAGGTCGAGCACCCACAGGCAGGTGATCGGGTCGCTGCCGCCCTTGCTGCGCAGGAAGGCAACCCGTCTCCCGTCGGCGGAGATCTGAAAAGAGCGCGGTGCGCCGAGGCTGAAGTTCCGGGTCCTCGCCTGCTGCCGGGGGAACGTGTCGGTCATGACAGTAGATCCTGCCAGCCCGTGCCGGCGCGGCGCTGGCGGCCTGGCGTGGCTATCCTCACGGCATGAACCAGACCAGCGACAGGCGGTTGCTGCTCGTGCACGCCCATCCCGACGATGAGTCGATCGGGACCGGGGCGACGATGGCGAAGTACGCGGCGGAGGGAGCTGGCGTCACCCTGGTCACCTGCACGCTCGGGGAGCTTGGCGAGATCATCCCGCCGGAGCTCGCGCATCTGGCCTGGGACCGGGACAAGGGGCTTGGCCAGTACCGCATCGGCGAGCTGGCGGCCGCCTGCGACGCCCTCGGCGTGCGCGATCACCGGTTCCTCGGCGGACCCGGCCACTGGCGGGACTCCGGGATGATGGGCACCCCGTCGAACGACTGGGACGGCGCGTTCTGGCGTGCCGACGTGGACGAGGCCGCCGGCGTGCTGCTCGAGATCATCAAGGACGTGCGCCCGCACGTGCTCGTCACCTACGACTCCAATGGCTTCTACGGCCACCCAGACCACATCCAGGCCTACCGCGTGGCCTGGCGGGCGTTCGAGATGTCCGACGGGCTGATCAGCAAGTTCTACGCGACGGCCGTCCCCAAGTCCGTGCTGGCCGAGGGGATGAGGCTGATGCGCGAGGCAGGCCAGCGCGCGGGGTCATCGGATTTCGAGACTGTCGAGTCCGTCGACGACCTGCCGTTCGGGGTGCCCGATGATCAGGTCACCACGGAGCTCGATGCCAGCGACTACCTTGACGCCAAGATCGCGGCGATGCGCGCGCACGCCAGCCAGATCGCGGTCGACAGCCCGTTCTTCGCGCTGTCCGACGGCGTCGGCCAGCGGGCCTTCGGCCACGAG
>Ga0137380_10003627_pt1 | contig 13427 bp, 12 predicted proteins | sample SagtaG_17_FD_104809 | JGI IMG/M metagenome (GOLD analysis project Ga0137380, IMG submission 104809) | Vadose zone soil microbial communities from Sagehorn Ranch, Mendocino, California, USA - Sage2_L_100_16 metaG | ecosystem: Environmental > Terrestrial > Soil > Vadose zone | place: USA... | reverse complement strand
TGGGGCTGGAGCAGGTCCCAAGGGTTCGGCTGTTCGCCGATTAAAGTGGCACGCGAGCTGGGTTCAGAACGTCGTGAGACAGTTCGGTCCCTATCCGCCGTGGGCGCAGGATTCGTGAGGGGGGCTGACCCTAGTACGAGAGGACCGGGTTGGACGCACCGCTAGTGTACCGGTTGTTCCGCCAGGAGCACCGCCGGGTAGCTATGTGCGGCCGGGATAACCGCTGAAAGCATATAAGCGGGAAACCTTCCCCAAGACGACGAATCCCAGGTGGTAACACCTCTAAAGGCCCCTTGAAGACGACAAGGTTGATAGGTCGGAAGTGAAAGCGCGGTAACGTGCTCAGCTCACCGATACTAATGGGCCGTGCGGCTTTCCCACTTCATCCCTGTGAGAGCTGCCACCTGCATGCACCTGCAGCGTCAGCCTGACGCTGGTCCACTAGACCAGAAAGACCCGCTAGCCCTGCGAGCAACAAAGAGAGGGAAGAAAGGAGGTGTGGAGGCTAATTCCTGCCCAATTGCCTTACGCCCTTGCACCCCAGCACCTGAACATCACCAACACCCCTAGCATCCACGAAGGGGCGGCGATACTGCCCTTAATGCTTGGGCTCAATCCTCTTCCCGTAGGTGACTTCGCCCTTGTCCACCCGCAGAGAAAACCCACAGTCCGGGTTTGTACAAACCCACGCTTTGAAAAGCACAGAGGCCCCTTCTTGGCCGTAATCCGATAACGGAATCAAGACCCCCGCGTCACACTTCTGACACTTCGGGAAACTAGGAAGATCCATCTCCCCGCTCCTTTCAAGAAAACCGCACCCATCGCCGATCTCTCTTCAGCGTGACACGGTTGAGGGAAAAAATCAAGGAAAAAACCCTACCGCCGTTAGCCTCTCTGGAGGCCTACATTGAACACCCCACTGGTGTATCCGGCCATATCCAGCCTCACCGCCGTAAACCCCAACCGCCTCAGCCGTGCAGCAATTGTTCTAATCACTTCTGGTGGCAACACTTTCGGGAAGTCTTCGGTTGCGATTTCGATGCGTGCGCTGCCGCCATGGTGCCGGACCCGCAATTCTTTCAACCCCAGCGAGCGCAGAAATGCTTCTCCCTGGGCGATCTGGGCCAGCATGGCTGCGGTGATCCGGGTGCCATAGGGCACGCGGGAGGAGAGGCAGGGCGAGGCCGGCCGATCCCAGGTCGGCAAGCCCAGCAGCCAGCTGGCGTGGCGGATCTCGGCTTTGGTAAATTGCGCCTCCACCAGCGGGTGTACAATCCCGTATTCCGTGGCAGCGCGGAGCCCTGGCCGATAGTCTTTCAGGTCATCCGTATTCACCCCATCCGCAATCGAGCGCAGCGCTAAGCGGCTCGCCTCTCGGCGACAAATGCTATAGAGGGAATCTTTGCAAAAGTAGCACCGGTTCGTTGGGTTTGCCGCGTAGGCAGGGATTGCCAGTTCGTTATGCGGGAGGGTGAGCAAGCGGACAGGAAGAGACTGCGCGAGGGCGGTGGCTTGTTGCGCGTCCTCCGGTGGGGTGGCAGGCGAGAGCGTCATCAACGCCACAACCTGATCGTGCAAGACCGCAGCTGCCATGGCCAGCAAAAAACTGGAATCCACCCCTCCCGAGAAAGCAACCAGAGTAGGACCCAGCTGAGCGAGGATCGCTTTGAGGCGACCCATTTTTTCCTCGACTGCGGCAGACGTCAGGTCCATTGTGTTTCCCCTCGCCTTAGATGCCTTCTGCCTGGAACAGATCGGTGGTGAGGTATCGTTCGCCGGTATCACAAAAAACCGTGAGCACGGTCTTTCCCCGTCCCAAGCGACTGGCGACTTGCAGTGCAGCCGCGCAGGCTGCTCCGGATGAGACACCGACCAGAATGCCCTCTTCACGGGCGAGTCGTCGGGTGAGGAGCGCCGCCTTCTCATCGGAGACTGGAATGATCTCGTTATACACCTTGGTATTGAGTACCGCAGGCACAAAACCAGCGCCGATCCCTTGAATCTTGTGGTAACCAGGCTCTCCTCCGGTCAGCACCTGGGAAGACGCAGGTTCGACGGCAAAAATCTGCAGGTGTGGATAGTAGCTTTTGAGGACCTCGCCGACTCCAGTAATCGTTCCGCCTGTGCCCACCCCGGCGACAAAAGCGTCTACCTGTGGCAACTGCTGTAAAATTTCACGCGCGGTAGTCTGACGGTGGACCGCCGGGTTGGCGGGGTTGCTGAACTGCTGGGGCATGAAATAGTCAGGATGGTCGGCGACGATCTCCTCGGCTTTTTGAATCGCCCCATGCATCCCTTTGGTATCTGGCGTGAGTACCAGGGTTGCCCCATACGCGGCTAGGAGGCTACGGCGCTCTTCACTCATTGTATCTGGCATGGTGAGAATCAGACGATACCCTTTGACGGCCGCGACCACAGCGAGGCCGATGCCGGTATTCCCACTCGTTGGTTCGACAATGGTATCGCCGGGGTGCAGCCGGCCAGCCTGTTCCGCTGCCTCGATCATGTTAAGACAGATCCGATCTTTTACGCTGCCGCCCGGATTGAGGGACTCTAACTTGCCCCACACCTCAGCATCGTGCGGGCCGGGGAGTTTGCGCAGTCGCACAATAGGGGTCACACCGATGAGGTCGAGCAGGGAAGAGGCGACTTGACAAGGGGCTGGCATAGCATCGTAGAGGTCGGTCAATGCAGCTAAATATAATAGACGTTCATGCTATCTACACCAGCTGAGAAAGTCAACCGAAACGGGTCCCCTCGAGCTGTAGTGCTGTTCCCGGGCAGCCTGGGCGATTTTCTCTGTCTACTCCCAGCACTGGATGTGATCAGACGCACGCTACCGGGAGGAAGGGTTGAGGCTGTCGTGCGAGGAGACGCGCTAGAGATGGCACGGCAACTGCTCTGGATCGGCCGGGTGTCCTCTCTTGACCGTGGGCTCTTTGCGCCGCTCTTCTCCCAGCCTGGTACTGTCAATACAGAGGCGTCCCGTTTCTTCTCCGGTGTCACGACCGTCTTTTCGTGGTATGGGCATGCGCAGGCGGCAGTGCGCACCAATCTCAACCTGCTCGCACCGAGGCGAGTTCAGTCTTTTGCCTTTTTTACTGGCCAGGATGAGTGCCATGCCAGTGCCTATTATTTGCGCTGCGTGGGGACCGAGGAACTCCGTTGTCCCTCTGTTCCTGTAGGGGAGGAAGCAAAACGGTGGCTGGACCGTTACTGGGAACACCGAGCATGGAGGCCTGCGTCCAGGGTGCTCGTGCTCCACCCCGGCAGCGGGGGGCCCAAGAAGCGGTGGGCGCCAGAAGGATTCGCACAGGTCGCCCGCTGGTGGCAGGAGCGCAAGAACGGCAAGGTGTTGATCCTCCTTGGTCCGGCCGAAGAGCGAGAAGAAGGGCGATGGCGACAGGTCGGAGTGGTGGAGAACAATCTCCCTTTGTGGCAAGTGGCAGCGCTCCTCAGCCGGGCAGAGCTGTATCTCGGCAATGACTCCGGCGTGAGCCACCTGGCCGGGGCGGTCGGCACCCGAGGAGTAGTGCTGTTTGGCCCCACTCGCCCCCTACAGTGGAGACCCCTAGGGGGGGCGCTGTCGGTGATCCAGAATGTGCCGTACCGCGCCGCCTTCCCTCAGGTCTCAGGGATCTCTCTTGCAGAAGTCCCGCTTGAAGCCGTGCTCGCCGGATTGGTCCGTCACGGCGGCTGACGGTAGTGACCTTCCTTTTCTGCAAGAGAGGAAATATATTAGGGGAGTCGTAGCGTTGTGGTTGTGATTTTGTAGTGGCACTACTATCTCGGAGGCTATGTCTATGGCAGCGGAAGAACAAGAGGGAGGACGTGGCTTTCGTGTCCAAGATCGTCGGCGTTTCTCTCCGACTACGGGTGAGCCCCGGTCCGTGGAGTCGTCTGAGCAAACGTCCGAGCCTGCGGCACAACAAGAAGAGTCAGACACCGCTCGTCTACCGCATGCTGGACCCGTGCATGCTGCTGCCGCGCGTCCGCCTGCGGAACTCTCTTTCTCCAGTTTTATCCTTGGCCTGAGTACCCAGGCGCTGATGTACATGGGCGAGATTCCCGCGGCTCCCGGTCAATCCCTGCAGACCGATCTGGCTGCGGCCCAGCAGATGATCGATGTGCTGGTAATGCTGCAGCAGAAAACGACGGGGAACTTGGATGCGGGTGAGGCAGCGATGCTGGACAATGCCCTCTTTGACCTGCGTATGCGTTATGTCGAGTTGGTGAGAAAAAGCCGCGAGACCGCTCAAAAGAAGGGGAAAGAATGATCGGTGCTCCGTCCCCATTTGTGCGCACCGCGCTAGCGGTACTTCCTGCTTGAGCACACGAGACCAGGAAAGCGATGCGCCGTATATTCTGGGGGGCCGTGCTGGGTGTTTTCCCCCTCCTCCTCCTGGCTGGTGTGCTGGGGGCGCAGTTCTACCGCGCGCTGGAGGAGGAGGTGGTCAACCGCTTTTCCAGTCACCGCTGGGAAGTGCCGTCGAAGCTCTACGCTGAGTCCCTGTTGCTCTACCCAGGCATGGACATTGTTGAGTTGAGCCTTCTCGACCAGCTTGCCCATCTCGATTACCGTCCTGTCGCTGGAAACCCCCAAGCCAGGGGGGAGTATCGCTATGATCGGCAAACAGGGGAGCTGCAGCTTTTCCTGCACGACTTTCCCTATCCCAACCGCGAGACACGACCGCAGCGGGTTGGTCTGGCACTCCGGGGGGGGCATATCGAACGCTTGAGCGATCTAGACGAAGGCACAGAGCTGCCCGCTGTAGAAATTGATCCCGAAGTGATCACCGGGTTGTACGACCAAGCGTGGGGGGAGCGTCGGGTGATCAAGCTCTACGATGTGCCCTCTCTGCTAGTGAAAGCGCTCCTGGCGGCTGAAGATCAACGCTTCTTTGAGCACGAAGGGATAGACCTGTGGCGCATCGTCGGCGCGGCCTGGGCGAACCTGCTCGCCGGACGGGCTGCCCAAGGGGGGAGTACGCTCACTCAGCAGTTGGTCAAGAACTTTTTTCTGTCGCGGGAAAAGACCCTGGGCCGCAAGCTGGTCGAGGTCTGCATGGCGATCATCGTCGAGCATCACTATTCGAAATTAGCCATTCTGGAAAACTATCTGAACGAGATCTACATGGGCCAGCAGGGCGCGAGAGGCATCTTCGGTATGTGGGAGGCGGCTCGCTTTTATTTTGGCAAAGAGCCGCGTGACTTGACCCTGGGGGAGATGGCCGTGTTGGCGGGGATGGTCAAAGCGCCCAACCGCTACGCACCAACCCGTCACCCCGACCAGGCGCTCCAGCGCCGCAACTACGTGCTCCAGCGCATGTACGAGCTCGGCGACATCACCAAGGACGAATATCAAGCCGCCTTGCAGCAACCAGTGGGCCCGCGTGATCTCCCCCCTGATAGCAACGATGCGCCGTATTTCGCTGATTTAGTCAGGAAAGAACTCGAGGAGAACTACTCGGACGAGGTGCTGACTACCGCGGGACTGCACATCTTCACCTCCCTGGATATGTCCCTGCAGCGCATCGCCCAAGAAGTAGTGCGCAGTGGCCTGAGCGAGTTGGAGGCCAAGTATCCCCGCCTGCGGCGCGACAAGCCTGAGGAGCGCTTACAGGCCTGTCTCATTGCCCTCCAGCCTCAGACCGGGGAAATTCGTGCCATGGTAGGCGGGCGGGACTATCAGGCCTCACAGTTTAACCGTGTCACTCAGGCCCACCGCCAGCCTGGCTCGATCTTCAAGCCGATCGTTTACCTCACCGCGCTGGCAGAGGAGCGCGAGCGCCGAGAAGGCCGCTTTCTTCCCACCAGCTTGGTCGAAGACGCGCCGTTCACCTGGTTTTATGAGGGCAAAGAGTGGAGTCCAGGGAACTACAAGGACGAATACCTCGGGGTCGTGACCCTACGTCGGGCCCTGGAAATGTCGCTCAACGCCGCGACTGCCCGGGTCGCCCAGCAAGTCGGGATTGAGCCCATCCGCCAGACCGCTCGGCGTCTAGGAATTGTCAGCCCCTTGCCGCCGTATCCGTCTCTGGTGCTCGGGGCGGCCGAGGTGACCCCCTTTGAGGTTGCTGTAGCGTTCAGCACCGTGGCCAATCAGGGGCTGCGGGTGACACCGCTCACGATCAAGCGGGTCACTAACCAAGAGGGAGAAACGATCGAGCGACGCGCGGTGCAGGTCGAACAAGTGATCCCTCCGGAAGATGCCTACTTGCTGACCCATCTGCTGGAGGGCGTCATGGAGCGCGGGACCGGTCGTGGCACCCGGCAAAGGGGGTTCGAGCGTCCGGCTGCGGGCAAAACCGGTACGACCAATGACTATGGGGATGCCTGGTTTGTTGGCTACACCCCAGACCTGCTGGCCGTCGTATGGGTGGGATTCGACCACCGCGAGCCGCTTGGGCTCTCGGGGGCGCAAGCCGCATTACCGATCTGGACTGAGTTTATGAAGCGGGCCACGGCTGGGCATCCAGCCGTTGGCTTCACCCCACCACCAGGGATCACTCTGGTGCCGATTGACCGGCTGACCGGGTTTCGCGCGACCCCGTATTGTCCGACAGTCATCGAGGAAGCGTTCTATAGCGGTGAGGAGCCGACCCTGCCCTGCCCGCGCCACGCCCCTGCGACCGTGCCGGTCGAGGTAACTCCTAGTCCTCCTCCGCCACCGTCGACACCAGTGCCCCCTCCGCCGGCTGAGAAAAGACCATGGTGGCGTCTATTCTAAAGATCGTGCGAATGCCTGGCTGGGTGGGCTGGCTGCTGCTGTGGCTGTGTATCTGCAGCGTGGGCGGCACTCTCCACGCCGAGGAGGGACGATCCCAGACCAGTGCCCCCTCGTCCAGACCTTCACTCTGGCCTGCTGGGTCGCTGAGTGAAGAAGACCTTCCCGCTGAGGAAGCGCAAACCGACACTCCAGCCGTTTCTGTTGAATCTGACCCGATACTGCCTCAACCTCTTACTACAGAGGAGACCCCGCTAACGACCACTGCTCTTCCTCCGCTCCCTACGCCTGCCACCTCCTCTCCTCAGGATCTTGTCGCGCTGCGCTTCGTCGGACAAGGTAAAGGCGCGCTGGCACAAGGAGACCTCGACCGGGCGCGAGAGCAGTTTCAAAGAGCCGTGGCCGTCGCGCCGCTCCAGCCGTACAGCTATTATTTTCTTGGCCGTGTCGCCTTCGCCCTGGGCGAACACCAGCAGGCGTTGGCGTTTTTACACAAGGCCGAACTGTTGTTTGCCCCTGACGACCGGGCGTGGCTTAGTGAAACTGCGGGCCTCGCAGGAGCCATCTATGAGGACCTTGGAGACTACGCCCAAGCGCGTGCGGCTTATCAGCGCTGCCTCCAGCTCGTGCCCTCCAACCTCAGCGCGCTGAGCGCCCTGGCTCGCCTGTCTCCGGAGGAGTCCCTTCCCAGTGACACTCTCCCCCAGTAATGCGCTCTCTATTCTCGGGATCGAAACTTCGTGTGACGATACTGCCGCTGCCGTCTTGCACGGGAAACAGATCCTTGCCAATGTGGTGTCGTCGCAAGATGAGGTCCATGGTCCCTATGGTGGTGTCGTGCCTGAATTGGCTTCTCGTCACCATATCCGTAACATTGTGCCGATTATCGATCAGGCACTCAGTACCGCAGGGACGAGCCTCGAACAGCTCGACGGCATTGCCGTGACCTGTGGGCCGGGTCTAGTTGGCTCCTTGCTAGTAGGGGTATCCTTGGCCAAAGCCCTAGCCACGGCCAAGGGCTTACCCCTGATCGGAGTGAACCATCTGGAAGGTCACCTCCTCGCTGTGCTGCTTGAGCAAGAAGTCGCGTTCCCATTTCTCTGTCTCCTGGTTTCTGGTGGCCACACCTGTCTATACCGTGCTCGCGATTGGGGCGATTATCAGCTGCTCGGCGGTACCCGCGACGACGCGGCTGGCGAGGCATTTGACAAAGCCGCCAAGATGTTAGGCCTGGGGTATCCCGGCGGTCGGGTGATCGATAAGCTGGCGCAGAACGGAGACCCGGCGGCGCTCCGCTTTCCCCGTGCCCACCTCAAAACCGACACATATAGCTTTAGCTTTAGTGGCCTGAAGACTGCCCTACGCCACTTCCTCCAGGCGCAGGGCCGTACGACCTACCGCGACGAGGACATCGCGGCCAGCTATCAAGAGGCGGTGATCGATATGCTGGTCGAGCCAACGCTGAGGGCAGCGCGCGACTTGGGGCTGGAGCGGGTCGTCGTGTCAGGTGGGGTGTCGGCCAACTCGCGGCTGCGCAAGCGCATGACAGCAGCAGGGGAGCAGTGCGGGCTGCGGGTATTCGTGCCCTCGCTCAAGCTCTGCACCGACAACGCGGTAATGATCGCCTTTGCCGGCGCCTGGCGCCTGGCCCGCGGGCAGCGGGCCGCGCTCCAACTGAACGCCTCCGCGACGCTGCGGCTGTAATGCCTACGCTGTAGGCTATAAAAAGTTCGTTGACACTGCCCGTGCGTGCGCAGCCAAGATGGCTGCGCCGCCCGCTTGCCTGGCAGTCTTGGTTGGTGGTACAGGCCGCTGGCCTGTGCGCAGGGTGTCAACAGATTTTTTGGAATCCACTGCGGACGTGCCCACTTTGTTACAACAGGCCCGCTTCGCGCTCGGCGAACTGGGGACCCGGCCGCACAAACGGCTTGGCCAGCACTTCCTCATCGACCCCACTGTGATTGATCGGATGATCGCGGCCGCGCGGATCGGTGCCGAGGATACGATCCTGGAAATCGGCTCTGGCCTGGGCGCGCTCTCTGACAAACTGGCCGGGCTAGCCGCACGGCTCTATTTGGTCGAAGTGGATACGGCCCTGGCTGACCGCTTGCGTGGACGGTTTGCCGACAACGACCGGGTGCGGATCATTACTAGCGACTTCCTCAGTCTCAACTGCTCGGCCACTTTTCCCGAACCTGTAATTCGCGTAGTGGCCAGCTTACCCTACAACGTGGCAACCCCTATTCTCTTTCGCCTGCTGGAGCAAAGGCACAAGTTTCCTGAAGCGACCGTCATGCTCCAGAAAGAAGTGGCCGAGCGCCTCACTGCCGCTGCGGGAAGCAAAGCGTATGGCGTGCCCTCGCTCCTTACCCAACTCTATGCCGTCGTGACCCCGGTGTGCACAGTGGGGCCGCGGAGTTTTTTCCCTGCTCCCAAAGTCGAGTCCCAAGTCGTACGGCTGGTGTTCCAGGACGACCCTCGGGTGGCAGTGCAAAACCCGCTGATCTTTCGCCGGGTGGTCAAAGCCGCCTTTGCCCAGCGCCGCAAGACCTTGCGCAACGCGCTGCGGGCAGCAGGCTATCGTGATCTCGACACAATGAGTGCGCAGGTGGGGATTGATCTGCAGCGACGGGGCGAGACCTTGAGTGTGGAGGAGTTCGCAGCCCTAGCGAATGCTTTAGCCGAGCAGTCCTGAGTAGATGGCACAGTTTAGAGCGACACTGGGGAAATGAGGTGCCCATAGTCCTGGTTCTGCATGTGTCCTGTGAGCCCCCAGGCTTCCGCAAACGTGATGGCCTCTGCGAATTCCTGCTGTGAGTACGGCTCGAAGAAGAGCAACTCGCCAAGGCCGAACGTGCGGTAGTCATAATCACTGCGGAGCTCAGGTGGGACGTTGCGGGCCCACAGAGAGAGGTACGCCCCAGGGTTGGCTCGCAGTGCCGTATCGGCCCGTCTGAGAACTCGGAAGTACGCGCTCAGGATCTCGTGGGCCAAATGCTCGTGGACCCAAAAGAGCGTCTTGAACTCGCCCATGGCGACCTTCGGTAGGCCCCGCGCTTCTGCCATAGGGATCTCTGGATCCAACAAGGTGGCCGCTTCGATCTCCCCAGTGAGCAGCCCTTGCAGTCGGCGGCCTGGTCCGCCAAAGTTCTTGATAACGATCTGGTCGCGCGGCAGGACTTTCTCGAGCGTCTGCAGCGTAGTGAAGTGGCTCCCGGCCATGATCCCCACGCCCACGGGAACGCCCCGCAGGTCCGTCAGCCGCTGACGGGACGAGCCGAGCCGCAGGTAGATCCCGAAGCGGGCCACACCGTAGACGTCGGGGACGAACCTGCCCATGCCTGCGCCCGCATTGCATACGCTTCCCCAGTGGCACGCCGAGTTGACGGCTGGCAGCGCGTCAACAAAGGGGCGATCTTGCGGCCGCTCCTTGTATGACTTCCCCTGGTGGGCGCTGACCTGATGCATCACCTCTTGCAGGAGTTCCGGCTCAAGGCCTTCGTCCTGGTAATAGCGCTCTTCCAGGGCAATCCACTCGTGGAGTCGCATGAAGTGAGGAATGATCTTGATAGGGGTCCTTTCAACCCGCGCCATGGCTTCCTCCTGCGTGGTCTGCACATGTCGTCCGACGCCAGCGATATATTCTTTTGCTTCCCTTGACAACCCATCTGCCCTCCATCCCTGGGATGTGAAGTGATTGAGGAAGGGATGTCCGGCTTGCTGACAGGGGAGAGAATGCAGTATGAGGTGGGAGAAGCAGTACCAAAAGGAGGAGGGAGTATGAAATTTGGCATTCTGAGCCTGTTAGATCATTACCTGGAGGACAAGTCCGAGGAGCAGTACTACAAGGACTTCTTCACAGAGGTGGTGTACGCTGAAGAGCTGGGGTTTGAAGCGGTATGGATCGGCGAGCACCATTTTGGCCGCTACATCTGCCCTTCTCCTCAAGTGGTCGCTGCCGCCATCGCCCGCAGCACCAAGAAGATGCGCATCGGTACGGCGGTGGCACTCCTGCCCCACCACGATCCCATCCGCTTAGCAGAAGACTATGCGATGGTTGATCTCTTGAGTGGGGGACGCCTTGATTTCGGCGTCGGGCGGGGGTTCATCAAGACCATCTATGACGGCTTCAACCAGTCTATGGACGAGAGCCGTGAACGGTTTAACGAAGCGCTAGAGATCATTGAGCGGGCCTGGGCGCAGGAGACGTTTTCCTACGAGGGCAAGTTCCGGACCGTGCACAACATGACCATTCTCCCGCGGCCGGTCCAGAAACCTGCGCCGCCCATTTACATGGCGGCAGCGGTCAGCCCCGAGTCCTTTGTCGCCGCCGGCCAGAAAGGGCACTCGCTGTTGCTGGCGCTGTTTGCCCTGCCGATGAGTACTCTCAAGGAGCAGGTCCAGCTCTACCGAGAGACGCTGACCACGGCGGGTCATTCGCCCGACAAGGTGGAAATTGCCGCTGGCTATCACAGTTTTGTCGATGAGACTCCGGAGCAGGCCCGGCGCAAGTGGGAGCCCCACTACATGCGCTACCTGCGCTTTGTGGCGTCGCTGCTCCCGCCTCCCGAAGAAATGGGCGGCGAGCAATACGAGGCCTGGAAGCGATTCGGCGCGAACCTCAGGCGCGTGACCTTTGAGCAGATGTATCCGGAGCGGGTATTGTGTGGGGATACGACGCTCTGTGTGGAGCGGGTCGCCATGCTGCAAGAGGAATTGGGGATTACGCACTTTCATGTGTACATGGATCTGGGTGGCCTGGACCACCGAGAGGTCCTGCGTTCCCTGGAACGGTTTGCCGCCAAGGTGATCCCCCATTTCCGCGCGTGAGGATAGCAAAGGAGGCCGCCTGTACTTGTAGGAAAAGGAGGGCCGTTCCATGAAGTTCTACACGTTTGATGAGCTGACATATCCGGCTGTCCCGCCGGAGGTCGGTCCAGAAGTCCGGTTCACTAACCGGTTCTGCGATCCGCAGGCGGTCAGCAAAACCTACCACGAACATCTCGATGAATGGGCCATGTGCGAAGATCTCGGCTTCGACGGGGCTTTTGTCAACGAGCACCACTTTACTGCGATCAATATCCAGCCGTCCTGTAACATCACCGCCACCGCCATCATCATGCGCACCAAGCGGATGAAAGTCGGGGTCATCGGTAACATTCTCCCACTGCGTCACCCCCTGCAAACGGCGGAAGAGTTCGCCATGCTCGACTGCCTCTCCGGTGGCCGCTTCATCGCCGGCATCGTCCGCGGTGTGCCCTTTGAGTACGTCTCTTATAACATCGATCCCTTCACCAGCCGCGAACGCCTCAAAGAATCCTACGACATTATTCACAAATGCTTGAACGAAGAGGTCTTCGATTATGACGGCAAGTACTGGAAGTTGACAGGGGTCTCTATCTGGCCCAAACCGATTCAACAGCCCCTGCCCTTCTGGATGCCGACTGGCTCGCTGGAAACCGTCGAGTTCGCCGCTGAGCGCAGGATCACTGGCTGCCAGGTGTTTTACCCGTCCGAGGCCTTTAGGGACTCGTTCGACTTGTACAAGAAGGTTGCCCGCGAGCGCTTTGGCTGGGAACCGGGCTTCGACAACTTTGTGGGGGCGCGCCTGATCCACGTCGCGGAAACCAACCAGAAGGCCATCGAGGAAGCGCGAGAGGCGGTCGCGTACTTCTTCCGGGTCTTTTCCCGTCCGGTGAACAACCCGGCGCCTGTACCGGGACTGCACACCGACCGCTCATTCCAGCATCGCCAACGGATCGAACGCGACTTCCCCGGACCGCATACGCCGTTTGAGCAGATGCGGGAAGATGGCTTCATCGTCTGCGGCGATCCGGACTATGTCACTCGTTGGCTGGAAAATGACATGAAGGTTGCGGGATATGGCCACTTCCTGGGGATGTTCCACGTTGGCAATCTGGCGCATGACAAGGTGATGGCCTCCAAGCAGTTGTTTGCCAAGTATGTCATGCCCGCGTTGCGTCCGCTCAACGTCGATGTTGCGCGGCAGCAATCGGCAGCTGCGACGCAGGCCGCTACGTATCAGGTCAGAACGGAAGGAGATAGCGAACACCTGCCGCTGTATCGCGACTTTAACTATGTGATCACTCGGGATGCTTCCGAGATGCTTAGAGAGTTCGTGCACAGTGAAAACGGCAAGATGACGGCGGGCTGGGAAATGCAAGTGCCTGAGCGGGAACCCGATGGCTTTCCCTATCAGATCATCTTCGTTGGCCCTACCTCAGAGCATCGCGGCGGCGCGATTCGTTTGTACCTCACCACCGCAGATGGGGGTGAGGCGCCGGACGATGCAGAGGTGCGGCTGGAGACCTCTCATGAGAGTGGCGCCGACCGGCAGGTGATCTTCCAGGGGAAATACCGGCAGTTCAAGGAGATCCCGGATCAGCGTGCGCCGGACGCGGCGGTGGCGGTTCAGCAACGCACCGTGGCCCAGGATCGCTACCTCATCCGTCTGAGCGTGACCGTGCCCGCGGAGGCTGCGCAACTAGATCCCACAGCCGACGCGTCCTTTTTCGAACTGGAGTGCTTCAAGCATGTGCTGAATGTCACCGCCTAAAGGAGGAGCCCTATGGGCGCCGGATACGCGTCCCAGTTCACGCGCAACACCGTGAAGGTTGGTGATCTCACGATACCGTATTTCAAAGGTGGGCGAGGGCAGCCGCTCCTTTACCTACACGGC
>Ga0137380_10003620_pt1 | contig 13433 bp, 9 predicted proteins | sample SagtaG_17_FD_104809 | JGI IMG/M metagenome (GOLD analysis project Ga0137380, IMG submission 104809) | Vadose zone soil microbial communities from Sagehorn Ranch, Mendocino, California, USA - Sage2_L_100_16 metaG | ecosystem: Environmental > Terrestrial > Soil > Vadose zone | place: USA... | reverse complement strand
TTCGGCACGTGAGGATGTTTTGATGCTGACTGACACATGGACCGCATCACGTGTCAGCTGGCGCACTAACTGTGTGGAGGTTCGCCACCGCGACACCGTCGACGTCCGGGACTCCAAGGACCCTGACCCTATGGTGAGTTTCAGCCCTGCCGCATGGCGGGCGTTCCTCGACATCATCAATTCGGAAAACAGCTAACAGGGCCACCGGGGGCAGCTCCTGCTCCGCGTCGTCCACAGCCGCGTCATCGCAAGCTCGCAGCTTCGGGGCACGGCGGGAGCCTCTCGCCGCTTGCCGGGACAGAGCGCCGTGCGGTGAATGCAGTTTGTTCCAGCGGCGGTCCGCCGGGCTTCTGGTGCCTGCAAGAGCAGGCCGCCGGGGGTACCGGCGGCCTGCTCTTTGTGCCAAGCGGCCTGCTCTTGGCTGGGTTCAGGCCGGTGGGCGGGTGCTCACTCCGCTGCGATCGCCGGAGTGAGTTCCTGCAGCTCGTGTTCCCTAGCCAGGTCTTCGACCCGCCTTGGGGCCGACTCGTCAGGGGCACCGGCGAGATCGGCACGCCGTACCCGGATCGCGGCGATCACCACCAAAAGTGAGAGCAGCGCGACCCCAGCGGCCACCAGGAATCCACGGGAGATTCCGGCTGCCAGCGCCTGGTGCAGCACCGCTGCGGGCGGCGCACCTCCGGCCTTACCAGCTGGCAGCTGGTGGCCTGACTGTGCGGCCGCGGCCGCCGCGTTGGCGAGGTGGTGCTTGACGTTGTTGGCGAAGGATGACCATGTAACCGTGCCGAGCGCGGCAAGCCCGATCGCACCACCGACTTGCTGGCCGGTGTTGAGCAGGCTGGAGGCCACGCCGGAGTCCTCACCGCCGACGCGGGTCAGGGCGACCAGAGACAGCGGCACGAACAGCATGCCCAGGCCCATTGAAGTGAGGAGCATCGGGCCAAGCAGGCCGTTCAGGTAGCTGCTGTGCTCGCTGATGTGCGAGAACCAGTACATTCCGCCGGTGGTGATGGCCGCGCCCGCCAGCATCAGCGGCCGGGCGCCAGTGCGGCTGACCAGCTGCGAGACGATCCCGGACATCACGACGAGCACCGCCGCGAACGGGAGGAAGGCCAGGCCGGACTTGAGCGCGCTGTAACCGAGCACCTCCTGCACGAAGATCGTCAGGAAGAAGAAGATCCCGAACATTGCGGTGGAGAGGCACAGCATCATCAGATATGCGCCTGAGCGGTTGCGGTTGGCCAGGATGCGCAGCGGAATCAGCGCGTGCCGACTGCGCCACTCGATCACGGCGAAGCTCACCAGTAGCACCACCGCTGCCGCCAGCGAGGCGACAACCTTGGTGTCGGTCCAATGGGAGACGCCGGCCTGGTCGGTGCTGGCGTTGGACAGGCCATAGACCAGGAGCGCGACGCCACCAGTTCCGGTGATGGCCCCTGGCAGGTCGAAGCGGCCCCGCCGCCGTGGTGATTCGGCGAGCACATACAGGGCACCGAGGATCACCAGTATCCCGATGGGCACGTTCACGAACAGCACCCAGCGCCAGGACAGATAGGTCGTGGGCAGGCCGCCGGCGATCAGGCCTATCGCAGCGCCGCTGCCGCTCATCGCCGCGTACACGCCCATGGCCCGGTTGCGCGGCGGGCCCTCGGGGAACGTGGTGGTGATCAGCGCGAGCGCGCTGGGCGCGACCATGGCGCCGCCCACGCCCTGGGCGGCTCGCGCGGCGAGCAGCCAGGCTGGCGTGGTAGCGAAACCGCCAAGCAGCGACGCGACCGAGAACACTATGAGCCCGGCGATGAAGATGTTCTTGCGGCCGAGCAGGTCTCCGGAGCGCCCGCCCAGGAGCAGGAGCCCGCCGAACGTGACGGCATAGGCAGTGACGACCCACTCCAGTCCGCTGCCGGAGAAACCGAGCGCGTGCTGGATGTGCGGGAGCGCGACGTTGACGATGGCTGCGTCGAGGACAACCATCAGCTGGGCGGTGGCGATGACCAGGAGCGCCAGGCCGAGGTGGCGGTGGTCACCGCCAGCCGTGACATCAGGTCGAGTCGACCGCTCCGTTGCGGATTGCGCGGTGGACAAGGTGGTCTCCTAACCTTTTAGGGCGTAGGTATCCCGCGCCGTGACCCATGGGCCCGGCGCCGTCGGGTGTGTGGTTTAACCGGATGCGGCTTTCGCGCGACCCGCCAACCGGCTTCGCGACCGTGGATCTTGCTGTTCGTCGCTGGTCAACGCTGGATTGCCCGGGGCAGTTTCGCTTCGCGGGACGACCCAGCCGTCGCGGATCAGCCTTGCTTCGCCTGCCGGATCGCGCCCGGCGAAGCAGTGCTCAGTGATGTGCCGCTCACCTCCCCCGCGCGGTCGCCTCCGGTCTGCACAGCCGACGCGGCTGCCGGGACGCTGATCATCTTGCGGATCAGCGCGAGGAAGCACTTCCGCTCGTTCACATCCAGTGCCTGCGACCAGGGCATTCCGCCGAGGATTTCCCGCTCCAGGCTTTCCTTAAGCTCAAGGCCGCGGGCGGTGAGCACCAGATTCTTGATCCGGCGGTCGGTGGCGTTCGGCTCGCGCCTGGCCAGCTCGCGTTCCTCAAGCGCGTCAGCGATCATGGTGACGAAGGACGGGTCGCAGTGCATGCTCTTGCCGAGATCCTTCATGGTGCCCGACGTGTCGAGCCGGTGCATGGCCTTGATGCAGAACACCGGCACGTCGAACTGCTCAGCCAGATCCTCCGCGCGCCGCAGCATCTGGGCGAAAAACTCGGCCATGGCATCGAAGATGTCCTGGTCCAGCTTGTCACCGCCCGGGCACCAGCCCACTGCCGCCTCCTCACGTCCTGCCGCTGCTTGCCGCGTCCCTGGCCGTCACTGCCCTCGCCTTGCTCGCTTGCTCAGCGCCAGACAGCCTGCTCAACCGGCCCGGTGCGGGGTCAGGGCACCTGTATCGCTCAACAGTTGAGTTCCTCAAACGTATTCCGACTCGCTTGAGTTTGTCAAAGATTTAATCGCTCAACATGTCTCCCCGCGATCAAGGTGCGGGCGGGCTGCCACCCGCTTGGTGAGCTGGCACCCGCCCTCTGAGTGGTGGGATGCTAAGCGCATGACACCGGCGGACCTGGTCCGGCTGCGCCGCGCCCGTGACCTGATGGACCGCGACTACGCGGAACCGCTCGACGTCCCAGCGCTGGCCCGCGAGGCCCTCATGTCGCCTGGCCACTTTTCCCGCAGCTTCCGCGCCGCCTTCGGGGAGACGCCCTACAGCTACCTGATGACGCGCCGGATCGAGCGGGCCAAGGCACTGCTGCGCCGAGGTGACATGACAGTGACGGAGGTCTGCTTCGCGGTCGGGTGCTCGTCGCTGGGGTCGTTCAGCTCACGGTTCACCGGGTTGGTAGGGGAGAGCCCGAGCGGCTACCGGGCCCGCAGTCACGACAAGGGCGCCGCCATCCCGGCCTGCTTTGCCAAGATCCTGACCCGGCCGATCAGGAATGGAGAAGCCAGGCAGACCGCCCAGCCCGTAGCGTGACCTGCATGGATCTCAAAGTCTCTCACTGCTTCATCGCCGTCGACGACCACGACAAGGCGCTCGCCTTTTACCGCGACGTGCTTGGCCTCGAAGTGCGCAATGACGTCAGCTTCGAAGGAATGCGCTGGGTGAGCCTCACCCCGCCGTCGCAGCCAGACGTCGAGATCGTCCTCGAACCGCCCAGCGTGAACCCGAACGCCTCCCCGGCCGACAAGCAAGCACTCGCAGACCTGACGGCCAAGGGAATGTTGCGTGCTGTCATCTTCGCGACCGATAACTGCGATGTCACCTTCGAGCACATCCAGGCCGCGGGTGCCGAGGTGCTGCAGGAGCCGATCGACCAGCCCTACGGCGTCCGTGACTGTGCCTTCCGTGATCCTGCAGGGAACATGCTTCGTTTCAACCAGCCCCGGGGCCGGTAGCCAGTCGCGTCAAGTGTCAGCGGCGCTCCAGCGATTCGGTCGGCTCCCCGCAGATCGGCAGGTAGCTGTCCACGCTGGGACACTCGGCCGGGTGCCAGGCCCGGACGCGCGCCTGGTGGGCGGCAGGGCCTGGAGACCGGTTACAACAACCACACCAAACGTCCCATTACGTTGGGTAGTTGTTTAAATGACAAAATGTCATTCCAGTTGATTGGCCGCTCATCATGTGCTGCTCTGTCCTACAGGGCCCGCCTCACCCTGTGGCATGGCTTGGGGGTTTGGGCGTATGGGAAAAGACAGCGGCGTTCCACCGCTCGCCCGGCGCGTTCCAGGGGCGTCAGGCTCCCCGGCACCACCGGCATACATAGCACCCCCAGCGCTGCCGAGAGCTGTGGTGGAACGCGTGCTATCCGCGCTTCATGCCGAGCGGGACATCGCGGCGCGCCTGGCGCAAGCGGTCGGCCCCACACAGGCGGAGCCGTCCGCAAGTCCCGAGCAGGCAGCAGCACCCGGGAACGCGGCCTTGCCACGGCGGGTGCCGGGCTCCAGCAACGGGCCGGCGCCTCCGGGGCGGATAAGGCGGCAGCACCTGTCGGCCGCCTTTACCGGGGGCTGGTTAGATTCGATCGAGGAGACGCTGCCACGTGCAGCCGCTTCCGGGCTTGCTCCCAGCGACACTGGCAGCCCGGCCCGCGACGCCATCAGCGTACAGCCCAACCCCACGCAACCAGATCAAGCGGAATCAGACCACGCGGAATCAGACCGCGCTGAGCCCGACCGCGCTGAGCCGGACGACGCGGAACCGGACCACCCGCGGCCCCGCCCCCCAGAATCAGAACGCGCGCAGCCAGACCACAGCCAGTCCGACGGCATCACCGATGAGGGCGCCGATCACTGGCCGGTCAGCGCGGCGAAAGCAGCGCCACAACGGCCACCTTCACAGCCAGCCGAGCGACAGGATGACGGCGGGCAGTTGCGGACCGGCCCGGCACATCGAATCGCCCGTGCGCTAACCGCCGTGGGAGTTCTCATAGCCGCCGGGTCGCTGGCATTCGCGTTGTTCTGGCACACCGCGGCGCCAGCAGAGCACAAGGCCAGCGGGGCCGGACCCAACACGGTTGGCGCCGGCCCGTCCACTCGCGACCTGGCGGCGGCATGGGTCGCCAGTCAGGTCAGCCGGACTGGCATCGTGTCTTGTGATCCAAGGATGTGCCTGGCGCTGCTGGCGCAGGGGTTTCCCCCTGACCACCTGCTCAGGCTGACGCGGGGACGGGGCGATCCGCTCCGTTCTGACGTCATCGTCGCGACCGCGGCCGTCCGCGGCCAGTTCGGCGGCCGCCTCAGGTCCGTCTATGCGCCAGCAGTCATCGCGAGTTTCGGTTCTGGAAGGATGCGGATCAACGTCCGGGCGATCGCCAAGCACGGAGCCGCCGCATACGAGGCCGCGTTTCGTGCCGACCGGTGGGAACGGAAGACGTCTGGAGCCCAGTTGCTGCTCAGCGATCGGATCGCTGTTTCAGCCAAGGCGAGGACGCAGCTCTCCGCTGGGCAGGTCGACTCGCGACTGCTGATTACCATCGCGGACCTGGCTGCGCGGAACCCGATCTTCATTGTGGCGTTCAGCGACTCCGGTCCAGGTGCCAGCACGGGCAGCCCACTGCGTTCCGCCGACGTGGCGAACGCTTCACCGCCTGCCCGCAGTGACCCCACGCTGGTGCGGTCGCTGCTCGCCTTCCTGCGCGCAGAAGGCGCCCGTTTCCCGCCCACCCACATGCACATCGTGCGACTTGGAGACGGCCAGACCGTCCTCCGTCTCGAATTCGCGGCCCCAAGTCCGCTCGGCCTCCTCGGCCCGGGTTCCCGGTGATCCGCGGACAGCACTGCCGGCAGCCCAGCCCGCGCATGACACGAAGGTACGGTTACTTCCGCCAGGCGCGGGCCACTATCCGTGGCTCGATGACGCCGACTGGTTCGTCTCAGCCACCGCCGCATTCCTGGATGGCCACTGGCCGGCCCAAACCGCTGAGCCGTGGTCCACGCAATGGCCCCGGCTCAGGTCTCCAACGGGGCATACAGCTGGTACTGACGGCGCCCGGCAGGGACAGGCGTGCGGCAGGCCCCGCGCTCAGGGGGCAGGGCCTGCCGCACGGTCTTGTCAGATCGCGCGGACGTGGTCCGCCTGCGGGCCCTTGGGGCCCTGGGTGGTGGTGTACTCCACCTTCTGGTTCTCATCCAGGGTGCGGTAGCCACCCGAGTCGATCGCCGAGTGGTGGACAAAGACGTCGGCGGTGCCGTCGTCAGGGGCGATGAAACCGTACCCCTTGTCCGCGTTGAACCATTTCACGGTTCCTTGCGCCATCTGCTGTCTCCTTCGAGGGACGAGCTGGGACACCCGCACAAGGCGGGCGGATAAGCTGCTGGTTGCCCACCGCCGGAGGAGAAGTATCCGCAAGCAAACGGCGAAACGCCTACTGTCCAAAAAATGCGGGCGTCTTCACGTCGCAAACTTCGACAACAGCTGCTAACACCAAGCCACATCCGGCTGCGCGAAAATTTCCGCGCAGCCTTCGCGTATTCCCCGCCGTCTGCGATCGGCTTGGCGTGCCAAACATCACCGGCCGCATCCAGCCCGACAAAGGCTAGCAGCTTGTAGCGGCCTTCGCTCGTTCTGACACGACCAGGCCGGGCGGCTCAGCGGAGCTTGGCGAGTGCTCTCCGCAGCGTGCCCAGGTCTCGCAGGCGTGCCTCGTACGTTGCCCCCACACCGAGCAGGACCACGCCGATCACCGCGATCGGCACCCAGCGGGGCAGCATCCCGACCAGCTGGCTGATCGCGGGAGTGAGCTCATGGCCGGCATCCAGGACAGCGACCGTGGCTCCCAGCAGCAACGGTGCCCGCAGCCTGGCCCGGCCGCCGGCCAGCGTCACCGCGGTCGCGGCCACGCCGAGCAGCAGCGGCCGCAGCCAGCCGTGATCAAGCCACGCCGCGGTCAGGCTCGGCAGCAGCAGGACCGCCAGGCCAGGCCCGTAGGTGGCCCAGGAGCCTGCCCGCGGCGAACGGCGCGAGTGATACCGGCCGAACGCGATCAGCATGGCCGCCGCCGGCACCGTATAGGGCTCGGGCGCGAGCACCCCCATGGCGGCCAGCCAGACGCACAGTGCCGCCTCGCCCAGGGCGAGGCCCGCCCACAGCAACGGCCGCCGGCTGGGACGCAGCGCAACGCCGAGGCAGAGCGCACCGGTGACAGCCAGGGCGATGCTGGCATGCTGTGGCGTGTCGAGGCTCAGCGCGGCCCCGGTCACAGCCGCGAGCCAGCCGGAGGCCTCCACGGCTAGCCCGGGCAGCGGGCGGGCACGGGCGAGCAGCGTGGCCGCGAGCTGCGCCAGGGCCGCGCTGGCGAGCACGGCCAGGCCCGCCTGCCAGGCAGGCCGGCCAGCCGCGAGGGCTGAGCTAGCCGCCAGTGCGCCGCCAGAAACCACTGCCAGGCAAGCCGCCCCCGCCCGCACACCGGGCAGCCGTGCCCGCCACGCGCACACGGAGTAGGCGGCGGTGAGGCAGCCGAGCACGGCCAGGGTTGGCACGCGCCCGGCGAGCGCCCATACGAGGGTGAGTGGTGCCGCGGCCAGCGCCGCCCCAGCCGGCGCCAGGCTGCGGCTCGCCGCCGCCCATCCAGTCAGCGCCAGGGTGAGCGCGAGCAGGAGACCGACCGTGATCCCGAAGCTCAGCCGGGCCACCGCCGCGGCCGGGGCCGCCACGACCGGCAGCGCCACGGCCAGCGCATCGAGGCTGCCGCGGCTGCCTCGCCAGGCACCCGCGGCGACCACTGCCGTGATGGCGCAGGAGGCCAGCACCACCAGGGCAAGCGGCAATTCGGGCCATCCCGCCGCGGCGAATCCCGGGCCACCCGGGTGTGCCAGGGAAATTCCGTGCCACGGCCTGATGAGGTGGCGCAAGGGGAGGAACGTGGCGCGCACGAGGGGCCGCGCCTGCGAGCCGATAGCCGCGATCAGCGCCACGGCCGCGCCGCCGAGCGCGATACTGCGCGCCCTGCCCGCCCGCACAAGGGCGGTGCCGGTGGCCATTGCCGCCGCTGCGGTCGCCAGCACAGAGAATGTGTTCGCGCGCTGTGCGGCCATCGCCGCGGCCAGCACGACGAGAGGCGCGGCGCACAGGTCAAGCACGAGCGCCTGGACCGGGCGTGCCCGCCGCACCAGAGTCGCCGCCCCGGCGGCGCCCGCCGCCACACCCAGCACCGCGAAGGCCGCCTCCCTGGCGGGCAGCCCGGCGGCCAGCACCACCGCGCCGGCCAGGCCCGCCAGGGCCGCCGCGGCGCCCGCGGTGGCCAGCACCGCGGGCAGCTGGGACCGCGCCGCCACGGCCGCCGCGGCCAGAATGACAGTCAGCACGGCAAGCTCGGCGATTGTGACGGCCCGCCCGGTCAGCGACCACAGCGCCGCGCTCCCGGCGATGACCAGGCCGGCGACGGAGGCGGTGCCCGAGACAACCCGTTCGGTCGCCACGCATCCCGTGCCGAGCAGCGCCGCCGCCACCGCGGTCACCGCGACCAGAGCGGCCCGGCCGGGCACCCCCGCCGTCACCGGGACCGACCCGGCGGCCATCCCGGCGACCGCCAGCGCGGCCGCCCGTGCCCACGATCTGCTCCGGGCCGGCACCCACCAGCAGGCCAGGGCTGCAAGGGCGAGCACGCCTGGGGTGGCCGGCGATCCGTGCCAGGCCGTGGCCGGTGCGAGTCCCGCCCGGGCGGACAGGGGCGGCCCGGCCCAGATCCGGCCGACCTGGGTCAGCGGGTACAACAAGCCAGAAAGGACGGCTGGCACCACTGCCAGCCCGGTGGTGCCGAGCACCGCCGCACCGCCCGCCGCGATCTGCCCGGCCCGGGCTCCCGCGGTCTCACGCGTCTCCGCGCTGCCGCCGCGGTCGCGGGCATCCGGACCGGCCCAGCGCCGCGCCAGCCACCAGCCTGGGCCAGCCACGGCTGCCCCGGCCGCCGCGAACACGCCGGCCTGCCATCCGTCTGGTGACCCGGCAGCGGCGGGCAGCGCCAGCGCGATCGCGGCCAGCGCACCCGAGGCCGCCGTGACCCAGCCAGCCGGCACCCACGCCCGGGTCACCGGTGCGCCGAGAACTCCGGTGATGGCAGCCGCCGCGAACACCGCTGACAGGATGAAGGGCTGGTGCGGTCCGAGACCACCCGCCGCCGTGGCGCTTGCCAGCACCACCCCGCAGGTCCAGGTGGCAGCGGCCGATGCAGCTCCCGCCAGGCGTTCGGCATGAAAGTTCTTGCGCCCAAACCAGCTTGCCAGGGCGAGATCGCCACCTGCGGTGAGGACCAGAGCCAGCGCCACGGCTGGCAAATACTGGGTTGCTGCCGCGACCGCGAGCGGAACCGGGAATTGGGCAAGCCCGATCGCGGCCAGCCGCGGGCCTTTCGGTGGTGCGGCCGTGCCGTAGCCTGCCCAGGCCACGGCCAGAACCGCGCAGCCCACTGCCGCGAGGCCGAGCCGGGCATCGGTGCCGGCCCGGATCTGCTGCTGGGCCAGGTAGGCGGCTGCGGCGGTCAGTGCCAGCCCGATCGCGGCCACCGACTCGGCGGTGGCCGTCAGCCCCCGGCGGGCCAGCGGCCACGGCGCGGCGAGCGCGAGGACAGACATGGCGAGCAGGATCGCGGCACGCCCGCCAGGCGCGATGACGCTCCAGTTCGCCGCGGTGAAGACCGCCGCCGCGACGACAACCAGCAGGCCGCCTGCCGCCAGCAGCAGGTTCGCCACGGCGGCGCGGGACAGTTCCGGCCGGGTGCGCGTGGTGCCGCGTGCCGGCGGAGGCTGCCACGAGCCCGCCGGTGCCGCGCCGCCCGCCGTTTCCGCCCGGCGGTCCGGCCAGAGGTCAGCCAGGAGCACCGCACGGCGCGCCACGAGCCAGCCCCGGGCAGCATCAAGCCGCGCAAGTTCCGCGGCGATCCAGCGGAGTTCCGCAGCCTGCGGCCCGGCCAGCCAGGCGCCGCACGCGGGACAGTGCCCCCGGGCATCCGGCCCGGCCAGGGCAGCGCAGCCAGGGCAGCGCACCATTCCGGGCGGCTCGGTTCTTGATTCCGAACGCATACCAGCAACGCTGCCGTCCCGGGCGGCGCGCGGCATCCGTCCCGCTACTCAACCGGAGGGTGCCAGCTACTCAGGACTCACTGAGCAGGCCACGCCAGCCGCCGCCCCTGACCTGCCCATATCCGGGGGGCTCCGGCGCGTGGGAGCATGGGCAGGTGTCCCGCATACGCCAGCCGCGCTGGCCGGGAGGGTCGCTCCCGGTGAGCGTGCAGGCGCCGCTGTGGCGGTCGGTCGCGGCGTTCCGGCTTGCCTCGCTGGCCTACGCGGCAATTCTCCTCATGCTGCGCCATGCGGACTACTCACATGTGGAGTGGGCATGGGGCGTGCTGGCCGGCATGGCCGCCTGGACGGTGGTCACCACCGTTGCGTACTCCGTTCCAGCCCGGCGCACCCGCTCCCTGCTGGCAGCTGATCTTGTGGTGACCACCGCTGCGCTGCTGTCCACCTTCGCCGTGCAGTACCCGCGGAGCACCTACGACGCGGCCATGCCGGTGACCGCGACCTGGGTTGCCGGGCCGGTGCTGGCGTGGGCGGTGGCGGCGGGCGCTCGCGCGGGCGCCGTGGCCGCCATCCTGCTCGGTGCCTGCGATCTTGCGCTGCAGCACCGCCCGCCGGCCGGGGCGTCGGTAAACGGGCCGGTCCTGCTGCTGATGTCCGGGGTGGTGGTGGGATATGTTTCCACCCTGGCGACCCGGGCCGAGCAGGCGATGCAGCGCGCCACCGAGATCGAGGCGGTCAGCCGGGAGCGGGAGCGGCTTGCCCGCAGCATCCACGACTCCGTGCTGCAGGTGCTGGCGCTCGTGCAGCGCCGGGGCGCCGAGGTCGGCGGTGAGGCAGCCGAGATCGGGCGGCTCGCTGGCGAGCAGGGCGCGGCGCTGCGCGCCCTCATCACCGCCGACGCTGAGCCCGTGCCCGCCTCCGGCGTACTGGACCTCCGGACGTTGCTCACCTGTGAGGCATCCGCCCTGGTCTCGGTGATCACGCCCGCCGAGCCCGTTCTGCTGGCCGGGGAGACGGCACGGGAGACGGCCGCCGCTGTCCGCGCCGCGCTCGACAACGTGCGGCGCCACTGCGGCGAGACCGTCCGGGCCTGGGTGCTGGTGGACGACGAGCGGGCAGCGGTCACCGTGACCATCCGGGATGACGGGCCAGGGATGCCGCCGAACCGGCTCGCCCAGGCGGCCGCCGACGGCAGGCTCGGCGTCAGCCACGCGATCCGGGGCCGCATCCGCCACCTGGGCGGGTCCGCGAGCATCACGTCCGCCCCGGGTGCGGGCACGGAGGTCCGGCTGCGGGTCCCGCGGGCCGGGCAGGTGGCTTAGGGTTCCGCTGTGGGCGAGCCACGCGTGCGGGTCATGGTGGTCGATGACCACCCGATGTGGCGGGACGCGGTTGCCCGTGACCTCACCGAGGCGGGTTTCGAGATCGTTGCGGCCGTCGGGGAGGGATCGCAGGCGCTGCGCGTCACCCGCGCGGTGCGACCGGACGTCGTCGTGCTCGACCTCCAGTTGCCCGACTTGCCCGGGGTCGACGTGGCCCGGGCCATACTGGCCGCGCACGCGGGCACACGCGTGCTCATCCTCTCGGCCAGCGGGGAGCAACAGGATGTGCTCGACGCGGTCAAGGCCGGCGCCGCCGGGTACATCGTCAAGTCCGCGGGCCGGGCCGAGTTCCTGGACGCGGTGCGCCGGACGGCAGCGGGTGACGCGGTGTTCTCCCCTGGACTGGCCGGCCTGGTCCTCGGCGAGTTCCGGCGGCTGGCGGCCAGCCCGGCACCGGACACGCCCCGGCTCACCGAGCGCGAAGCCGAGATCCTGCGCATGGTCGGAACCGGCCTCTCGTACAAGCAGATCGCCGAGCGGCTGGTGCTTTCCCACCGCACCGTGCAGAACCACGTGCAGAACACGCTCACCAAGCTGCACCTGCACAACCGGGTGGAACTTGTCCGCTACGCCATCGAGCACGGCCTGGACTCCGGGACCACATGAACACTCCCGGGCGCACGGTCGGCCGGGGCTACGCTGCCCACAGGCCGGCCCTTCAACCGCAAGGAGATCGCCATGGCCATCACGCCCCCCACCAGCGACGATCTTGCCCGGATCGCAGACCGGTACCGATTCCACCTGAACTCAGGCGACATCGAGGCGTTCCGGGTTCTCATCACCGGCGCGCTCGCCTCCTACGACACCGTCGAGCGGTTGTACCAGGCGCATCTCCCCGAGCCGCCCGGCAGGGCTTACCAGTGGCCGGCCGAGGCGGTCAACGAGCTGGGCGCCTGGTACGTCACAACCGACCTCAGGACAGCAGATGAGGGGCCGCTGGCTGGGCGCCGGGTTGCGGTCAAGGACAACATCGAGGTTGCCGGGCTGCCGATGATGAATGGGTCGGCGACGGTCGAGGGGTACACACCCCGCCGCGACGCCACCGTCGTCACCCGCCTGCTCGACGCGGGGGCCACGATTGCCGGCAAGTCGGTATGCGAGGATTTGTGTTTCTCCGGTGGCAGCCACACAGCCAGGACAGGTCCGGTCCGCAATCCCTGGGACCGCGCGAAATCGGCTGGCGGGTCGTCCAGCGGCAGCGCCGCGCTGGTTGCCGCTGGTCACGTGGACATGGCGCTCGGCGGCGATCAGGGCGGCTCAGTCCGCATTCCCAGCTCGTTCTGCGGGGTTGTCGGGCACAAGCCGACCCATGGGCTGGTGCCCTACACGGGGGCGTTCCCGATCGAGAACACCCTCGACCACCTGGGCCCGATCACCCGCACTGCGCGTGACGCCGCACTGATGCTCGGCGTGCTCGCCGGCCGTGACGGGCTCGACCCCCGGCAGCGGGCCGATGTGCCGGCAGGGGGCTACCTTGCCGGGCTGGACGCCGGCGTCGCCGGGCTCCGGATCGGCGTCGTCGAGGAGGGGTTCGGCATCCCTGACCTGTCACAGTCTGGTGCCGATGAGACCGTTCGGGCTGCCGTCCGCACGCTGGCGGCGGCAGGCGCGATCGTCAGCGAGATCAGCCTTCCCTGGCACCGCGATGGGCTGCACGTGTGGAATGTCATCGCCACCGAGGGCGCGACCAGCCAGATGATCGACGGGAACGGGTACGGGATGAACTCCGCCGGCCTTTACGATCCCGAACTCATCGCGCACTACGCCCAGGGCCGCAGGGACCATGCCGCCGAGATGTCGGAGTCACTGAAGCTGACCGCCCTCTGCGGCCGTTACACCATCGACCGCTGCGACGGCAGGTACTACGCGATGGCCAGGAACCTGGCCCTTGAACTGACCGCCGCCTACGACGCGGCGCTCGCGGATGCCGATGTCCTCATCCTGCCGACTCTGCCCATCGTTGCCTCGACGATCCCCCTGG
>Ga0137380_10003611_pt1 | contig 13455 bp, 11 predicted proteins | sample SagtaG_17_FD_104809 | JGI IMG/M metagenome (GOLD analysis project Ga0137380, IMG submission 104809) | Vadose zone soil microbial communities from Sagehorn Ranch, Mendocino, California, USA - Sage2_L_100_16 metaG | ecosystem: Environmental > Terrestrial > Soil > Vadose zone | place: USA... | reverse complement strand
GAATGGACCCCGGCGTTTTCTACGTGCTCGATGACTGCGCCGATGAAGACCCTTGAGCCATCACAAACGCCGTCAACTTCAACCTCTCTTGCCCCCGTTAGGAACTTTGAGATGACGACTGGATTCTTCCGAGAAACGCGCGCGGCCTCTCGAATGTAGCCTGTGAGTTGTGCCTCGTTGAATGCGACGTTCATCGCCGAGCCCGAGAGAACATAGGATGGACGAATTAGAACAGGGTAGCCTATTTGTTTGGAAAATCGTTTGGCGTCTTCGAGAGATCTAAGCTTGTCCCATTTCGGTTGTTCGATCTTGAGCCTGTCCAACAACTGGCCGAATCTTGCGCGGTCCTCCGCGGCATCGATACTGTCGGGGGATGTGCCTAGAATCGTTGAATGTTCTGACAATCCGTTGACCAGATTGTTTGCAGTCTGTCCGCCGACGCTTACGACCACTCCACGTGGCTGTTCCTTGTCCAGTATGTCCGAGACTCTTTCCAGACTTAGTTCTTCGAAGTAGAGCTTGTCCAGTATGTCGAAATCTGTGGATACAGTTTCAGGATTACAGTTTATCATGATGACCTCTGACACTCTCTTCTTCAGGGCGGTGGCCATGTTGACACAGCACCAATCGAATTCTACGCTTGATCCGATTCTGTAGCAGCCGGAGCCCAAGACGACCACTTTGTCTCCAGCCACGTATGCGACATCGTCCACCTCACCACCGTATGTTAGATAGAGATAGTTTGTCGTAGCCGGCCACTCGGCGGCCATAGTGTCTATTTGTTTCGTGACCGGCAGTATGTCGTGGGCTTTTCTGTAGTCACGGATTTGAGCTTCAGTCTTTCCTAGAAGTTTTCCTAGCTTCTTGTCGGAGAAGCCGAATTGTTTCGCCCTTCTGACACTACCCGGGTTGATTTTCTCCTTTGCGATCCGTTTTTCCATCTCAAGGATATTGTTGATCTTGTCTAGAAACCATCGGTCGATTCCGCTCAGCCTAGTTATCTCGTCCGTGCTCATCCCAGACTTCAGAGCTTTCGTTACGTAGAAGATTCTCTCATCAGTGGGTTCTCGAAGTTCTCTTCGGATCCTCTCGACACTTCGTCCCGCAATTCCGTTATCCGTCAACTCCCTTCCAATGTCGAGCATCCTGATCGCCTTTTGCAACGCTTCTTCGAAGCATCTACCGATCGCCATTACTTCCCCTACGGATTTCATCTGGGTCCCAATTCCCTTGCTGACCTTACGGAACTTTTGGAAATCCCAGCGAGGAGCCTTGACTACAACATAGTCAAGCGCGGGTTCGAAGCACGCCGAAGTCACCCCAGTTATTTTATTCGACAATTCTGGGAGAACGTAGCCGAGGGAGAGTTTTGCCGCAATGTATGCTATCGGATACCCTGTGGCTTTCGACGCTAGCGCGGAACTTCTAGATAATCTCGAATTCACCTCTATTACTCTGAATTCTTCGCTCTTCGGGTCCAGCGCGAACTGGATGTTGCATTCTCCAACTATGCCGAGCGTGCGTATGACTTTCTGGGCTGTTTCTCTTAGGAGGTTGTACTCGCGATTCGTGAGGGTCTGGGAGGGAGCGACGACGATGCTGTCGCCAGTATGGATCCCCATCGGGTCCATGTTTTCCATGTTGCAGATTATGATGCAATTGTCATCGCGATCCCGCATGACTTCGTATTCGACCTCCTTCCACTTCTCGAGGTATTCCTCGATCAGGACCTGTTTGATTCTACTGTAGGCAAGTCCTCGGAGGGCAATCTCTGCAAGCGTGCGTTCGTCGAAGGCGACGCCTGATCCTTGACCTCCCAGCGTGTAGGCGACCCTGACCATGACGGGAAAGCCTATTTCGCGCGCCCCCTCCAAGGCCGTTTCTAAGTCAACTGCTTTCCGGCTTTTTGGAACCGATATACCATGTTCGATCATGGTTTTCTTGAACAGTTCCCGGTTGTCTGCAATCTCTATGCTCTCGATTCCGGTACCGAGGACTTTCACGTTGTATTTCGAGAGAATGCCGCGTTCTGCAAGTTCGACACCACAGTTGAGGGCAGTCTGTCCCCCAAAGCCTAGTAGAATGCCGTCCGGTTGTTCTTTGGCGATAATTTCCTCGAGAAAGTCCGTCCTTATGGGAACCGAATACACCTTGTCCGCGAACTTCTCATCCGTGTGAATAGTTGCAATATTTGGATTCACAACGATTGTTCTTATTCCCTCTTCTCTAAGAGCCTTAATCGCCTGGGACGTTGAGTAGTCAAACTCTCCAGCTTCTCCAATCTTGATAGCACCACTTCCTACGATGACGACCGATTTGATCCCGTCTATCTTCAAGCCTTCAAAGCCTCCTCAAAGAACCTATCAAAGAGGAATCTAGTATCGTATGGACCAGGCGAACTTTCTGGGTGCCACTGAACACCGAGGAAGGGCTTCTTCCTGTGTCTGATGCCTTCTACAGTCTTATCGTTGATGTTAACGAAGCTCGCCAAGAAGTCGGTATCTTCTAGGGAGTTCCGATCGATCGTGTACCCGTGGTTTTGAGTTGTAATGAAACACCTACCTGTCTCAAGGTCCACGCAGGGGTGGTTGACGGCTCTATGGCCGAACTTCAGCTTGTAGGTTTCCGCTCCAGCCGCCAACCCAAGGATCTGGGCGCCTAAGCATATTCCCATTATTGGAAGCTCTGTCTCCATCAGACGCCTGGTCGTCTCTATCGTACTGAGGTCGATTTTGGGGTCTCCAGGTCCATTGCTGATAACGACGCCCCGGGGAATCAGTTCTAGGATCTTGTTGGGAGGAAAGTCATAGGGGACCCGGACAACTCTTGCTCCTTTGGCGAGGAGACTTCGCAGTATGCCATACTTGGCGCCGCAGTCCACGATTACAATAGTCGATTGCTCTTTCCCATCATAGTAGATTGGCTCTTTTGGGCTCACTTTCTGTACAAGGTCCTGCTTGTTTGGGTCTTGAAGTTGGGAGACCTGGTCATTTACGACCTTGGGATTGAATGGCGAACTCGAGACTTTCAAAACCCCCAGCATTGTTCCCTTGTTTCGCAGGCGCTGCGTCAGGACTCTTGTATCAACTCCAAATATCCCCGGTACTCCTTGTTCGGTCAGCCATTCATCGAGCGTTTTCTGGTTAGACCAGTGGCTGGGTCGGGAGAGGGAGTGGACGACAAATCCTTTGACCTTTACTGAATCGGATTCGAAGTGGAGAGGGACTCCTCCATCGCCCCGAATAGAGCTAGGCGGTACACCGTATGACCCGAGTATCGGGTAGGTCATTACTACAATCTGTTCTTGGTAAGATGGGTCGGTTAGCAGCTCTGGGTATCCCATCATGGAAGTGTTGAAGACAACCTCGCCGGAAATTTCGGTCTCGGCACCAAAACCAACTCCTTGAATGACGGTGCCGTCCTCGAGGACCAGTGCGCCTTTCTTACTTGGTTCCGCCAGCTCCATGTGGTGTTATGGACCCAGAGGAGGGGGATTATACGCGGCCCTTTTCAAAGTTTTACTTTGAGTTCTTCCTTCACGGTTCGGAGCACAATCACGGTCTCGGTCCCGGCGACCCCTTCGATCTGTCCGATTTCGTCTATGATCTTGCTGAGCTGCTCTGTCCCACTGGTCCGAATCTTGAGGATTGAATAGTACTGGCCGGTTACGTCGTAGATTTCGTAGATATCATCGAGCTTCTTCAACGCGTCCAGCAATCTTGGTAGGCCTTTTGGTTGGGCTTTGACCAGCATGATGGCGGTGAGAGGCTTTCCGATGGTTGTTGGGTCAACGACGGCCATGAAGCTCTTGATTACTCCTCGCTCTTGCATTTTCTTGACACGGACGAAAATCGTCGCCTCGCTTACCGCGGTTTCTTCTGCGATTTTCTTGAAAGAAATGCGAGCGTCCTTTTGAAGACCACTCAGAATCTTCCGGTCAATCTCGTCCAGCTCAATCAATTTCGTGTGCCGGGCCATCTGTTCGTCCTGTTATATTTCCGAGTAGGCAACGGTTCCTCAACCGTGAGGCAATATTTATTAATGATTCCCTAATGTTCGACTGAAATCTCTGAGGTATCAACAAAGGAACATCGATCTGAATGAACGACAAAATAGTTCTAGCATACTCCGGAGGCCTAGACACTTCTGTCATGATTCGTTGGCTCCAGGACAAATACGACCTGAGGGTCGTGACCATGACCATCGACCTAGGACAACAAGAGAACTTACGCGACATCGAGAAGAAATCAAAGCTGATTGGTGCCATCAATCACTACGCTATAGACGCAAGAAGAGAGTTCGTGGAAGACTACGTCTTCCCCGCAATCAAGGCCAACGCTCTATACGAGAACAAGTACCCTGTCAGTACGGCGCTCGCTCGACCCTTGATCGCCAAGAAGCTCGTCGAGATCGCCCACAAGGAAAACGCGGTTGGCGTGGCCCATGGATGCACTGGCAAGGGAAACGACCAAGTCAGGTTCGAAGTAGCAATCAAAGCCTTCGATTCCAACCTCAAAGTAATAGCGCCAGTAAGAGAATGGAACCTCTCACGAGACGAAGAGATCAGATACGCAGAAAAGAACTCTATTCCAGTTCCAACCGACCTCGCGAACCCGTACAGCGTGGACCAGAACCTTTGGGGGCGATCGGTTGAATGCGGAACGCTTGAAGACCCATCAGCCGAGCCACCTGCCGAAGCATACGAATGGACCGCCTCACCGGAGAATGCTCCCGCCGAACCCGAGTATCTGACAATAGAATTCGATAGCGGCATTCCAGTTGCAATCAACGGCAAAAGACCGACCCCCGTCGAAGTGATCAAACAGCTCAACCTCATCGGCGGAAAACACGGAATCGGCAGAATCGATCACCTAGAGGACAGATTAGTAGGGATAAAGTCACGCGAGGTCTACGAATGTCCCGCCGCGCTGCTTCTGATCGAAGCACACCGGGAACTCGAAAAGACCGTGCTAACTCGCCACGAAGTCTGGTTCAAGCAACATATTGACAACGAGTGGGCTAATCTGGTCTATACCGGGCTATGGAACGATCCACTGAGGGACGACATTGAGGGTTTCATTGAGAGATCCCAGGAAAGGGTCTCTGGCACGATCAGGCTGAAACTCTACAAGGGTTCCGTCAACGTTGTCGGACGATCATCAACTATGTCACTATACGACCAAGACCTCGCGACGTACAACGGTGAATCCACGTTCAACCAAGCGTGGTCCAGCGGCTTCATCCAGATTTGGGGAATGCCAACAGTCGTTGCCAACGCCCGTAAGCGACAGCAACAGGCAAAGCTTCTGCGCCAACAAGTCCCCGATAGGGAATCGGAGATCCTGAACGAGCCGCAATAGGGGGTGAGCGTCTGCCAAGTGAGAAATGTCCTGATTGCGATGCATCAATTACCGTCCCAGAAGACGCCTTGCAGGGAGAAATCGTCAGCTGTCCCGACTGCGGCCTCGACCTCGAAGTCGTAGTCTCCGGCCAGACACTCATGATCAAACCATTGATGCTCGAGAAAGAAGATTGGGGCGAGTAATACACGGTCAGCATCGGCCTGGCCTACGACGAATTTAGGCCAGACGAACGAATGATAATCGACGCAGCAAAGCAAAACCAGATCGACGTGAAACTCTTTGACACCAACAGCACTCCGATAGAAGTCACATCAGATCATAGCAACGGGTTTCCTGACGTCATGCTTCAGCGATGCATGTCCTACTTCCGCACCCTTCACGTAACCGCCGCTCTAGAATCTCTCGGAGTGCGAGTTGTAAATTCGTTCAAGGCTACCTCGATCTGCGGCAACAAGCTCCTAGCATCGATGAGGTTCAGAGAGGAAAAGCTCCCGACTCCGCGAACTTTCGTCGCTTTTACTGAGAAGTCAGCCTTGGAAGCCCTAGAGAAGCTCGGGTACCCGGCTGTCCTGAAGCCGGTTGTCGGAAGCTGGGGTAGGCTCGTAGCCCTCATCAAAGACGAAGACTCGGCGAAGTCGATCATAGAATCACGGGAATACTTGCACCCAATCCAGCAAATCTACTATCTACAGGAGAAAGTCAAACGCCCGGAACGAGACATTCGATGCTACGTTATCGGAGACCAAGTAGTCGCTGCAATCTACCGTTATTCACCCGTTGGGGATTGGCGGACGAACACAGCTCTCGGAGGTCAAGCAGCGAAATGCCCAGTCACCCCTGAACTAGAAGAACTCAGCGTCCGTGCAGCTGAAGCAATGGGAGGCGGAGCATTCGGCGTGGACCTCATGGAGACCCAAGAGGGCCTAATGGTACACGAAGTCAACCACACCACCGAATTCAAGAACACAGTAAGAGTAACAGGAGTCAACATCCCCAAGCTCCTGCTCGACTATACATCTCAACAGGCCAAGAAATGAAGGTCTCGATAGTAGGGGGATCGGGGTATGTCGGGGGCGAACTTCTACGCCTCCTGATAAACCACCCGAAGTCAGAGATCGGAGTGATAACCTCCGAGCATCACGCGGGCGAGCCGATCTACAGGGCCCATCCGAACCTCAGAGGCACGTCTCTCAAATTTGAGACAAACGATGTCGAGAAGCTCATCAACAGTGACGTTGTCTTCACAGCTCTTCCACACGGAAAATCACGCGACGTTGTCCCTCAACTGCTTGAGAGAGGAGTAAAGGTCGTCGACCTTGGAGCAGACTTTCGTCTGAAAGACCCCAGCGCATACGAGCATTACTACGGCTTCGAACACAACAACCCCGACCTGCTTCAAAAATCCCAATATGGCCTTCCCGAACTTCATCGTGACGAGATCAGAAACACACATTTCGTCTCAGTGCCCGGATGCATGGCCACCGCAGCAATTCTCAGTCTCGCTCCAATTGTGAAAAGCAAGGTCATCGACCCCGAGAGAATCGTAGTTGACGCGAAGATTGGGTCTTCAGGCTCGGGCTCAGGTCCATCGGAGGCTAGCAACCACCCTGAACGATCTGGTGGAGTTCGAGTCTACAAGGCAACTGGGCACAGGCACATTCCCGAGATAGAGCAGGAACTGACGAGAGTCGGAGGATTTGCAGTGACGATCGGTTTCACCCCGCATGCCGTAGGAATGGTGAGAGGAATACTGTCAACGTCCCACACGTTTACTGTCACAGACGTTGACGAGAAGGATGTCTGGAAAATATATCGTGGTAGCTATGGGAACGAGCCCTTCGTGAGAATGGTTTCGGACAAGAAGGGTCCGTACGGTCTTCCCAATCCGAAAGTCGTCGTGGGTACGAACTTTTGCGATATCGGATTCGAAATGGACAGCCATTGTAAGAGGCTCGTAGTATTCAGCGCAATTGACAACCTGACCAAGGGCGCAGCTGGACAAGCAGTGCAATGCTACAATCTGATGACAGGACTAGACGAGAAAACCGGCCTCGTCTCATTCGGACTCCACCCGTAGTGTTCCACCATGGTCCTAGTTGTAAAGGTGGGAGATAGAGTCCTGAGCAAGGTTCTTTCCGAGGCAGGACTAGATGACCTCGTCCGAGTATCCCAAGAGACTCCTACTGTGCTTGTGCACGGCGGGGGGGATACGGTCACTTCAGTCGCGCGAGCGCTAGGCCTTCCACAGAGGTTTGTCGTCTCGCCAGGAGGATTCAGAAGCAGATACACCGATGAAGAGACCATTCAAGTCTTTACGATGGTGATGGCCGGTAAGATAAACAAGGAAATCGTGCGCCAACTGCAGAGAAGAGGCATTCCTGCAGTCGGTCTGTCAGGTCTCGACGGCGGCCTTCTGCGAGCGTCGAGAAAAGAGAGGATCGTCGTCAAGGATGATCGGGGGCGGCGACGAGTCATAGACGGCGGGTACACTGGCAGAATAATCGGAGTCGCAGCCTCGCTGATTCAATCTCTACTGGCTTCTGAGTATCTGCCCGTGATCGCTCCAGTCGCACTGGGAGAACAATTCGAGTCACTAAACGTCGACGGCGACCGAGCTGCCTCAAGCATTGCAGCGTCGATTCATGCTGACACCCTCTTGCTTCTGACGGACGTCGAAGGAGTATCGATTGGCGGGAGCGTTTCACGGGAACTAAGCCTCCTGGATGCGAAGAGCTCGATTACAAAACTAGGCGGCGGTATGATTACGAAAGTGCATGCTGGCGTTGATGCTCTGGAGAAGGGAGTCAGGAGAGTGATCATCGCCTCAGGATCCGCGAATGCGCCACTCACTTCCGCACTAGAGTTGTCACAGGGAACACTGATCACAGCATGAGCTCAGAGATCAAGAGCGTCGAAGACGCTCATCTTGCCAAGTTCTTTGCTAGGAAAACAATTGAGATCGTCCGGGGCAAAGGCGCATGCGTATACGACAGTGCAGGAAGAGAGTTCATCGATTGTACGGGCTCTTATGGAACATGCACTGTCGGACACGCTCACCCGAAAGTTGCCAGAGCAATTTGCGAGCAAGCATCCAAACTGATCTCCTGCCATGCCTCCACGTACAACGACGCCAGAGCCAAGTTTCTTCTCAGCATCAACTCGATATCACCACTCGGCCTTGACCGGGTTTTTCCAAGCAATAGCGGCGCCGAAGCTGTAGAATGCGCGATCAAGCTTGCGCGGAAAAAAACTGGCAGAAGAAAGATAGTTGCGATGAAGGGCGGGTTTCACGGAAAAACCCACGGTGCGCTCTCAGCCACGTGGGATGGCAAGTATAGGAAGAGCTTCGAACCACTTGTCCCGGATTTCGTCCACATTTCCTTCGGCGACCCCGAGGCCGCCAAATTAGCGGTCGACCGGGATACGGCAGCCGTTCTCCTCGAACCCATCCAGGGAGAAGGCGGTGTCAGAGTACCTCCTCCAGATTGGCTTGCCTCCCTAAGGGACCTCACGGAGGAACATGGAGCATTGCTCATTGCCGATGAAATCCAGACGGGTTTCGGCCGGACGGGCAAGATGTTTGCTTGCGACCACTATGGTGTCGTTCCGGACATTCTCTGTCTAGGCAAGGGAATCGCCAGCGGTCTCCCAATTGGGTTGACAATTGCCAGCGATGATGTAATGAGCTCTCTTTCTGTTGGAGAGCACACGAGCACGTTCAGCGGCAACCCAATCGTATGCGCCGCGACATCCGCGACCATTGAGGTGCTAACAGAGGAGCACCTTGCGGACAAAGCTCAGAAAAACGGAGAATATCTCAAGTCCAAATTACGACATATCGCCGAGCAGAATCGAATTGTCAGGGAGGTGAGAGGCTTAGGATTGATGTTAGGAGTAGAAACGCGGTTTGAGGTGCACCAGATTCTGACAAACGCGCTCGGAAGAGGCGTTCTTCTACTGGATGCTGGGAGAAATATCATTCGATTCTTGACGCCACTCTGCATTGAGACAGGTCAGATCGACCAAGTCGTATCCATCCTAGGTGATTGTTTGGAGAGAGAAGGGTTTGAGAAGATACGCGCTTAGACTGCTAAAGCGGATGCTCGAGATCTACAGCCCCAGCGGTTTCGAAACCCCTCTCGCCAATTTTCTCTCCCAAGAAATGGCGGCAAACGGCTTTGCAACAAGACTCGATCCCGCTGGAAATGTCTTAGCCCGGATTGGAGAGACAGGACCTAGAATCCTACTTTGCGGTCATCTCGACACAGTTCCCGGAGAGACCTCTGTAAGAGTCAAAGATGGGACGATATATGGAAGGGGAGCAGTTGATGCGAAGTCGTCTCTCGCGGCAATGATAGTCGGGTCCGGGCTTGCGAGTAGAATGAGCTCTTATCCAGTTCAAATCGACGTTGCCGGAGTCGTTCAGGAGGAGACGACAGGCGCAGGAATGAAAGCTCTACCGATCAACCAGGACCAATATGCGCTAGCGGTATTCGGCGAGCCCAGTGGTGTTTCAAACATCACCATAGGTTACAAGGGAAGCCTCAAGCTACGGATAACATGCCGGACGCCGGGAGGGCATTCCTCATCTCCTTGGCTATCGCCAAACAGCATAGAGGAAGGAATTGAGTTCTGGAAGACAATTCGCAGCTCCGTCCTGACAGATAGCTCGAGCTCAAGGTTTTCAGCAATAACCGGCTCCTTAACATCGATTAGAGCGGGAAACCGCTCCAACACGATTCCATCGGAGTGTGAGATGGAAGTCGACATACGAGTCCCCCCTGGCACGTCACCACTCAAGATCACTAAAAGCATAGACAATTTGAGAGAATCGTACCAACAAAAACGAAAATGCGTGGAGATTCGGACCGTGGTCACAAGTCAAACACAACCCCATCTTGAAGACGCTAGCTCATTGGGAGTCAGAGTGTTCAGAAGCGCGATCCGTAACGCGCTTGGCTCTGACGTAGTTCTCGTGAAGAAAACTGGAACCAGCGACATGAACTCCCTAGCTGCAACTCATAAAATCCCGATGGTAGCTTACGGTCCAGGAGATTCTAGCCTAGACCACACAGAAGAAGAACACGTCTCATTCGATGAATACCTCGCAAGCATTGACGTATACTCTAGGGCGGTTCAAAGGTTTGCGTCTATCATGCAACGAACACAGACTCGCTAAGGACGCCCATCGATGTCTTCCATGCTCAAAGGCGGCAGGCTATCCGCAAGCCGAGCCGACGTCGTAGCCTTCACCTCGTCTCTCGACGCTGACAAGAGAATAGCCCGATCGACTATCCTTGTCAATGAGGCCCATGTCATGGCACTTGCACGAGGCAAAATCATCGACCAAAGCGATGCAAAGAAACTGCTAAGAGCGCTTCAAAGCCTCGAACATGGGATCCGATTCGGGAAAAGAGTCGAGGACATCCATGTTCTTATCGAAGAATCCGTAACACACACCGTCGGCGATAGGATCGGCGGGAAGCTTCACACCGCCAAGAGTCGCAACGATCAAGTGGTCACAGCTATTCGAATGGCTATGCGAAGCGTCGTCGTGGAGTTGTCAACTATGATGCTTTCGGTGGAGACACGACTACTTCTTCTGGCTCAAAAACACATGATGTCAATTTTTCCCGGATACACTCATCTTCAGCCCGCTCAACCCATCACATTTTCACACTATCTCCTATCCGTGCTCGACTCCTTTCTGCGCAACAACGAGAGATTGACTCAATACTATGCCCGCCTCAACATGTCCCCGATGGGGGCCGGAGCCCTCGCCGGCTCCAGCTTCAACATTGATCGCCGATATGTGGCGAGGCTACTTGGTTTTGATGGCTTGGTCGAGAACTCGTTGGATGCGGTGGCGGGCCGAGATTTTATCCTCGAATTCATAGGACTCTCGTCGATCATTGCTCTTGACCTCTCAAGGCTTGCTCAGGATCTGATTTTCTATTCTTGTGCAGACGTTGGACTTCTCGAACTTCCCGACGTCTTTACCTCCACCAGCAGTATCATGCCCCAAAAAAAGAACCCCGACCCCCTTGAGCTCATAAGAGCTCGGATGGCTAGGCTCACAGGAGACGCGATGGCGGCCTCAACTCTGATTCACGCTCTCCCAACTGGGTACAACCTTGATTTTCAGGAACTAACCCCAATTGTCTGGTCATCGGGGCACACGCTAGTCTCCTCTCTCAAGATCTTGGAAGATCTTATTCCGAGACTTCGACTCATTCCTGGTGCCACCGGAAAAGCCAACTTTCTGCTAACTTCGGCGACAGAAATCGCCAACGCCCTGGTCCGGGATTTCGGGTTTTCGTTCCGAGATGCTCACAGATCCGTCGGCAAAGCCGTCCGGAGAGCCGCGCAGAAGAAGCAAACTCTTTCGGAGCTCGAAGTAGAGGACTGGAATAATGCGCTCCATGTTACACTTGATGACCGGGATTTAGTCAGGATCCAAAAGGCAACGGATCTAGAGCACGTCGTCGGAAGCTACCGTACCCTTGGCAGTCCGAAACCGGGGGAAACCAGACGAATGATACGTCAGAGATCGCGGAAACTAACAATTCTCAAAAGAGAGAACGACTTTCTTCAACGCGGGCTTGAAAGAGTAGAACCGAAACTTCATGAGGCTTGCAGAACCCTTTAGAGACCAAACAAGCATAATTGCGCATACCAAAAGTCAATACTCCTAACTGGTTCGCCCCTACAAAACACGCGCGGCGTTTTTACAATCTGGGCAGTACTGGTATAGTGCCAGGAGATCTTTGTATTCTTGCTCCTCTCCAAGACTGTGTGACGTATACACTAACACGTTCACCAGTGATTTCGAGCAAGCATAGTGGCGCCCATCCTCAGAGGTGGACACCTCAATTCTGGCGTTAGGAATCTTGGCTCTCTTTAGTTCTGCTATCAGTTGTTCCAAGCTGTTGGCTGTAAACTCTTGGAAGGGCATGTGTGGGATGCTCCCACCGATCTTACTCTTCACCCTAGAAGGATGCGCCATCTCGCAGACCTGAGCCGATTGTTATCGCTTTCTAAGATACTTGGAGCACTACTGCCTCGCATAAGTGCCAAGTATCGTGCAAGGGCGAGTAGAAGTGTCAGAAGGCTTAACACGTTCATTTCGCTGAACGATTCGAGTTATCATATCCGCCGAGCAGTGGCTTAGTCCCCGCTTAGTATGAACACGGAAGCTAGCTCTCCAGTCACGGGCTGTGAAAGGTTTCAAATATTCTAACGCTGCACACCTGTTCAACAGTTAGCCAGTATTTCGACTATACGAGGTGGCTAGTAGCGTCAGGCAATATGCGGAGGTGATAGACTACGATTTTCATCAGCCTAGCAAAATGGAGGCAGAAACCTACCCCAGAAACCGTACGGGAGGCTGACAAGCTCTGGGATCAGTTGAGAAAAGAAGGAGGCAAAGTGATCAGCGCTTACTGGACGATTGGCAGATACGACGCGATAGTCACTCTAGAAGCGCCTAGTGAAAGAGCTGCCCTGAAAGCCTTGATGCGTTGGGGAGACTATCTCAACACCGAGACATTAGTCGCGGTTCCTAGAGAAGAGGCCGTAAAACTCCTGGGATGACTCGCTGGTTTTCCTCGAGCATCCCGGCCCCATTTTTTCTCTTTCTTTTCAGAAGTTCTCATTGAGGAGGGATTCGTAGCCTCGATGTCGCGGATAACTCCGATTCATGCTGATTCCAAAAAAGTGGGTTGGTCGATGGAGTAAACTGGTGCATCCTCGCATCAGACCTCCTGATGACGCTGGAATGGTTAGTACTGTTGTGTCGGTGATTGCCAGTCTTGGCCTGTCTGTCGCGTCGAAGAGCCCGTCGATGATGTGTCTTTTTCCTTCCAGGCTTTGACCGCGTCGATCATGCTCATTCCTTGTGTCATCTTCCCTTTCAGGAAGAGGTTGTACTCACTGGGTTTGCGTTTCTCTTTCTTGACAGATTTCTTGCCAAGCTGTGCGATTGTAGTCTCTTGCAGGGCTATGGTACTTTGTTGTTTCTTGAGCATCTCGGAGTGCGATTTTATCGCGCTCTTGAAGTCCTTGATCAGAGAGTTGTGGTTCTTCTCCAGCG
>Ga0137380_10003598_pt1 | contig 13470 bp, 8 predicted proteins | sample SagtaG_17_FD_104809 | JGI IMG/M metagenome (GOLD analysis project Ga0137380, IMG submission 104809) | Vadose zone soil microbial communities from Sagehorn Ranch, Mendocino, California, USA - Sage2_L_100_16 metaG | ecosystem: Environmental > Terrestrial > Soil > Vadose zone | place: USA... | reverse complement strand
TGGTCGGCCGCAGTCAACAACGACAACAGCGGCGCCAGCAGAGATACCGATTATGAGACGATCGGACCGGGGGTGTTTCGTTTCGAGTACTATTATATACTCAAAAACGGAAAACTCACCGGTAATCCGTGGAACGACGACGTGACGCTCCCGCGACCACACACGCTGGCCGACTTCCCGGCCGATGTCGAAGCGATCGCCGTTACAATCGCAGTGATAGACCCGGCGAGCCATTCCTTGCTATCCAATGAAGAGTTAAGCGACCTTGCCTCGGATATGACCGACTTCACAGACCAGAGAGGCAGGGGTCCGGTGCACACCGGAGTGATTGAAGCCCAATGGAATACGGTGGTGACTGATGCTGTCAGTAGTGGCTCGATTCCACCGGCGGCTGCCTCGGCAATTCGAATTTACAGCCGCTATTTTGAGCTGAAGACGTTGTAAGGTGGATTCGCTGCCCAAAGGGATCTCTTCCCGGGAACGAGGCGCCGCACTAATCATAGTGCTCGCCTTCGTCGTGCTATTGACGGGCTTGGTGCTCGCTTACTTCGCGCGAGCGACTGGCGACCGACAGGTCGCGCATGGCAGCTTCAACGAATCCAAAGCTGACCAATTAGCGGCAAGCGCGATGGATAACATCATCGGCGATCTCCGACAGGAGATTGCGAATGGGTCGACGGCCACAACTGTAAACGGCAGGACGATCTACACGCCCACGAGTGCTGCATATATGATTCCTCTGCGCAGCGGAAATGCAGCTGGGGCGCCGAACCTTATCCGGCGCAGCGTCAGCCTGGACCCGATCCTACCGCCCGGCCGTGGAAGCCGTGCCTCCGCGGTGAATTCCGCGCCGGCGGACCCGGCCAACCCAAAGCGGGGCGATGTGACGTTAGCCCGCTGGAACAAACATTATCTGATTCCTAAAGCTAATACCACTGACGACGGAACTGATCCAATAGCTAGTTTCACAGCACCGGACTGGGTTTTTGTTAAAGCTTACGACCCTGTTACACAACAAGGTGGCGCGACTGTCATCTTTTCCCCGGATCCTTTGGTTATTGGCCGGTATGCTTACGCAATCTATGACGAAGGGGGGTTGCTGGATATGAATGTCGCTGGCTATCCGACAGGTACGACCGCGGCTCAGTCCGGTCGTAAAGGGCCTGTCGCCTTTGCCGAACTGAAGGATCTACCTTATCCCATCCCGAATTCGAGCTCACCTTTTCAAATAGATAGGCTGGTCGGTTGGCGCAACTACGGAGCGACTCAGCCATCCAACAATTTCCCCGATAGTGCACCTCCGGGGCAAGCTTTTGCAAGAAACTTCCAGAGTGGTCCTGGTCCGGCGTTGGCATACTATAATTCTGTAATAAACAACACCAGCGGATTTACGAGCGTCAGCGGTGCTGTCGCCGCAAACGGACGAACAGACCAGATGTTTCTGAGCCGACAGGAGCTGATCGCGTTCCGCAATACGACTCAGTTTTCTTCGAACGCTCTTCAGTACCTCGGCACTTTCTTCCGCGAACTTAATGCCCCAGCTTGGAAGCCTTCGACCCCTGCTGGAAGCACAATTGATTACGTAACCTTGGCCAACACGCCAACTCCTGAGACTTCTACTGCGATAAACCGCGACCTTCTCAGTGTGCGCGCGAGTGGCACTTTCACTCGCGCTGACGGCACCGACGCCGCCATGGGTGAACCTCTGATTGAACGGCGATTCCCACTCAGCCGACTCAATGGCCTCGGCCCGACCGGCCCGGCAACCGCAGTAAATTCTACGATTGTTAATGGCGTTCTGTCACCAGCGTCTGCTACTACAGTTCAGCGCGATTTCGGCTTGTTGTGGAACAGCGGGACCCCCCCGGGGACGGTTAATCACTGGGATTATGTAGGAGCCGCCGGGTCAACAGTCCAGACGACGATAAAGACGTTGGACCAAGTAGCGGCTGAAAATCGAGAACCGAATTTTTTCGAACTGCTCAAAGCTGTAATCCTTAATGGATCTGTTGGTCTAGGATCGGGTAGCGCAAACAGTTTCGTCAATGCTGAAACGAAATACTACTCGAGTCCACTGAGCTCCGACTATCAAATCATGCAAATCGGGGCGAACATCATCGATCAATGGGATTCTGATAATGTTCCGACCTTTATTAATTTCGGTGATCCCGTTACCATTAATGAGTTGGCGGGTATCGAAAATCTCCCATACTTAAACAAGCTTGTTTTTAAGCCCCTTTGGATAAAGGTCGCAGGCAAGGATCAGTTTGCTGCCTGGTTGTTTCCATCGCTATGGAATCCACATCAAAATGCCGCTCTTAGTACGGGAAACGTGCGAGTAGTCATGCCCAATACCACGCAGTCAATGACAGCGAGCATAACATTAGATGTTAGTCCTTTTACGCTAACGACGACCACTTCCGTTGCCGGATCTGAAAATCAGTACATGACTGTCAACGCTAGTTTGTTCGGAATTTCTCCAACCGCTCCCACCGCGGTCGTGAACACGGGGACCGGGAGCAACATTACCCAAAACACCCAAAGCCCGGACAATTACTACGGCTTCCGTTTTACGTTCGCGAATGCTCCTACGGGCGTGGCGCCGAGTAATTCGCTCACGGCATATCCTGACTTTGGGGCATTAGGTTGCGATTTCGAAATGCGGGTTCAGGTCGGCACCTTGTGGAAGGCCTATCAGAAATGGAAGGGATGCGGTCCACTACATCCGCTCGTCTGCCAATCGCCGCCGAGTTGGACAGTGAATACCCTTCAGGATCCGGAGTTTGTCACTCTTGATCCTCGAACACTCCGGTTCGGAGCATGGGGAAACGATGGTAACCACGGGGGCTCAACCGATTACACTTCTGGGGTGCTTACTACTTTGGAGACGTCCGCTGGAACGTTTGAAGCTGTTACGGCGTTGCCGCCGCAAGGCAGCATGTTCGCCACATCACCGATAGCACAACTTTATAAATATGCGAACAACACGGACGCAACCGTCCGATATAGGGATCTGGACGCACTCCAACGCCGGGGCGATGTCCTCACCTCCGGGGTAACAACGGCGATGTTACCAGCGAATGCAGTTGAGCGGCCGCAGATATTGAATCGCCCATTTCAGAGCGTGGCAGAACTCGGCCAAGTGTTCCGCGACCAACCTTGGAAGACACTCGATTTCACAACGGCAGCCTCTGCCGACGCCGGTCTTCTCGACGTATTCACTTTGCACGAGACGGCCATGGAGGCAGGTAAAACCTCGCTCAATACAAGGCAAAGTCCTATCTTAACCGCGATCTTATCGCAAGCGACGAAGCGCTTAGACGGAACGAGTGTTATCACCTCAACGGAGCGGAATAATATCGTCACCGCTCTCTTCACTCTTACGTCCGCTCAACCAATGGTCCGCAAGACGGAGCTATTAACACAGCTTGCAGCCGATCCTTCGGTCATTGGATTAGGTAACAAAGAAGCTCGCGAGCTGGTCATCCGTGCATTCTCCGACGCATGCCAAACTCGCACTTGGAACCTTATGATTGACGTAATAGCTCAGAGCGGCCGTTATCCCCCAACTGTGACCGCCAATCCAAATCCCGCTGACCTTCCCAAATTCGTTGTCGAAGGTGAGCAACGCTACTGGGTGCATGTGGCGATTGACCGGTTTACCGGCGAAGTAATCGACAAGCAGATCGAGGTCGTAAACGAATAGCAACTTTCCCGAAGCCGCGGAAGGCGAAAAGCGCTACTGACTTCACCCGCCTACGCCACGGCTACGGCGTGGCAGGCATCGCGCTCGGTCGCGACGCTAGCCTTCGGAAACGTTTCCGTATTGCCCCTTCCGGCTGGGCTGCTTGAGGACAGGCTCAATCGCCGTTCAGCTTTTCGAGAACTTCATCCCGCCATTTCCTAAGAAGAGGTCAGAAATGGAAACACCAATGCCAACGGGACCGGGAGTCCACGTTTTTCGAATCGCGTTGTAATTTCATTCGCCCCTAGTCGTTATGTTCTCTTCCCTACGGGCTGCCGCCGAATCGTTCGAAATACCTTACCGTCGGAATACCTTACGATTCCGGCCCAGTGGCAGGCACCAATTCGCGAGATTACATCATCCTGTTAACTCATTAGTAGATAGATGCTTATAGCATTTACTGAACACCACTTTCGCTTTTGGCACTGAGTTTGCTACTTGCTTGGGAACTAGACGGATATTTTCCCGTATAAGTTCTTGAGGTGACTTGTCACCGTTCAGCGCTTTGATATGCTCCCAGCCGCGTTTCTCCAAGGAACCAGTGGTTCCGCCCTCGCAGCCGTTCGGCGTGGCGACCAGTGTGGTACCAGCGGCGGAGCCTGCCCTGAGCTTGTCGAACGGGTCATTCGCGTCCCACGATCTCCGAGCTTTGACCTCCAACCTTCGACTTTTGCGGAGCGTGGCTGCTCTCGCGGATTCACGCTCCTCGAGCTTCTCGTCGTGATGGGCATTATTGTGATCGCGCTTGCTGCCTTGGTTCCAGCGGTTACATCGCTCTCTAAGTCGGGCGGACGAAGAGCGGCGTGCAACAGCTTGCTCGGCGGGATTGAGCAGGCGCGGGCCGAAGCCATTAAGAGCAGTCAGGCTACTTATGTCGTGTTTCCGGCTTTTACCAGTGGCACGCAATCCACATTGGACCGCTACAATTATAGGTCTTACGCAATATTTGAAGACGACGCGGCAAATCCTGGAAATGTAAAGCAATTAACGGATTGGAAATCCTTTCCAGCTGGAGTAGCGCTGCGCTCAACTGCTTTATCCAATCTTGCTGATCCCGCTACATTGACTCCGCCGGTCGCCTTTAGCTTTGCGCCTGACGCCAGCGCGGCTCCACTGAAGTGCTTTAAATTCAACTCGAATGGCGAAGTCCAAGCGCCGGCTGGGAATGTTCTCCTCGGTATTTTCGAAGGATACGTAAACAACGGGAGCGAGGTCGCGACGACAAAAGACGGAAGCGGTAATCCTTCTGCGGTCGAGTACATCACGGTATCCCAGTTCACAGGGCGCGCAGAACCAACCGCCAGCCCATGAAGCGTGCGACTGTATCAGGGCGAAGGGCGAGAACGCGCAGCTTCAGTTTGGTCGAAGTTGTGATTGCCTTGGGCGTAATCACCGTCGGGATTGTGGGCATCCTGGGTGTGTTCCCCACCGCCTTGCAAACCGGGCACTCGGCCCAGGACGAAACGCGCGCAGCGCACATCGCCCAGTCAGTTTTTGGCAGCCTTGTGGCGCAAGCGCCGTCGCAATTTAGCAATGTGCGGCTTCCGCTTTACCCACTGCCCTCACCATCACCATCTGCGATCAACCTAACAACGTCCTCATCGTACCCGCTGTACGCAGATAACGATGGGCAACTCAGCAATTCTGCAGCTAGCGCGACTTATGCGATCACGATTTATACGAATAATTCGGTCCCAGGATTCACCGATCCAGCCAGTGCTAACGAGGTAACGGTGCGCGTGGCGTGGCCGGCAAACGCGCCTGTCGCAAATCAAACGTTCCGCGATTACGTCCGGATCATTTCAAAGTACTAGGACCCATCGTTAAGCAGGAATGAACCCGAATAACCGACCACTGATCACCCGCCTGCGCAGCGCTCCGGCGTGGCGGGCCGACCACCGATCACGAAATCGGCGCTCCCGGGCTGCTTTCACGCTAGTTGAGCTTTTGATCGCGACAGGCATCACCGTTCCGATGGTCCTCATGCTGGGGCTGATGCTGGGTTCGTTGATGAGCAGTGCATCACACGCCACTGAGCGTGTTGACGCTTTTCGCGACGCGCGCGCCGCATTGCAAATGATGGAACGCGATTTGCGGAATCTTGTTCGCACTCAGTGGAACCCTGACCCCTTTACGAACCCGACACCAGCGCCTTGTGCGGCTTCGACGATATCGACGACCCGTGTGACGCTGCCAGCTGCTTACTTTGTCTTAAAAGACATTTCTGGGGATCCTTCAACGGCCAGCAATCGCAATCAGCAGCTCTATGCTCTGGTCGCGGCAAAAACGACGGCTTCATCCGGCGATGTGTGCGCCGTTGGTTATTATTGTCAGTGGGATAATCAGCTTCACGCCTATAGTCTAAGGCGTTTTTTCCGGGACAGCGCCGCCACGTTCGCTGTGATGCAGGCGGCGGTAAGCTATGCGGCGGACTCAGTCCTGTACACCCCGAGTGCGAGCGATCCAGTGTTGGCGGCTTATGTCTGGAACTTACAGATAACTTTGTACGACGCTGCCGGAAACCGGTACACGACCTACCCATGTGTTTGCGATCAAGCCGGTGTGACTCCCAGCCAGCTGCCCGCCGCAGTTGAAATTTCTTTCTCCGCGATGAGTCCGCAGGCGGCGCGCACGGTGATGAGCGTGTCGTCGAGTCCTAATGATTGGATGGACCCTACAACGCAAACCTATCAGCGCCTCATCGCGCCGCACGCTTATCAATTTCGCAGCCGGATCAATTTGCCATGAACGGTCGAAAGCATCTCATAACCACACCACGGATTACGCGGATCGCACGGATATCTTTCGGTTGTAGCCACGGCTCTGTGAGCCGTGCCATTGGATCGCGCGGGAAGCGCCTCGACACAGCGAGGCGGCTACAGCAACATGCGCATTCCTCTCTGTATTCGCGTCAATTCGCGCCATTCGCGGGTAAATCTGACGGATTTTCCCTCATTGTTGCGCTGGTGATGGTCGCGCTTATGGCCGTGATAGCAGTCGGCGTTTTTACCGTCGTCTCGCTCGAGCGGGTTACCGCCACATCGTACAACAATCGTTATCAAGCAGAGTTGGCAGTTCAAAATGGTTTGCAAGCTGCGGCTAAGACATTCGCCGCAGCGCCGTTTCCCTCGCCCGCGCCCAGTCCCTTGCCTTCCTCCATCACAGCGCTCGACACATTCCTGGTCGTGCGAGCCGATGGACCAGCTGACGCAAATGGCAACAAAGCAGCCTACTATTACCTCGCCCAGCCCTCTACTGGAGCCAATCCAACCGTAACTTATTACCCGCTTTTCAGCGACCCGAGCGTTGTCCCGAGCCAGACGATCAATCTGGCCGCGCCCGCAGCGCCCGCGGTACCAACTCCCGCCCCTCCGCCGAACTCCAACCCAACCGATCCAGGTGCGGCGTGGAATGCTGCGGGCACACAACGGTTGCCTACCCTTTATACGTGGGTTCAACCAAGTCCTAGCCCGTCCGGGCCGAGTGTGAAATGGGTTGAAATGCGTGACCCGCAGGATCCAGCAACCCCTCCAGCGCATAACCTTCCCTATACTCGCTATGCTTATTGGGTTGAGGACTTGGATGGTTATCTCGACGCCTCCCAAGTGGGTGGACAAACACGAACCACCGGAACGGATCCGCGTGAGATTGCCATGTTTACCATCTTTGATCCGGCCGAGCAGACGGATCCTGGGAACACTGCTGCCACGACCCTGATTAACAATCGCCCTCTTCTCTTTACCGTTCCTACTGTTCAGCAAGTCGCGGCAACCACACCGGATGTCGCCGGTCCAAATCTCGCGGTTCGGCTCGGTGTAGATAACAGTCCCGGTGAGCAAAACCTCGTTCCGCTGGGATATGGTTACAGCAGGAACGATGCAACCCAATTAGGCGAGGGATATCGGAAGACCCCTATCAACCCGGTCTCTCAGCTCAATCTGCAAGGCAATGCAGTCGGTAAGTTTGAGACTGCGGTAACTACCGCGATGCCAAACTTTGAGAACCGCACGCTTACCACCCAGCCCGGAGGCCACGGCCATTCGGGGCAGACGCACAATTACTTTAACAATCTCACGGCTGATCTCCTCAACTATGCGTATCCGTTGGATGCTCCGACAGAATTTGGGCCCTCGGGAAATCCTGATGGGCCACCCGCATACCGCGGGATCGGTGCTTATCCCTTCGCAGTCTCGCTTTACGACCTGAATAACTGGGTTCAGACATTACAGGTGGGCACGACTTACCAGGTTGTGATCGAGACCACCACCTACGTTCAGCTTTGGAATCCGCATAAACTTCGGGAGGATCCGTTAGATCGGTCGGGTTGGTTGGGCGGAGCGCTGACAGTGCATTATCAAAACTCCGATCAGGTAAATGTGAACGGGACACTTCAAACCCTCAGTTCTCCACCGGATGCAACAATAATATTTAAAGACAACCCCGACCCCAATGACAGAACCAACCCGGTTATTGTAAGCCCTCTTTTCGAAACCGGGAGCCTCAACCTGCCGTTCAACTATAGAATCAAAGCGGCTAACGGCTACCAGGATCCCAAGGGAAAGATCAAACCCAACGAATACAGAGTCGTTGCACTGCCCGGACCAACACCTGCCTGTATAGCATCGGGAAGGACCAACTACAGCGCAACTGGACTGCCCCCGGGGCTAAATCTCCACGGAGGCGGAAGGAAGGCGGGACTGATCGACGGAACAGCAACCTTGGATCCGAATGTGACATACGCCAACGGCTACCACGACTACTCCGTTTCAATTAGCGCAAGGACATCCTGCGGGACGGCAAGCGCGACGTTAACGATCAGGATCTATCAATGAAGCGGATCATCCCATTGGTTTTTCTGCTGGCGGCAGCCGGTAGCGCGCTCACCGCCGGGCCCACACCTACGCCATGATCCCTGCTCGCTCTGATTCACAGCTTGTTTGTTCGATGAAAAGGATCCTGCCCCTGGTTCTTGTGTTGGCGACTGCAAGCGGGGTGCTCGCGGCGGCGAAGCCCAAAATTACGAGCGCTACCACGGCAAGTGGAACCGTGGGAGTCGCGTTCTCCTATCAGATTACGGCGGACCAGGCCATACCCCCTGGTGGTTGGGGTGCGACCGGCCTGCCCGCGGGCCTAACTGTCAATACAAACACCGGTTTGATCTCTGGCACACCGACTGCGGCGGGAACATATAGTGTCACAATAAGTGCAACGAACGCCAATGGCACCGGTACCGCAACGCTAACTTTGACGATCAATCCGCCGCCTCCTGTCATCACAAGTCCTGGCACAGCAACTGGCACCGTAGGGGTCGCCTTCTCCTATCAAATCACAGCTACCAATAATCCGACCAGTTTCAACGCTACCGGGCTGCCGGGCGGGTTGACCGTGAACACGACAACAGGATTGATCTCTGGCACCCCAACTACGGCGGGAACGTACCCTGTTACCATTAGCGCAAGCAATTCTGGCGGGACCGGGACAGCGACGCTGGTAATTACGATCAATACGCCGCCTCCCGTCATCACAAGTCCTGGCACAGCAACTGGCACCGTAGGCGTCGCGTTTTCCTATCAGATCACAGCCACGAACAACCCGACCAGTTATGGCGCAAGCAGTTTGCCTCCGGGCTTAACTGTCAATACTGCAACAGGGTTGATCTCTGGCACCCCAACTACGGCGGGAACGTACCCTGTTACCATTACCGCAACCAATTCCCGCGGAACCGGGACATCGACGCTGGTAATTACGATCAATAACCCGGTGCCCACCGTAACTTCAATCAGCCCGACTTGCGCCACGGCAGGCGGTCCGCAATTCACCTTGACTGTGAACGGCACGAAATTTGTTTCTGCTTCGACAGTGAATTGGAATGGAACGCCTCTGGCCACGACGTTTGTTTCTTCCACGCAACTCACCGCCACGGTGCCCGCTGCCCTGATCGCCACTGCTGGCACGGCATCTATCACGGTCGTCAATCCTTCTCCAGGAGGCGGATCTTCGACCCCAGCAGTAACGTTTACAATCGCCAATCCGCCGGTGATAAACAGCCCGCTCACAGCGTGCGGGACAGTTGGAGTTGCCTTCTCCTACACGATTACAGCAACCAACAATCCAACCAGCTACACGGCGGCCCCGTTGCCTGCCGGTTTATCGTTAGGTAGCGGGGGGAACCGGAACGTCATTTCCGGTACACCCACAACGGCTGGAACGACTAGCGTCATCATTAGCGCGAGCAATGGCGCAGGTACCTGTAACACCGGGAGTGCAACACTGGTGATAACGATCAATGCGGCGCCGACGATCAGTTCACTCGACCCAACCTGCGTCACGCCAGGCGGGCCACAGTTCACGTTGACTGTGAACGGCACGAATCTTGTTTCCACTTCGACCGTGAATTGGAATGGAACGGCGCTGACCACGACATTCGTTTCCTCAACCCAACTCACTGCCGCGGTACCAGCGTCCCTTATTGCCACTGCCGGTACAGCATCTATCACTGTTACGAACCCCTGCGCCGGGGCAACATCAACGGCAGTGACACTTTCAATCGCCGATACGCCGGTGATCACCAGTCCGCTCACGGCGACCGGCCAGATAGGGGTTGCCTTCTCCTACACGATCACAGCAACCAACACGAATAATGGGACCAGTTACACCGCCGCTCCGTTGCCTGCCGGTTTATCGTTAGGTAACGGGGGGAACCGGACCGTCATTTCCGGTACACCCACGACGGCTGGAACGACTAACGTCACCATCACCGTGAGCAATGGCATAGGTACTTGCAACAACGCGACTGCAACGCTGGTCATAACGATTTGCCCCCAGGACCCTGCTATCACGAGCCCGCTTACAGCTGCCGCGACTGTGGGAACCCCGTTCACTTATCAAATTACAGCCGACAATAACCCGATCAGTTTCGACGCAAATGATCTGCCCGGAGGTTTGACTGTGAACACTACGACGGGGCTGATCTCCGGCACGCCGACTGGCGTTGGAGTTTTCCCCGTCACCATCTTCGCAACCAGTAATAATGCAGGACCTTGCGGCAGCAGCACGGCGTTCGACACCCTGACCCTGACGGTCACTTTGCCGGGCGGAGTTTTCATCCCGCCTTTTCCGGGAGAGGTTAATGTTTTTAACTGGGGCCCAACTCCGCCAAACCCCGACACGGCTACCATTTCGTTTCCAAACTCATCGACGAATAATTATTTTGTCTTGTACTGGAACGCGCCTGGAAGTAATACAAACCAGGCTATCGCTGACTCCGCAAATGGAGGACTTCAACGCAATGCGGATCCTGTCGGTATGCAATACAATCCATACGATCCAACGGTCCCCAACTCCAGGCCTGATCCGACCAAGAACGTCTGGCGCGGTAATCCAATGCCGCCGAACAATAACAGTTTCGGGCAATTCGGCGACCCGCGCGCGTCGTGGTATATTGCTAATCCAGCCAATCCGCCGATCGCGGCGTGGCCAACAGCCGATTACGTGACCGGTTCCTATTGGGCCGGCCCAAACCCCAATGTCGTCCCGTTAAATTGGCCAGACTCCGGACATCCCTTTAGCTATACTGGACTCCCGCCCACCGGTAAGGGGCAATATCCCACCGACATTATGGCGAGCCCGACGCCGCCGCCAGATCCAACAAAAACGATTTCGTTGCTCTCGACCTCGACTAGCGGCAATCTTGCATCTGTAACTGAGCTGGCAAATGTGTGGGACCCGGCCCAGTTAACCTACAGCGTTACATATCAAGATCCGGAACAGAAGCTCCCGGATATTCCAAACACAGCGACCCGAAGTGCCAGCGGAGCGGGTGGTCATACTCTTTCTATTGGCCGGCCCGAGTTCTCCATGTTCGACCAAAATGGGATGCGGGCCTGGCAACTACTGGATGTATTTTCTTCCAAGACCAATAGCACCAATTTCACAAGCACAGCTGGACTGGTAAATCTTAATACAGCATCCCGTGACGTTTTGCGCTCCCTGGCCGTGGGCATCCTCCAGAACCGCGACCCGGCAATCCAACCTCCAGGCAATCTGTACCCACCCACCGGAAACGCAGCACAGCCAACGAATGTACAGCAGGCAGACAAGTTTGCTGACGCTGTAATCAACTCACGCCCGCTGCTTTCAACGGCCGCGTTATCAGCGATGAGAGACTCGCAAGGCCGGCCGTTTTTCGGTAACCCCAATCAATATGAAAATAGCACTCAGACGTCGCCGACCGAATGGAATGATCCCGGGCGCGAGGAGTTGTTTGCTAAGATCTACAATCTGGCTACAACGCGCAGCCGTAACTTCCGAGTTTTTGTTACGGGGCAATCGCTGGATAAGAACGGGAGAGTCCTGTCCACAGTGACCAAGGTGTACCACGTTTTCGTTAAGCCCAACCGCGATTCGAGCACAGGGGCAATCCAATCGCAGCAAGTCCAGATTAAATATGAGGGTTCGATGTAAACAACCGTTAACAGTCATCAGAAGAGTCATTAAATTATGTTATGAGCGTTTTTTACGTGGCGCGGTCAAGCGGGAAGGTGATTGGGAAATTCACGGACGGCGAATTCAAGGCAAAAATTCGCATGGGCGATTTCTCGCCGGGTGATCAATATTTAGCCGAAGGGATGAAGCAATGGGTTCCATGTAGCAGCCCAGCATTTGCGGAGCCGGAGCGGCTGCGCCTACAGCAAAAAGCAAAAAAGAAAGAACGTTCATTGGCCGCGACCGGCGGACTGTGCGCAGCCGTAGCCGTTTTTATTTCGCTCGTTCATCCAGTCTTGTTCGTTTTTACATCATTGCCTTTTTTGATAACGGGGTTTGTCTTAGCAATCCTTTCGATTGTGCGTGGGAAGATCGCAGGTGGCCTCTGCTTGCTGGCCGGGACGATCATCGCGCTTTGCCTGTCCTTCGTCGCGGTCACTGATCGTGATGACATTTTGCATCATCCCGAAAAGTTCCGAAGCGGCGTGACTCGCTAAATTGAAAAATTCCGCCCCAAGCTGCCACTGACGTTGCACTTAAACCGGCAGAAGCTGCTTCACTTTTCTTCGCTCGGTTCTGGCGGGCGCCATCTGGGATGAAAATTACTTCGTCCGTTGGCGCCAACGTACTCCAAGTGCTCCAACGATGGCAACCAACATTGCGAGTGCGACGTCGGCGACTCTTATGAAGAATAAATGTGAATTGATTACGCGCGCTGGACTGCAAACGACAATTCTGCCGGGGTGACATCATCACAAGACAATCAGACTGTTAAGGCTCCAAGGGAAGTTGTTCCGCGGCCATATCTTCCGTCTCGCGAACGCGCGTCTGGAATTTACTGATTGACGTGATAGCCCTGAGCGGCCGCTATCCGCCCAACGCTTCTAGTTTTGTAGGTTCCATTGTGGAAGGTGAGCAGCGTTACTGGGTGCAGGTGGCGATCGACCGGTTTACCGGGGAAGTGCTCGACAAGCAGATCGAGGTCGTAAACGAATAACAATGTTCCGCACGGCCCCGCGGAATGGATGTCCCTAATTTTTCCGCATTCTCAGGGCGAGATAGTGGGAGACGGACTAGGGCGATCTAACGTGCCGCGATGCTTTGAATCCCACATCCATGCGCCCGGCGGTGGAGTTGCCCTGATGATTGGCCTTAGCAGCGGAATTGACCTTGGAGTTGACGTGGCTGTCGCCGGTACGGCTTGCTGTGAACCCGGCGCCGCTTCCTTGGACGTCAGTGCT
>Ga0137380_10003585_pt1 | contig 13486 bp, 14 predicted proteins | sample SagtaG_17_FD_104809 | JGI IMG/M metagenome (GOLD analysis project Ga0137380, IMG submission 104809) | Vadose zone soil microbial communities from Sagehorn Ranch, Mendocino, California, USA - Sage2_L_100_16 metaG | ecosystem: Environmental > Terrestrial > Soil > Vadose zone | place: USA... | reverse complement strand
TGGTAGGCGGCTACGGCTCTTATCCTTCGTAGCTCGTGGAGCTGGGGTTTGACGGGTAGGAGGGGCATTCTTGTTCCGATAGCTAATTAAGCGGGGTCGGAGCCTATTTCTACTGTTTCTCGCCGCGAGGTCTTGTAACAGCCATTGTACTGTGAGGTTTGCGGGAGCGAGATAGTCGGTAAGCCCGGCAGGTCTCTTGTGGAAGGCGCGACTCTGATCGTTTGCCAGAAGTGTTCGAGCCTGGGGAAGGAGCTTCCAGGTTTTCCCGAGAGAAAGCCACGTTCGACCAGGAGCGGTCCGGTGCCGTCCCATACTAGAACTCCGATAGAGAGCCTGCCGAAAGCGGTAGAAGAGTCGGATTTAGTAGAGGATTATCCTGAAATCGTAAAGGAAGGTCGTGAGAAGCTGGGCTTGTCACAGATGGATCTCGCATTCAAGGCGAAGGAGAAGGTGACGGTGATCCAGAAGATCGAGTTAGGCAAGATACTGCCCACAATGCGGCTGACGAAGGAACTGGAACATCTCTTACGGGTCAAACTGCTTGCGCCGAGATCAGAGCTTGAGGTCTCAACTGTTCCAGTGAGGCAGGCGGGGCCAAGAGAGCTTACCCTCGGCGACATAGCGCTAGTAAGGCATAGGGAGCCAGAAAACAAGTAACCTAACTACACGCAAGGTTGACTTTACAAGTGTACTTTCCATAGCCTCCCTTTTGCAGATCTTTCCGTTTCTCTAACTATCTTTCTTCGTGTAATTTTTCTTTTCCACTAGCCATTTTCTCAAGCTTTCTTTTTCATAGTGACCCCCCGTGGTGCTGTTTTTCGCGCGCCCCGCTCTCTACGAAATCAGCCGTTTTTCCAGACCTGACCACACCTGTCACTGGACAGGCGATTATCTCGAAGCATTATTTACCATGAAGTAGGATCGCTACCCATGGCTTCCCTCAGCCAGGCAAAGACGCTTGGCGGAGTAGGCGGGATACTTGCCCTGCTGTTTTGGCTTCCCGCCCATGTGGGGGTCGTCTTTTTGATAGTAGGACTCGTTTTGATGCTTTTCGCCGTGAAGAATATTGCTGACACGGTGGGAGACGAAGCGATCTTCAGCAATATGATATACTCTGTTGTCTTAGCAATCATAGGACCAATTATCGCCACCGGGTCTTGCTCGCCGCTGCGGCGTCATTCTTCAGTGCTTTCAGCGGTTTCACACCAGGAACAATGACTATCCCTAGCGGATTTTTCGCCGCACTTGGGTTCGTGATCTTGGCGGGCGTTATACTGTGGATTTGCATTCTGATCTCGACGGTTTTCGTCAAGAGAAGCTACGACGCCATAGCCTTGAAATTGAGAGTCGACATGTTTCGGACCACGGGTCTCCTGTTCCTCATCGGAGCCGCCACGCTGATCGTCCTCGTAGGTTTTGTGATACTCTTCATCGCTGCAATCCTCCAGATCGTAGCCTTCTTTTCAATCCCAGAACAAGTCCCGTCGCAGATGCCTCCCCAGCAAGTCTGGGGACCGCCAACGCCGCCCGCACCTATGCCTCCATCGCAGGGCCCGACACAATAGGGTTACTTCCGAGCCCGCCCTCGTTAAACAGAGAACATCTAGCCTACCTTTGGGCTTATGAGGAAGGAGCCTATCGCAACGCGCAGGCTCCCGAAAAGATGACAGTGAGAGCAGCGCCACTAGCTGTGCCTGAAGAGGTCTTCTTACGGGATACGGACCGAAAACGGGTCAAGAAAGGTCTCCTCGGCGGGTCGGAAGAAAGGATCGTTTTCGCCAAAACGATCTTTCTACCCTATCTAGACTTTACCTATCGCTTTCCGACGGAAAAAGGCCTTCTGTCAAAGCAGACAGTGACCAGTGAAGGCCGTTCAACGATGCTGGCTTTGCGAGAGGCGAACTTCGGTTTCGACCCTAGGCTGGTTGCGCTGGCTCCGATGCTTGCTGACATGGAGGAGGACTCCAGGTCGGTCATTAGCGGCGTTGACTCCACGGTCTTGGTGAGCGAGCGATTAGCAGAACTCAAGAACCTCTTGAGAGATTATGAGGCACAGTCAGAGGAGAGGTTGAAACAGTATGAGGCTCTCCCGAAGGGGAGTCCCGCGAGAGAAAATCTGAAGGAGAATATTGAGTTCCTCAGAAAGACGAAGTTGTTACGATGGAAAATGTTTGCCGACGGACTGCAGCTTCCATCGAGGTTCGATCTGGACAAACTAGAGCTCTTGGACGGGACGTTATTTTACATGCCGTTCTTCATAGCAAAACTCGCTCGCGGTGGAGAGAGACGATACATTGTGTGGAACCGCGAAGGCAAAGAAGACGACACGGTCGCTGACGAGCTTACAAAGAACCACAAATTCCGAAACCTCATCGAGACACACGCTCTCTCCTAAAACCTCACAGTGATATAGAGGAAGATACTCTCATCATCTCTGGTTGATAGGATTGGCTTACTGCTGGAGGTGCGGCACACAGCTCTACGAGAACTCCTCCTACTGCCATAGCTGCGGGGCCTCAGCCAAACCCTCTACCACTTCCGCTATAGGAGCCCAAACCGGATTCGAACGCCTGAAAGACGACAAAGAGTTTCAGGACCAATGGGTGAAACGCATTATCGCATACGTAATCGACGTAGTCGCAGTATCGGTTGTGGTCTATTTTCTCCTGCTTGTCGTAGCGTTCCCAATTGTTCCAGCAGTCTTCTTTGGGCAGACGTTCCCCTTTGTATGGTTCTGGGGGTTCTGGCTAGGCGGAATCGTATCCTTGATCGTTCTAGCCTACTTTGTTCTGGCCGAGGCGGTGTTCGAGCGGACCCTCGGGAAGGAGCTGCTGGGCTTGAAAGTGACAAGGCTGGACGGTAAGCGCGTGGACCTCTGGTCTTCGTTTGTCAGGAATATCTCCAAGATTTCTTTCGTGCTACTGGTCATCGACTTGGCGGCAGGTCTGGGAACCCATGGGGATGGCCGGCAAAAATATAGCGACCGCTATGTTGGAACCACGGTCGAAACCACGAACACGAGTAGAATCATCCCGGATTGCATATAGATCGCGCTCCCTGGCACGCCTAGCTCACGCTTTGTGGATGTTCAACAGAGTTAGCGAGGCGCTATTTGCGGCCTGCCGGTCAGACGCTTGAACCGGGTCTAGATAGCCAACATGGATAACCAAACGTGCCCTGAACAGGTCCTACCCCCTACGGGGACGGGCCGATCAATGAATGGGAGTTTTTTCTGCTATTTCGATCTTACAGCGTGCCGTCCCGTTGTATCCTGGCCGGTGCTGTCAAACCAGTCCTCTTTCCCTCCATCTCCTGGGTGTGAGGGAGAGGCTGGCGTTGAAGTGCTATGCTTTCCCTTTCGAGCTGGCTGCTTCTCCGGTTTCTCGGTTTCCTTCTGATTGTTTTGTCTCTTCGCCTTCTTTTCTGACGGTGGCGTTTTGATGTTCTTCGGCTTTTCAGAAGTCTGATTCTTCTTGGTCTCGGGCGGGGTCAATCCTGGGCCTGGTATTTTGGCTCCGCAGTTGGGGCAGTTCTTTGCTTGTTCGTCCTTGGTTTCGAAGGCTCTGTTGCATCCGAAGCAGACTATGAGGCCGAAGGTCGTGTTTGCATTGTCAGTAAGCTGTCTTAGCTCGCTGTTATCGGCGAGGTTCTGGTCTAGCGGGATCTCGGCTATCATATGCTCTACCAAGAGGCCGGCGTCGAGGATTTTCTTCGCAAGCTCGTCCTGCCCAGCATTTTCGGCGTCGAGCCATTTCTCGAGTGTTATGTCTTCAATATCGGTGAAGAGCCTTACTCTCGCAAACGTCCCACTTGTCAACGCGTCTCAACAAAACCAGTTATGCTCGGATTCTCGGATTTAAAAACAGAGTAACCAGTCCTGCGGTTCTACCTGCGCAAGAAACTGGGCTATGTCGCTACTATTCAGCATGGGACGATGAACAATTTAATAGATGAGGTTGCATTGCAGAAGAAATTTTCATTCTTTCGTTCCAACAGACCAGTGGATGCGGAAACACAAACGAGCTTATTATCCCGAGAAGCGGTCCATCACTTTGGAAGATTCCAGTTTTGAAAGGCAGACTAGCCAAAGGAAGAGGAACTGGACCTCGCGAGGGTCGGATCGACAGTGAGAATCTTCACGACACTCTCGAAAACTCGATTCTTGGCAACCCAATAGAAGAGAACACACTGACGATATAACCCAGGTCACCCGTCTGGGCATTTGAAGACCCGAAGACGTGTTGAGGCTTATTCAGATTAGCCTAGAATGAACCCTGTTTGGCGGTCTGGGAGATCTCTTCAAGATCACCCCTAGATTCACTGGGCTAATCACGGTTTTCGGCCAGCTATCCAAGCCTAAACTGCGCCCTGAATCGCCTGTCTCGCCCATTATCGGGGCCAGACAGCGAGCGTTCTAGAAAATAGGAGGTCTTAGCGACCGAGTCCCGCGTTGCATATTCGCCTTTCCCCTTAAGACAGACATCTGTTGAAGTCTTGCCCAGGGCATCTCACGAGGCAGGTCGGGTTCCTCCCGAACTATGATGAGTTTCTACAGTTTAGCAGGAGTTCGATAGGAACTCAAGCCAATACCTCTAAGCCGATTACCGATCTTCGCAATCACTCCAGGAGCATCGGTGCCAATCTTGCAAAGAAGCGATTGGACAAAAAGGGAGAGGCTTTCCACCTTCACGATATCGCTCTGTAGTCCCGCGGCTCTCACAGCGGTCTCTGCCTGTGTTTTGTCAGCTCCGACCACTATCACCCTGTCAAAGGGATATTTTCTCCACGAAACAAGACGGTCTCTCGCCTCATCGTTCAGTTCTACCGAGATCTTCTCACCCTCAAGCTCCGTCACAATCACCTTCAACGGCACATAGTCCACCAAAGCATTTTCGTCCAGGATGTCTCTAGCGGACGTAGCTTCTCCATCAGCCAGTTGCGCCCTCATCCTGTGAAGCGGGTAAAGAGCATCTTTGGGCGCAGGTTCCTGGATTCCAATGTCGATGTAGACCCCGTAACCAATTCGACCAGCACCTGTTACGAAGCCGTTAACGACGTCCCACTCTTCTAGCTTTGAATGGGAGATTGGGGGCTCGCCATATTCTTGTTTGAAGAGGTTGAGGAATGCGTCCGCGTCTTCACCTTTAGCCCTGATCTGAAGCCAGTATCCTTCGAGGCTGAACTCGGACTCTACATTGAGGCCTTTAGCTTGCTTCACGAGATTGTTTCGCAGGAAATGTGAGCCTTGTTTGAGAGCTTGTGGTGGAATTTTCTCGGCGAGGGCGGCGACCTGCCATCCCTCCACCACTTACTCTCGCCCCTGAAAAAAAACAGATTTTATCAGGGCGCGAAAGCGGAAGGACGTTCCTGAAGCTCTGACTCTAGCTTTCGCGATAAATCCTCTAGCACCTGGACGGTTCTGCTGTTGTCCTCGCTGATTAGCGAGCCGTTGCAGCTACTGCACCGGAAGGCCGACTCCATGGCCTCCTCGAAAGTCACTCTGACCGTGAGGCAGCCTTTGCACATGAAGAAGCTGTGTCCCTTCTCGTACTCAAGGCGTGAACGCATCTTCTCCAACGCCTTCTTCTTCCGGCTTCGAACAAACGCGTCTAGCTGGTCAGGCTGCAGTTTCCAGTGGTAGATGAACCAACCTGTCTTCTCATCCCGACTCCGGACAACCGTGACTAGCGCATGGTTGTAGAGCTTGTAGAGCACTCTGCGGGCAGCGTTCAGCTTGACGTTGGCGTTGACCGCGATAATATCGTCGGTAGTCGTTCCAGCGTCGGATAGGGCCTGGACCACGCTGAGAGCTTCCTGTCCCCCAAAGAAGCTTGCCAGTCGTGCAAGATCATCATGATTAGAACCCATACTACCAAAAATCCCTCGTTAACACCCTATATTGTGCGGTTCTACGATTTAATGTATTAGGCTCTAGAGATCCGTTCGTAGCCATGGGAAGGCTTGTCGTGCTCCGCATCGGGCACAGGTTATTCAGGGATTCGAGGGTTACGACTCATGTCTGTCTTACAGCTCGAGCGCTCGGAGCTGACGGGGTTATCATAGCAGATAGGCATGATAAGACGGTTGAAGCTACTATCAGAGAAGTTGGAAAGCGGTTCGGCGGACACTTCTCAATCGAATCTGGGAAACCATGGAGGAAAAGTGTTCGAGAGTGGAGGAATAACGGTGGGAAGGTCGTCCATCTAACGGCCTATGGCTTGCCATTGCCCGACATGATTCAGGAGATCCGGCAGCCTTCAGGAGATCTGCTTGTCGTAGTGGGGTCCGAGAAGATGCCCGGGGAGATGTTCAAATTGGCGTCTTGGAATGTTAGCATAACATCTCAGCCTATGAGCGAGATCGGGGCTCTCGCGGTCTTCCTCGACTGGTACTATGAACATGGTGCTCTTGATGTGAGCTTTCCAAATGCACACATCCGAATCATGCCATCTCATGATCGAAAAAACGTGGAGCAAGTTGTGCCAGAGGAAGGCTGAACCGCTACGGAAAAGAGAAATCACAAAAGCGATTGAAATGAGGCTTGTGGTACTAAGCGATTTTGATGGCACGGTTACTCTCAACGATTTCAGAGAAGTGGTCACCTCACCTCTCTTGAGAAAAAAAATGTCCGAACGAGATTCACAGCAGGGAGAAAGTGAATACTAAACGTCTCCTTTCGGTCCTTTCTACTGCGTGTTCAGATGGGATCTATCGAAGTTCAACTACCCCGATCCTAATCAAACTGCAGGGATACGAGTCAGGTTTGCATCAGAAGGCGAAATAGGGGCTGCAGCTTGAGTATGGTACGAGGGTCTTAGAGAGGAGGAGGGGTCTCCTTGGGAGAATTACCTAAAGAAATGGACACCAAGCAGCGCCGCAAGATGGTTTCTGGACTCTAAGAAACGACTGGGCGCGAAGATGTTGGTCGCAGAGAAGGAGGAGAAGGTTGTTGGGATCAACGGGATAATTGCGGAGAGAAACTCAGGCGAAGGACCATTTTTCACCGGAATAGTGGTCTCGCCTAACTATCGAAGGCAAGGAATCGGGTCTCTACTCCTTCACCGGACGCTCTTGGACCTGAAGAAGGAAGGCCTTCGAAGCGCGGAAGTGGAAACCATTCAAGGAATACCGGCGGCGAAATATCTCTGTTCGAAATATGGGGGAAAGAGCATTCAGGTTCCTGCATAGGAGAATCCTGATCCTATCGGCTACGACTCAGATTGTAATTCTTGCTTTGTCTTGTTGGCCTTGTCCGTTAGGATGTCTATCGCGTCTTCCAGCCTCTTGCATTTCTCCTTCTCTGAGAAAAGTGCTGCCAGTAGCTCGTTGATCTTGCTTAGCGCATAGTCCATACTTCGGTTGATCTGTCCTAACGGGACATAGTCCAGGCGGCGTGGCATGGTGGCGAACAATTGTCGTTGGGCTGCGTTGATCTCGCTCATCTTGGCGGAGTCAGTGGCGCCGAGCCAGGTGACTTCTCGCGCAGTCTTCAAGCTCTCATACAATTGGTTTTGTAGGTCGATGTAGGCGTTCCAGTAGACAAGCCAGGATTCGTTGAATTCGTCAAACGTTTGTTCTATTCGCTTACTCTTCTCCGTGTTCGAACTAGCTGACAATGGTAAGTGTTGAAAGAGACCGCGTCCGGTAAATGTGTTGCGGGGTCTAGTAGCGACTGTTTATGAGTAGCGATGCCTGGCTCACCATTTGGTAATCTTAGTGGAACATGTTTGCGACAGGTGTGGCGGGCAGTTCGAATATAGTGAGCTTAATGCGCAGGAAAAACAGATTCTCGATCCGGCTGGAAAATGGAAGACAGAGCGCACCTACAGGTGTTTTGACTGCGAGAAAGAAGCCCTACTGGGACAAGGCGCACCTTAGAAAGGCGCGAGCAGACTCGGGCTCACTATCGAGCCTATCTCTTCCTTAGAGCCGCGGATTCGACCTTACCATGGACTCTTACAGTTCCGACTCGCAAGGATGATGTTGCTAGTTCCATGGTCACATCGAAATTGAAGGCATAGTCTTTCTCGGCCATTTTCTCTAAGACCTCTGCAAGAGAGGACGGTGAGGGTTCAGTCTTCTGGGGCATTATGATCGAGCTGCATTATTGCCGTCACGAGTATAAAGTTCTATGGCAGGAGGCTTTCGGAACTTAGCATTGCTCGCTTTCTAATAGTCTAGCTTAGCTTGTACAGTTTGAGGCCTACGAGCAGGCTCCAGATTACGAGGAAGATGAACCCACCTATGTTGAATAGTCCCGACAACATGGAACCTAGGGCGAATGTTGGGATGAACAGAAGGCCTAACACTCCACTGCCTATACCGATGTAGCCCACGCTCTTCTTGAAGGTCTGGCTTTTCAGCATCGCGTAGCTTGCAAGGATGATCGCAGAAAACTGGAGAAACGTGGCTACTAGTGCGGTGATGTTCGCTAAATCCATTGTCAGTTGTCCTGTCGCTAGATACGCGGCTTGGTTGTCACGGTTTGTTGAAGCGTACGAGTTGCTTAGGCCGATGAGCGAAAGGCGTAGAGGAATGTCAACGCCGACATCGACGGCCACGAAAACCATGTTGAAAATCGCTGCGATCAACGTAACAGTGCGATTGGCTTGTCTGAGCGCAAAATAGAGGGCAGGGAATGCAATGAGGTAGAGAAGGTCGCTTACCAAGTAGATTCCCCAGGTCATGCCGAAGAGGAGGCTTTGAGATTGGATGGACGTAAGACCTGACTGTACGGATGACGGGGCCAAGCTTGGAATAAGAACAGGTATCAGCGGCAGCGTGATGAGCACTAAGATGCCGGCTATGATGATGCCTATCGCGCCTGCCTTGTAGTACCCGCTCCATTTCTTGTCCGGGCCTCTCTCGAGTCCAGGAGTCGTCATGAGCGGTTTAATGTCCGAAGTTCGTGGGTTTCTAACAGTTATGGAAAATCGGCGAAAAGCCGCTGGTGCATTAAGGGCATTCTGGCTGGATTGGTTTCGAGAATAGATCCTCTAGGCCAAGGCGTCGTTGTATAATGCGTCCAATACAGAATAGGCTTCCTCGGGCGTCGAAGGATTCGCAGGTAGAATATCCTCAGCGATTGACCGTTCAAGGATCTGCCGGATGCAGTACCGGAGCTTTGTTGGTGTCATGCTCGCCTCGACGTTCCACATCGGATGGTCCATGTTGACGAAGACAGTGCGGACGCCGTTCTTGTCCGTCTCAACATACGCTTGACCCCTGTCTCCACCGTGGGCAATATCGAAGGCTAGGACCTGGTCCTTTAGACGTATGACGCTGCGGGTTGCATCTCGAGGATGAATCTTTGACTTCCGGTCTTTCCGGTGTCCCGATCCGTTTTCTTTCTTGGCGACGTGATGTGGACCCTGACTAGTCTTTGACGATGTCTTTGCCTTGATCATCGTCTTAGAGAGGATCTCGATGTTTCGCCGGAGACTACGTCGCAACCTCTCCGCAATCTCCCGGTTCAGGTATTGAATGCTCCGGAGTTCTCTGCGGCTGGCTGTCTGTCTGAGAAACTTGTAGACCCTGTTCCGGACAAAGCCTCGCATTGCCTTCTCGAATACTCTCCACTGCGCGCTGTCTCGTTCGAACTCGTTGCCACCGGGCAGTCGACGGAGGAAGTCAGCATTGACCCAGCCTTGTATCCGGCTGAGCCCGTGAATGCGGTATTGGTCGAGCCCGAAGAACTGGTGTTGGAGACAGGTGATATGTTTCTGCTGGACGCTCATACCGGCTTCGGAGATTCCAGCGCGTGTTTTCGAGATGGGAAGGATCAAGACTTCGCCACTAATCTTCCCGTACTCAGTGGCAATATTGACGGGGAGGAGAGTTGCGCCGCGGAGTTCTTCTGGTTTCACAGCTTCCCCGTTGACGAAGACCTCGAACGGCCCGTATCCCCGCAAAGCAAGGACATTCGCTCTTGCCAGTAAAGCTCTGCGAACCTCGCCAGGATCAGCCTTCTTCGTCAAAGATCGAATCCTTATTCTCAAACCGTCATGCTCCAACGGCCCCTGAATCACTCGTAAGGGCTTCCAGGTCGACTGATCCGTTGCAGCCCAGTGACGATCAATAAGGCTCTCAGTGAGCATTATGGTCCGGTCGAAACGTCCCTTGTGGACTTGCATTTCCAGCTCGCGCCCAAGAGTCAGCCAGGCGAGGCTTCCCATCCCATATGATTCACGTATAGGGCGTTTGTATTTTGGCGAGAAACCCTCGCCAGTTGTTTTTCCTTTGGTGAGAAATTCGCGTAGGCCGTCGAGGTCCATTCCATGACCCCATTCTTCGTATTCGATCTGGGAGCCGGAATCGGCGATCTTGATCTCGACCCTTGTTGCTTCGCCCCACATCCACGAGTTGACGACGAGCTCGACGAAGAATTGTGTTGCGTCCGTGTATTGTCGTCCTAGGGTCTTGATGATGCTCTTGTGAGTAGAAACTCTTAGATCCTCATCGATCATCGAGTGTACTGCTCTCGCTGAATGCGGTGGTCGTCTTGTTGCCAAGGGTCTTTGTCGATTGTCGTATGGAAAGTCGGCCGAATAATGGAGTGCTGTAACCGTTATCTTCTAAGAAAGGGAAAGGATCGATTCGCTTCTAGTTTCGTCCCGCCGCTTTCCTGGTCTTCTCGTTTCCTGACTCTGCAGGTTCGGGGAAAAGGTCCTTAGGCATCCCCGACAAAACATCCGACAAGGAATCTCGACCCATCTGTCCTGGACCCGCGGTCTGGAAGGGCCTGACCCTATTGAACAGTTCGTCGATCTTATTGGCCATTTTCATTTTCTCGTTGATCCTTTCGTCAAGCTCTTGACCGTCAGCTTCCAGCTGCTGTACTCTGGGTGCGAGTCCTTCTATTCCCTTAGAGACCTCAAGCATTCCGTTGACCGTGGCGAGCGACGATCTTAAACTCGTAATCTCCTTCTGAATCGCCTCCCGGTAGCTACGGAGTCTCTCTAGTATAGGTTGGTAGAGACGTAGAAAGTCGACCATGAGACCCTCGAACTGTCGAATAGCGAGGGTGAATTTTTCTTCTCTCTTTTTCTCTGCAAACTGTTTCGCTGTACCCAAGAGCTTTTCGCGGAGAGCAACTCTTTCGATAACATCGTCCAATACTTCTCGTACATTGTACGACTCATCAAACACGGTCTCGCGCATTAGCAGTCAGTATTCTGCACTAAGAGCCTTGGCATTAAGAGACGCGTCACCTAGGACGGCAAAATACGGTACCGGATAAAGTTGGGAAACCTATTTAGATTCTAGAAGCCATTCTATCCACTCACCGTGCGGTTGGCTTCTTGCCAGCATACTCTCGGTCTTGGCTCCTTTGTTGAACGTTGCGAGGGTGAGGAGAGGAGTTTCAGAGCTTTTTGCCCATTCTAAGCTTATTTGAAACAGGTTTCTCTTCTCGGACACTTTGGATAGGAGTGACTCTAGTCTTTCTCTAGGCTTTCCGCTTGCAAGGGAGAGAGTAAAAGAGTGAAAGACGCACAGGTGAAAGTTGCTTCGGGCGCGATCTACGAGGCGGGGTAGAATCTCTAATGCATCTCCGCGAATGATTCGCGGGGGGTCTTGTCTTGCCACCTCGATCGCACGCCCGAGTTGATTGGCTCTTTTCCCCTGCTCAGGCCATACCAAAGCCCGAAGCCATTGAACACTCTCGGGATCGTTCAAGTCAAGGGGATTTAGATCTACTCCAAGGCGTGAGGCGATTTCCGGAAACCGATTGGGAACTGGAGGTCGCTTTTCTCCCCGCAGTTGACACTCGATTTGTACCGGCGAGTTCGGGGCTCCACATTGCAAGTTTTCGTCATATCGGTAATGGTAGTGGTCCCAAAGTAGCGTCAAACCTCCACTTGAGCCAATCTCGATCAGAGCCAGTGGCCGATTTTCGACTTGACGGGCCACAAGTTCGAAGGCTGGAATCAAGGCTGCGCAGCGTCCCACCTCGTTCGTCTGGACCGAGTGGGTCGTGATGATCTCGCCTATCTCGTTCTTGCGTTCGAGGACGAAGCTACGAAAATATGGATAGACATAGTCGTAGTGCCGCGAGGCTTTATTGAGACTGAGGTAGAATGCGGCAAGTTGATGACGTTCGCCCTTGAGTAGAAGAAAGTGAACCGCGCCGAAGAACAGGTTCGGCAACGCGTTTTTCTCCCAAGCCAGAGCGGCCACTTCAAGAAGTTCCGGGTCTTCGGCAACCCTCATCGCGAGGCTTGCGTAAAGCGGGGAGCCACCTGGATAGATCGTGTCCGCATAGTAGCGGAAGCTCTCCGCTGCTTTATCGATTGGTAATGGTGAAGAGTTTGGTTCGTCCATAGGACCTCGGGTTGAGGTGTCCTTGGGATTATCAGGATTTCCGGTGGATAGCTTCTGGGTGGAGTTCTTTCTGGGCGACTTCTCGTCGCAGTGCGTCGTAGGCTGCATGTCCATCGGGTTCATTGACGACTATTATGATATCTCCGTGGCCGAGGAAGGCATCGATGATGTTGACGCCGTTCCGGTAGAGCAGCTCCGTGATGTAAGACGCTATTCCTGGCGTGTCCCAGGCGTTTGTCGGCAGGTACAGTGAGAGTTTGGCCACGTTCGCTTGTACTGCGACAATGTTGAGATGGCGTAGTTTCTTCTTGATCAGTTCGTAATCCTCTGAGGGCAATATGATCTTGATCGAGTTGGCTAGTGGGAATATATGGGGAAACTCTCCTAGTCCCGCGGACATTTCTGAGAGCTCGTTGAGTATCTTGGGAAACTCGGCACGGGGAGCTCTTACCGTTACGTCTGCTATTCCGTTTGAAAGTGAGATTCTAGTGTTTTCCATTGCTCTTACAGGGTCCAAGGATTTCATTTCCTCTAATGTATCTGAGAATCTCTTGATCGCTACGACTAGCGTGTTGATGGTAGGTTTTCGGCCTGTCAACTGCTCGACGTGTGGCTGAATCAGTTCGGCGACTGAGTGAAAATTTGTGAGTTTCATCTTGAGGCATTGGTAGATAGGGTAGTTCTTGGTCAGAATCTGCCGTACAGCTTCCGGAACTGTTATGTTCTTCTGGGTAGGAGCCGGCATTCTCGGTTGCGCCTCTACCTGTAACATATGTCGGTCGAAGATTAAAAGGTTTATATAGAAAGTAATATCCATTACTCAATTGCAATAAGATGATATCTATGCAAAACACAATCTATCCCGCCTACGTCTTCGCAACCGTCAATCACGGCATGACGAAGAACGTGGTCGAGGAGCTAAAGAACAACCCGAACATCGACCTCATCGCACCAGTCACTGGACGCTTCGACCTAGCACTACGACTAAAGCAGAACACCCCAGAACAAATCGTACAACTCGTAAGCCAGATCCGCCAATTAAAAGGCATCCAGACTACTCAGACACTCTTCGGTTTCAACGGCATCAACGGCGCCCACTTCCAGAACCAGATGCCACTCGGCATCAGCCTCTTCAACGTCACCAGCCCAATCGAGACATTCATCA
>Ga0137380_10003584_pt1 | contig 13486 bp, 14 predicted proteins | sample SagtaG_17_FD_104809 | JGI IMG/M metagenome (GOLD analysis project Ga0137380, IMG submission 104809) | Vadose zone soil microbial communities from Sagehorn Ranch, Mendocino, California, USA - Sage2_L_100_16 metaG | ecosystem: Environmental > Terrestrial > Soil > Vadose zone | place: USA... | reverse complement strand
TCCGTTCGGCCCCGGGCGATACAGCAGCCGCCCTGCGTGCTGCTGTTCCACGATGCGGCGGGCGAGGGCCAGCCCGATCCCCCATCCCCCGGGCTTGGTCGAGACGCCTGGCTCGAACAGCCGGGCCCGCACGTCAGGCGCCACGCCCGGGCCGTCGTCGCATACGGTCACGCGGGCGGTCCGTGCGGTCGCCTCGACGGCGACGTCGATCCGCCCGCCACGCCCCGAGAGCGCGTCGATCGCGTTCTTGATCACCGCCTCGAGCGCCCACTCGACGAGCACGGAGTCGCCCAGCGCTGTGGGACCGGGCCCTGTGGCCGCGAGCGACAGGGTGACGGGGCTCGCGAGCGTGGGCAGGCGGGGGCGGAAGTAGCTCACGACCCGCTCGGCCACGGCGCCGAGCCCGATCGGCTCGCGACGCGCCGGACGCCCGATCCGCTCGAACCGCTTGGCCACGCGCTCGAGCCGCTCCGCGTCGGCTTGAAGATGGCTCGCGAGCTCGGCGGCGGTGGTATCCGGATTATCGCGCAGGTAGGCAATCCATCCCGTGAGGCTCATCAGCGGCGTGCCGAGCTGGTGCGCCGACTCGCGCGCCATCGCGGCCCAGAGCCGATCGCGGGCCGCGGCGACCTGCGAGCGGTACGCCCACACCGCGAGCAGGACGAGACAGAAGAACACCGCGCCCTGGAGCGCGGCGAGGCCGATGAACCGCTGCGCCACCGGCAGGGCGCCGTAGTGGATCGTGCCGACGCCCGGCTGCACCAGCGGCAGGTTCTCCCGGTCGAGCCGGGCGATCCACGCGCCCAGCCGCGCCGGATCGGCGGCGACGCCGGGGGGCGCGTTGTCGAGCGCCGTGATCCGCCCCGCGGTGTCGGTGACCACGATGGGGATGCCGAGCGAGCGGACCTGGCGGGCGAGATCGAGCAGCGCCTCCGTCGCGGCGTCGGGGTGCGGGTCGTTGAGCCCCGCGAACACCCTGCCGAGGAGCCGGCTCGTCTCACGCGCGTCGTCGCGCAGGTGCCGCGCCACCACCCACGCGTAGCCCACCGTCAACGCGCCGAGCAACAGGGCCAGCCCGACGACCGCGGGGGGCGCCGTGCGTCGCAGCGCGACGTTACGCGCCACCGGAGACGGGGGCGAGGCGGTCGGTCCCGAGATACGGCGCCAGCGCCGACGGGAGCGTCACGGAGCCGTCGGGCCGCTGGTGCGTCTCGAGCAGTGCCGCCAGGGTGCGCGGCAGCGCCACGCCGGAGGCGTTGAGGGTGTGCACGAATTCCGGCTTCGCCCCCGGGCCCGGCCGGTAGCGGATGTTGGCGCGCCGCGCCTGGAAGTCGGTGAACGTGCTCGAGCTCGAGACCTCGAGCCACTGCCCCACCGCCGGCGCCCAGGCCTCGAGGTCGTAGGTCTTGGCGCTCGCGAACCCCACGTCACCGGCCGCGAGGAGCACCACGCGGTACGGCAGCTCGAGGCGCTGCAGCACCGCCTCCGCGTGCGCCGTCATCTTCTCGTGCTCGGTCGGCGAATCGGCGGGGCGGGCGAACCGCACCAGCTCCACCTTGTCGAACTGGTGCACCCGGAGCAGGCCGCGCGTGTCCTTGCCGGCGGCGCCCGCTTCGCGCCGGAAGCACGGCGTGTAGGCGGTGTAGGCGAGCGGCAGGCGGGCGCCGTCCACGATCTCGTCCCGATGCAGATTCGTCACTGGGACTTCCGCCGTGGGAACGAGGAAGAGGTCGTCCGGCTCGGTGCGGTAGGCGTCCGCCTCGAACTTCGGGACCTGGCCCGTCCCCTGCATCATCTCCCGCTTCACGACGAACGGCGGCTCGAGCTCGACGTACCCATGCTCGCGCGTATGCAGGTCGAGCATGAAATTGATGAGCGCGCGCACCAGCTTCGAGCCCATCCCGACGAACAGCGGGAATCCTGAGCCGGCGATCTTCGCGCCGCGCTCGAAGTCCAAGATCCCGAGCGCCGTGCCCAGCTCCCAATGCGGCTTCAACCCCGGCTCCCGCGGCCGCGGCGTGCCCCACGAGCGCAGCACCGCGTTGTGCGAGGCATCCCCGTCCGGCAGGTCTGGGAGCGGCAGGTTGGGCACGTACAGGGCTTGCTCGTCGAGCTCGGCTTCGACGCGGCGCAGCTCCGCCTCGAGCCCGGCGACCCGCTCCCCCAGCTTCTTGCGCTGCTCGCGCACCGCGACGGGCAGCTCGCTCTTCTCCTTCATGAGCCGCGCGTCGGCCTTGGCCGCTTCGTTGCGCTCCGCGTTCAGCTGGTCGAGCTGCCCGGTGAGCGCGCGCCGCTTCATGTCGAGCGCCTCGAGCGTATCGAGCAACTTCGTCAGCGTGGCGTCGCCGCGCCGGGCGAGCGCCGCCCGCACCTGCCCGGGCGAGGCGCGCAGCAGCTTGAGGTCGATCACACGGTTACTGCTTCGGCAGTCCCGGCTCGAGGCCGCGGTAGCCGCAGTTCTGGTTGCTCAGAATCTTGAGGTCGATGCGCCGCCCCCCACCTGCCCGCGCTGAGGCCGACGTGTCGACGGCCAGCACCTGCAGCTTGGCATAGAGCGACACCGTGATCCCGGTGACGCACGTGATGGGTCGGGCCCGCACCAGCACCACGGAGTCCGGACGGACGACGAGGGCCGAGTCGAACTCGTAGCCGCCGGTGGGCGCGATCTTGATCGAGTCGAACGGCGTCTTCGAGCGCTGCAAGCCCGACACGGTGCCCAGGTGCATCGCGCCTGTCGGCAGCAGCACCGGGCGGCCGGCCGTATCGACGTCGAACGCGAAGTCGAAAACCGTCGACAGATCGGTGCGCACCCGCAGCTCGCCCTGCACCAGATACGCCGACGGATTCTGCAGCGCGGTGTCGGTGAGCGCGTCGGAGAGCGCGAACAGGGAGACCGTATCGACCGTGTTGGTGTCCCTCGCGGCCGGCAGGCCCGTGGGCGTGCTGCACGCCGGCGCGAGCGCGGCGAGCCCCGTGGCGATGAGAGTGAGCGCGATGCTCGAGCGGCGCGCGGACATGCGGTGCCGGGAAGATACCGAGCCGCGTCCAAGTGGGTCAACCCACGATCACTGCTTGACTTCGCTAGTCCCCATTCCTAGCTTGGCCGCCGTATGGCGACGATCCGCGACGTAGTCGACGCGCTCAGCCGGCGCGCGGGAGTCGACGCCGTGGTCGTGGTCGGCCGGGACGGGTTGCCGATCGACTCGCGCACCGGCAACGGCGTGGATGCCGAGAACGTGGCCGCCCTCGTCCCCGCGGTGATCAACGGGATGGCGCAGCTCGGCGAGGCCGGGGGGCGGGGAGAGTTCGGCACTGGCGTGCTCGAGTTCGGCTCCGGCCTCGCGGTCGTGTCCGTGCTCAACGCCGATGCACTGCTGGTCGTGCTGGTGCGGCCAGCCACCAACGTGGGCGCCCTGCTCTACGACCTGCGTCGCCATCGCTCGGCGATCGCCGGTCTGCTCTGAGCAGGAGCCGCCTGCGTTGTCGTCCGCGCCCCCCCCTCCCTCGCCCCCCACCCGGCGGCACCTCCTCGTTGTGGACGACGAGCCGCATATCGGGCTGTTGTTGCGCCCGCACCTGGAGCAGCTCGGGTACCGTGTGAGCCTGGCCAAGAACCTCGCTGAGGCCCGGGCGGCGCTCACCGGACGCGCGGCGCGCCCCGACGCCCTCCTGCTCGACCTGCACCTGCCTGACGGCTCCGGCCTCGACCTGCTGCGGGAGCTGCGCGGCGGCGCCGCGACTCGGACGCTGCCGGTCATGGTGCTCACGGCGGAGGGTGAGGACCGCGTCCTCAACGAGGCCGAGGAGCTGGGCGCGTCGCTCCTGACGAAGCCGTTCAGCCCGTCGAAGCTCACCGCGCGCATCGCCGGCATGCTGGGCGACGCACCGCCGGGGGAGCACGTGTGAGCGTCTGGGCCGTCATCCTCGCAGGCGGCTCGGGGACCCGGTTTTGGCCGCTGTCGACCCCCGAGCGGCCGAAACAGCTGCTGCCGCTTGCGGGCGACCGCCCGCTGCTGACGCAGGCGGTGGAGCGGCTCAACGGTCTGGTGCCGGCCGAGCACGTCCTCGTCGTGACGGGCCCGTTCCTGGTGGACCAGGTGGCGCGGGTCGTGCCGCAGGTGCCGCGCGCCCAGATCCTCGCCGAGCCGCGGGCCGCGTCCACGGCGCCGGCGCTGGCCTGGGCGGCGCACTGGATCTCGCAACGCGACCCTGGCGCCCAGATGGTGTCGCTCCACGCTGACTGGGCCGTAGGCGACGACCGGGCCTTCCGCGCCGCGGCGCGCCACGCGCTCGGCGTCGCCCAGGAGTACGACGTCCTCGTCACGGTCGGGGTGACCCCGACGCGCAACGAAACGGGGTACGGCTATATCGTGCCCGGGAAGCCGCTGGGCGGCGGGCGGGCGGTGCGACGCTTCGTCGAGAAGCCGTCCGCCGCGCGCGCCGTGCTGCTGCGGCGGCGCGGCGCGCTCTGGAACACGGGCCTCTTCGCCTGGGGGGTGGCGCGCTTCCTGGGCGAGGCGGGCGCGTATGCGCGCGAACTCAAGGCCGGGTGGCCGGCGCTCGCCGCCGGCGACGTCGCCGGCTTCTTCGCCGCGGTGCGCCCGGTGGCGGTAGATGTCGCGGTGCTCGAGCGCTCCAAGCGGCTCGCCGTCGTGACGGGGACGTTCCGCTGGGACGACATCGGCTCGTGGGACGCATTGCTCCGCATCCGCGGCCCCGACGCGCGTGGCAACATCGTAGTCGGCAACGTCACGCTCGCCGATGACGTGCGCCGCTCGGTGATCTGGTCGGAGAGCGAGCACCTCGCGGTGATCGGGCTCGAGGACATGGTCGTGGTGCGCGCCAACGGCCACACCCTGGTGATGCCCACGGGACGCGCCGAGCACCTGCGCGCGCTCGTGCAACGACCGTGACGCCCGCGCTCTATCTGCTCGACCCCGATCCCGCGCCCGGCTGGGCGCCGTTCGCGGGCGTGCGCCCGCTGTCCGAGCTGCGGGTCGGAGCGCACCTCGTGCGCGAGCGGTGGGAGGCGTTCCTGGGCACGGAGGTCGCGGAGATCTTCGCGCTCCCCCACCTGGCGGGGTTCGCGGAGGCGGGCGTCCCCACCGTGTCGCCCCGCCACCCCGTTACCGGACCGGCGCTCATTGGCTCTTCCACCTTTGCACCTCGCGGGCTCGCGCCGGCGCTTGCCGAGGGGGGGGGGCCGTTCCGGCTGACGTGTGGCGGGATGACGGTGGGATGGGGGGTCGGGCCGGGCGCCACCTGGGACGGACCGCAACCGCACGCCACGGCGCACGAGGTGGCCGGAGTCCTGCTGCACGGCGTGCACGACGTGATCCGGGCGCTCGAGCCGCTGCTGCGCGAAGATCTGGTCGGGCTGCTGGGCGAGAGCGACGCGATTCCCGCGGGCAGCACCGTCCTGGGCGATCCCGCGTGGATCGCGCTGCACGATGCCGCCGTCGAGCCCGGCGTCGTGTTCGACGTGCGCCACGGGCCGGTGGTGCTGGAGAGCGGCGTCGAGGTCCGGTCCGGCGCGCGCCTCGAGGGTCCGCTCTGGGCGGGCGCGAACGCGCATCTGTTGGGCGGCGCGATCCGCGCCTCGGCGATCGGCCCGCGCTCGAACGTCCGCGGCGAGGTGTCCAATTGCGTGTTTCTCGGGTATGCGAACAAGGCGCACGACGGGTTCGTGGGCCACTCGGTGATCGGCCGCTGGGTGAATCTCGGCGCGGGGACGATCACGTCGAACCTGAAGAACACGTACGGCACCGTGCGACTCGACGTCGCCGGAACGGCGGTTGACACCGGGATGCAGTTCCTGGGCACCCTGATCGGCGACCACGCCAAGACGGCGATCGGCACCCTGCTCGGCGCGGGGACGGTGATCGGCGCGGGCGCGAACGTGTTCGACGCGGTGCGGCCGCCCAAGTACGTTCCCCCGTTCGCTTGGGGAGGGAGCGCGGACGGCGCGGCACGGGTGAGCCGGGACGGGTTTCTCAAGGTGGCGGAGCGGGTGCTACCGCGGCGCGACGTGGCCGTGGACCACGCGCTGCGCGCGGCGCTCGGCCGCATCTATGACTGGGCCACGCGCTGAGCCCGGCGCGCGCCCCTTTCGGGGCCGCGGGGGGACGTGCATGTTGTGGGGCTCGGAAAGAACGGCGTGCGGATGACAGAGACCCAATACCGGCGAGTCGGGAAATTCGAGCTGCACGAGCTCATCGGGGAAGGCGCGATGGGCGCCGTGTGGAAGGCCTACGATTCAGTCGTCCGCCGCTTCGTCGCGCTGAAGCTGCTCCCCAGCGCGGTCGGCCGGTCGACGGACGCGCGCGACCGTTTCCTGCGTGAAGCGCGCGCCGCCGGGGCGCTGCAGCATCCCAACATCGTCACGCTGTACGAGCTCGGAGAAGCGGACCGCCAGCTCTTCATCGCGATGGAGCTGGTGGCCGGGCGCGACCTGAGCTCGCTCATCGCGCTGCGCGAGCCCCTGGCGCTCGAGCGCAAGCTCGACATCGTGATCGAAGTGTTGCAGGGACTGTCCTATGCCCACGAGCGCGGCGTGATCCACCGCGACATCAAGCCCTCCAACGTGCGCATCGCCTCGGACGGCTCGGTGAAGATCATGGACTTCGGCATCGCGCGTCTCCAGTCGGCCGAGGTGACGGGGTCGGGCGCGATCGTGGGCACGCCGACGTACATGGCGCCGGAGCAGATCACGAACGGCGCGATCACGCCGGCGACCGACCTGTTCGCCGTCGGTTGCCTGCTGTACGAGCTGCTCTCCTACCAGAAGCCGTTCGAGGGCGAGACCGTCCACGGCGTGCTGTACCAGGTGCTCACGACGGACCCGAAGCCGTTGCGCACCATGGCGCCGTCGATCCCCGCGGCGCTCGAGCGCGTCGCGTCGAAGGCGATGAACAAGGTCCCCGAGGAGCGCTACGAGACCGCCCGGCAGATGCAATCCGCTCTGTTCAGCATCCGCGCCGCCCTGTCGGGCGCGTCGGAAACCACGGCGCGGCTTGGCCCCCGCTGGACCCCGTTCCCCGCCGTCGCGCTGCGACTCATCACGCACGCCCCGATTAAATGGCGGGCAGCGGTGCTGACGGCCCTGATGGTCACGGCGCTGGTGCTGCTGTACGTGTCGCGCCCCTTTTCGCCCTCCGCGGCGCCGTCGTCGGGCGGCGATGTCTCCGGCGCGACCCTCGACTGGCTCGTCACCTACCCGCTCCCGTCCGGCCTCAACCCGGCGCTCGCGGCGCAGCGCGACTCGACGCTCGCGGCGCGCCAGCGGGCGCGCGGTGCCGGCGCGATGAAGAACAACGTCCCCACCCTCATCCTGGCCGAAACGATGCTCCTGACGTCCGAGCGGGCGCTGCGCTCCGGCGACCCGGCGCGGGCCGCGAGCGGCTACGCCAGCGCCGGACCCCTCTATAAGAAGGCGCAAGCGGAGGCGGAGGCGCTGCGGCGCGACGCCGAGCAGGCGATCGCGCGCGCCACCCCCGTGGTGAACGCCCTGGCGACGCGTCCCCAGGCGGGGCGCGCGGCCACGTCACTGGCGCGCGCGGAGTCCGGGTACGCCGCGATGGACTACGTCGTGGCGCGCCTCGCGGCGCTCGACGCCGAGCAGGTGGGCGTCGCGGCCGGGGTGGCGCCGCCCTCGCCGCAACCGGCCGAGCCACGCCCCGGCATCGACGTGCTGCTGCAGGACCTGGAGCGGGCCGTCTCGAGCGAGCGGGTGGGCAACTTGCAGACGTTGATGCCGGTGATGGCGGACAAGGACGTCGCGGCGTGGCAGAGCTTCTTCCGGCGCTACACCCAGCTGACGGCGCACTACACGATCGAGCGGTTCGCCGCGCAGGGCAACGAAGCGCACGCGACGGTGCGCACCGTCTACACCTACGTCCCGGCGGGCGGCGGCGCCCAGGGCGAGACCCGTCTGCGCCAGGCGATCAACTTCACCAAGACCCCGAGCGGCTGGCGCATCGCGAACATCCGCGAGCTGCACTGAAAGGCGCTGGCCTCAGTCCCAGGCGCGCTCGGTCGGTGGTGGCGGGGGCGGGATCGCGACCGAGTCGGCCCGGGCCGTGGCCGGCCCCACGCGACGCAGCGTCACCGGCTTCTCGAGGTCGCCGCCCGACAGCGTGAGCTTGTCGCCCTCCAGTTTCATACCGTAGACCTGCCACACGCCGTCTCCCAGCGTCAGCCACAGGCTGTCCCCCACCGCCCGCCAGCGGGCCACCTGGTCGCCGAACTGGGCCGAACTGTCGCTCCGCACCATGATGTGCCTGATCTCGTCCTCGGCCTTGGCCTGCCATTTCCCTTCCAAGCGCGGGCGGCGAGGCGCGTCGCTGGTCTGCGCGGGGAGGGCCGGCGCCAGCGCAAGCGAGCAGGTGACCAACAGCATGAGCCGCATCGGCATCGACATATCATACCCCAAATAGCAAGGAGGGAGCAGAGAAGCCCTGCTCCCTCCAGCCTGCTTACCACTGGGCGTCTGTGCGTCTAGTTCTTAGTACATCCCGCCCATGCCGCCGCCGCCGGGCATCGGCGGCGCCTTGTCCTTCTCCTTCTTCTCCACGACGACGCACTCGGTCGTCAGAAGCAGCGCAGCGATCGAGGCCGCGTTCTGGAGCGCGGTCCGGGTGACCTTGGTCGGGTCGATGACGCCGGCGGCGACCAAGTCCTCGAACGCGTCCGTCTGGGCGTTGTAGCCGAAGTTCTTGTTCTTGGCTTCGCGCACCTGCGACACAACGATCGAGCCCTCCTGACCGGCGTTCTGCACAATCCACCGCACCGGCTCCTCGAGCGCCCGGCGCACGATGTCGACGCCGATCTTCTCGTCTTCCTCGGTCGCCTTCGCCTTGTCGAGCACCTTCTGGCACCACAACAGCGCGACGCCGCCGCCGGGGACGATGCCCTCCTCGACCGCCGCGCGCGTCGCGTGCAGTGCATCCTCCACGCGCGCCTTCTTCTCCTTCATCTCGGTCTCGGTGGCCGCGCCCACGTTGATCACCGCGACGCCGCCGGCGAGCTTCGCCAACCGCTCCTGCAGCTTTTCTTTGTCGTAGTCCGACGTGGACTTCTCGATCGCCGCCTTGATCTCCTTGATGCGGCCCTGGATCGCTTCCGACTTGCCCTTGCCGCCGACGAGCGTCGTATTGTCCTTGTCGATCACGATCCGCTTCGCCTGCCCGAGATCGTTGAGCGTCGCGTTCTCGAGCTTCAGGCCCATCTCCTCCGAGATCACCTGCGGCGCGCCCGTCAGCTTGGAGATGTCGATCAACATCTCCTTGCGGCGGTCACCGAAGCCCGGCGCCTTGACGGCGCAGACCTTCAGCGTGCCGCGGAGCTTGTTGACGACCAGCGTCGCCAGCGCCTCGCCCTCCACATCCTCGGCGATGAGGAGCAGGGGCCGCCCGGCCTGCGCCACCTTCTCGAGGATGGGCAGGAGGTCCTTCATCGAGGAAACCTTCTTGTCGTGGATCAGGATGTAGGCGTCCTCCAGCACCGCCTCCATCTTCTCCGGATCGGTGATGAAGTAGGGCGAGAGGTAACCGCGATCGAACTGCATCCCGTCCACCGTCTCGAGCGTGGTCTCGAGGCCCTTCGCCTCCTCGACCGTGATCACGCCGTCCTTGCCGACCTTCTCCATCGCGTCGGCGATCTTCTCGCCGATCTCCTGGTCGCCGTTCGCGGAAATCGTGCCCACCTGGGCGATCTCCTTCCGCCCCGCCGTCGGCACCGAGATCTTCTTCAGCTCGTCCACGACCGACTCCACCGCCTTGTCGATGCCGCGCTTGAGCGACATCGGATTCGCCCCCGCGGTCACCGACTTCAGCCCTTCGCGGAAGATCGCCTGCGCGAGCACGGTCGCGGTCGTCGTGCCGTCGCCCGCCACGTCCGAGGTCTTGGTCGCCACTTCCTTCACCATCTGGGCGCCCATGTTCTCGACCGGATCCTCGAGCTCGATCTCCTTGGCGACGGTGACGCCGTCCTTGGTGATCGTCGGGTTGCCGAACTTCTTGTCGATGACGACGTTCCGGCCCTTCGGACCGAGGGTCACCTTGACCGCATCGGCCAGCTGGTCCACACCCCGCTTCAGACGGGCGCGGGCCTCAACGTTGAACTCCAGTTGCTTCGCAGCCATGTCGTTCTCCTCCTAGACCTCAGCTGAGCTTCGCAATGACGTCGGATTCCTTGATGAGGATGATCTCCTCACCCTCGAGCTCCACCTGGGTGCCGCTGTACTTCCCGTAAATGACGCGGTCGCCCGCCTTCAGCTCCATCGGGACCAGCTCGCCCTTCTCCCGCCGCCCAGGACCGACGGCGATGATCTCGCCCTGAATCGGCTTCTCCTTCGCCGTGTCGGGGATGTACAGCCCGCCCTTCATCGTTTCCGTCTCCTCCATGGGGCGAATCGCCACACGGTCGGCAAGCGGGGACAGCTTGAGCTTCGTCTTCGTAGCCGTTGCAGGTGCCATGGTGCCGTGCCTCCAGCTCGGTAGCGTGGTGCTAAGTACTTGTTGCACAGGTGCGTTAGCACTCTCGTTCTATGAGTGCTAAGTCCGCCGTGCAGGAATCTCTCCGGGCCGGAGGCCCGTGTCAAGAGGGTGGCAGCGGTCGTTTCAGGGCGGGGTTCGCAGCCAGGGAGTCGACGATCGCGCGCACCCGCGCGGCCGTGGTCGCGCCCAGGGAATCGAGCGGCGCCGCGACGGCGGCGACGATCGTTCCGGTGCGGGTATCGACCAGCCGCACATGCAGCCACGTCAGGGCCGGAGGCTCCACCTCCCGGAGCGTAAACGCCAGCAGGTAGGCCGTAGGGCGGCTGCCGCCTTTCACCTGGCGCCGCACCGTGAAGCCGCGGCGGCGCAGCTCCTGCGCCAGCTCGCGGCTGAGCGAGTCCCCGCGGGTGATCAGAATCTCATAGGCCCGCAGTCCCGTCGGCTGCTCGTACTGGGAGGGGGGAGCGCACGCCGTAAGCAACGTTGCGAGTTCCACGACGCCAAGGTGCAAGAGCCTGGGCGCGCCTCTCGGTTCTCGTGCAACGTGGCCTCGTGGCGTCGGAGAACGGTTCACGGGATCACCCGCCTCGCCCCCACCCAGCGATCGAGCCAGTAGGCGCCCTCCGGGTCGGCGGGGTCGAGCCGCGAGAGCTTCACCCCACGGTTCGAGCTGTGGATGAACTTGAGCTCGCCGACGTACAAGCCGACGTGCGTCACCCCGGCGCCGGGGCGGGCCGAGAACAGCAGAATGTCCCCCGGTCGAAGGGCGTCGGCCACAGGCGTCACCTCCGCACCGGCGTGGGCTTGGTCGCGGCTCATGCGGGGCAGCCGGATGCCGTGCTGGCCGTACGCGTACTGGATCAGCCCCGAACAGTCGAACCCATTGTCCTGCGTGCCGCCCCACACGTACGGGGTTCCCAGGGATTCGATCGCGGTCTGGACGACGTCGCCGGCATTGCCGCTGAAGCTGGTGGGCGGCTCGGGCGGCGGCAGCTCGGGCGGAGCACTGTACCCACCCCTCCCCCGTCCCCCGTCCCCCCTCCCCAATCCGATGGAGACCCCGATGGCGGCGCTCACGCCCCGGTGCGCGTCGCTCCTGGGCCGCCAGAATCCCCGGGGCCCGCGGTCCTCCAGCCGATAGCGGACCTCCGAGCCGATGGCAAACCACGAGATCGGTCGCCACTCGAGGCCGCCGCCGATGCTCCACAGCGCCGCGAGCTCCTGGGTGGACGTGTCGGTCGAGAGGCCGAGGTCGAGCCCGGCGAGGGCATAGGGACCGAGGGTCGCGCGGCCGCGCCAGCCCTGCAGCTCGTAGCCGAGCCCGTAGAACGCGCGGCGCCGCCCCAGCGAATCGTGTACCAGCACGGCGGCCGCGAACCCGTGGGTGAACTGGCCGCCGAGGCGCGAGCTGGTGCGGAACTCGTACACGTCGGCGCGATTGCCGTTGTACCAGCGGCCGAGATGGAGCTCCATCTCGCGGCCGTCCCCTTGCGCGACGAGCGTCGCGGGAACGAACAGCAGGGTCGCGAGGCCCCAGCGCCTAGTCGGCGGCGGCAATCGCCCGGTGCTCTTCCGAGGCGCGTGGCGCCATCTGGTGGGACAAGAGATGGGGGACGCGTCGCATGAAGCGGACCCACATTGCGACCGCGGCGAACCCGAAGATGGCGGCCCCGAGCGCGGCCACGCCCAGCATCACGAGCGGGCGCGATAACCGCGCCGCGACGACCGCGCCAAGCCACAGGCCCGCGTACGACGCGCCCCAGGCCAACACGGGCGTGAAGAGCCATCCCAGCACCACGAGCAGATGGGCGAGCCAGCGCGGCACCGCCGTCCCCTCCTCCTTCCGCGCTAGCCCTTCCGGGCGAGCGCGACGACGGCGAGCAGCGCGACCATGACGGTGAACGCGAGTCCGGTCGCGAACGGCAGCGTCCAGGTCACGCCAGCGAGCCGGGCGATCGTGACGACGAGCAGCGTCCCGACGACCGCGGGCAGCGCCCGCCGCGCGAGCGTCGCCTCGGCGCGCGCCGCCTGCCGTGCCGTGACGATGCCACCCGTCCAGGCGAGGAACGTGCCCAGCATCCACCAGATCGGCAGATACCACCACGTGCTCCCGCCGCCGATCGCGTCCCACGTCCAGGGGTATGCCTTCAGCGGGTGGAACACGACGATGTCGATCGCCATGAACACGATCGTCCCGACGAGCCCGGTCGCCGCGGCGCCAGCGATCCCCTCGACCTGACGGGCCGCCGACCACTGGGCGGGCAGGAAGCTCGCGGCGACGCCCGCGGCGAGGACGATGAGCGCTTCGACGCCGCTCCGCAGGCCGCCCGTAGCCGGGACGAGACGGGAGGCGGCGAGAAACAGCACCACCGCGAGCGCCGTGATGACGCCCATCTTGGCGCCGCCGACGGTGACGGTGCGAAAGTCCGAACGGTCTGTTCCTGCGGGTGCTGCCGTGGCCGACATGCTGTCGCCGCTCCCCGGTTGGATGAGTCGCTCCGCGAAATCTAAGCCCGTGGCCTCAGCGGGCAAACACCAGCAGGACCGTGAGATCGGTCACCGCCCACGCGCCGAGCGCCCGGTACATGCCGCGCTGGTGATCGGCCGGGGTCCAGCGGGCTTGCCCCGCGTACCAAGGCCCGAGCACGACCAGCCAGGCCGCGAACGGCACCACCAGCAACACGGCGGCGGCGCCGGCGCCGAGCCGCCACCCGGCCCAGCCGAACAGGGCGAACGCGACGAGCGTGCAGGCGATCGCTACCGCGAGACTCGCCCGCATCCCGAGGATGAGAGCGAGGGTGCGGTCGCCGCGACGGCGGTCCTCCTCGAACTGATACAGCTGGGTGAGCGGATAGAGCCCCGCGAAGAGCGGGCAGAATCCGAGCAGCACCAGCGCGTGCCCGGCGTCGAGCGGCCGGCCGGTCGCCGCCCAGGCCGCGAACGGGGTAAGCGTCCCGAAGCCCCACATGTTGATGAGCCAGTCCACGCCG
>Ga0137380_10003581_pt1 | contig 13488 bp, 11 predicted proteins | sample SagtaG_17_FD_104809 | JGI IMG/M metagenome (GOLD analysis project Ga0137380, IMG submission 104809) | Vadose zone soil microbial communities from Sagehorn Ranch, Mendocino, California, USA - Sage2_L_100_16 metaG | ecosystem: Environmental > Terrestrial > Soil > Vadose zone | place: USA... | reverse complement strand
TCGGCCCCAACGACGAGCAGCTCGGGCCGCGCTTCTTCGACATGAGCGAGGCCTACGATCCCAAGCTGCGCGAGATCGCGGAGCAGGCCTGCGGGAAGGCCGGCGTGCCCGTGCGCCACGGCGTCTACATCGCCTTCACCGGGCCGTCCTACGAGACTCCCGCGGAGATCCGCATGGCCCGCACGCTGGGGGCGGACGCGGTGGGGATGTCGACGGTGCCGGAGGTCCTGGCCGCGCGGCACATGGGAATGCGCGTGCTCGGCATCTCGTGCATCACCAACATGGGAGCCGGCGTCCTCAAGAAGAAGCTGGACCACCGCGAGGTGCTGGAGGTCGGCGACAAGGTCAAGGCCGGCCTCATGGACGTGCTCGGCCGCATCATCCAGCAGGCGGCGAAGCTCGCATGAAGCGCGGCCGGCCGCCGGGGCTGCGCGAGCTGGCCCGCATCGCCCGCGAGGCGCGCGAGAAGGCGCACGCCCCCTACTCCAAGTTCAAGGTGGGGGCCGCTCTGCGGGCGGCCGACGGCCAGGTCGTGACCGGCTGCAACGTCGAGAACGCGTCGTACGGGCTCACGCTCTGCGCCGAGCGCGTGGCGGTCTTCAAGGCGATCTCCGAGGGCATCCGGGGCTTCGACGCCGTGGCCGTGGTCGCGGACTCGCCGCGCCTGGCCCCGCCGTGCGGCCCCTGCCGCCAGATCCTGTGGGAGTTCTGCGGGGACGTGTGGGTCCATCTCGAAGACCTGAAGGGCCACCGGCGCACGCTGCGCATGTCGAAGCTGCTGCCGCTGCCCTTCGACGACAGGAACCTGTGATCGTCAACCCGAATGCGGCGCGCTCCGCTTCGCGCGCCGAACATCAGTGCCGGAAGGGAAGCCCATGATCCTCCTCGCGCTGCTGTTCGCCGCGACCGCCGTGCCGCCGATCGACCTCGTGGTCCGCAACGGCACCGTAGTGACGGTGGACAGCCGCCGGCGGGTCATCGCGCACGGCGCCGTGGCGGTGGAAGGGGGCCGCATTTCGGCGGTGGGGACCGAAGCCGAAGTGGACGCGGCCTTCCGCGCCCGGCAGGTGCTCGACGCCCGCGGCGGCATCGTCATGCCCGGCCTCGTCAACGCCCATACCCACGCGGCCATGGTGCTCTTCCGCGGGGTCGCCGACGACCTGAAGCTGATGGAGTGGCTGCAGAAGTACATCTTCCCCGCGGAGAAGGAGAACGTCACCGCGGAGTTCGTGCGCGCGGGCACGCGGCTGGCGGCGCTGGAGATGATCCGCTCCGGCACCACGACCTTCGTCGACATGTACTACTTCGAGGACCAGGTCGCCGAGGCCTGCAAGGAAGCCGGCCTGCGCGGCGTGCTCGGCTCCACGCTGATCGAGTTCCCCGCCCCCGACAACAAGACGATCCCCGACGCGCTGGCCTACGCCGAACGGTTCCTGAAGCGCTGGGCCAACGACCCGCTGGTGGCGCCGGCGGTCGCTCCCCACTCTACGTATCTGGCGAGCCCCGAGACCCTGAAGGCGGCGCGCGCGCTGGCCGATCGCTATCGCGCGCCGATCCTCGTTCACCTTTCCGAGTCGCCCGACGAGCAGACGCAGGTGCGGGAGCGCTACGGCCGCACGCCGACCGAGCAGCTCCAGCAGCTCGGCGTCCTGCGGCGCGGCGTGCTCGGCGCGCACGGCATCTGGCTGACCGCCTCCGACCGGGCGATCCTGAAGGAAGCCGGCGCGGGCGTGGCCCACTGCCCCCAGAGCAACATGAAGCTCGCCTCGGGCGCGGCCCCGGTGCACGAGATGCTCGCCGAAGGCCTGCGCCTCGGCCTGGGCACGGACGGGGCCGCGAGCAACAACGACCTCGACATGTTCGAGGAGATGCTGACGGCGGCGCTGCTCGCCAAGCACGCCTCCGGCGATCCCACGGTGGCCCCGGCGGCGGCCGTGCTCGAGATGGCGACGCTCGGCGGAGCGCGGGCCCTCGGCATGGAGGACCGCATCGGCTCCCTGGAGCCGGGCAAGCGCGCCGACATCGTCGTCGTCGGCCTCGACGAGCCGCGCCTGCATCCTCTCTATGACGCGGTGTCGCACCTGGTCTACGTGGCCAAGGGCGCCGACGTTCACGACGTGGTCGTGGAGGGGCGCGTGATCATGCGCGACCGCCGCGTGCTCACGCTCGACGAGAAGTCGGTTGTGGCCGAGGCGGATCGGCTCCGGGACCAGGTGCGGCGGAGCCTCGCCCACTGAAGCGGTCAGCGATCAGCGGCCGGCGATCGGCAAAGGCTTCCCGCTGGGCGGGGCTCCTCACGGAAGGCCGCAACCCGCGCAGCAAGCGGCTCGACACGATGAGCACCGCTCGCGTGGTGGCCCTCCTGATCGACGAAGACCGGCGCGCGGTGGCGGCCGCGGCCCGCCAGCGCGCCGCCATCAGCCGCGCGGCGGTGCGCGCCGCCCGCGCCCTGGAAGCCGGAGGCAGCGTCGTGTTTCTCGGCGCGGGCACGAGCGGGCGGATGGGAGTGCTGGAGGCGGCGGAGTGCCCGCCTACCTTCGGCCTGGATCCGAGCCGCGTGCGGGCGGTGATGGCGGGAGGTGAGGGCGCCGTGTTCCGGGCGGTCGAAGGGGCCGAGGACGACCAGGAGAACGGCCGGAGGCAAGCATCCGCGCTGCGGCCGCCGGACCTTCTCGTCGGCATCTCGGCCAGCTCCGTGACGCCGTTCGTGCGCGGCGCGCTGGCCGCGGCGAGGGAGAACGGGGTGGAGACGGTGCTGGTGACGTGCGCGCCGGGGCGGGGCCTGCGGCGGCTGGCCGACACGGTGGTGGCCGTCGCCAGCGGTCCCGAGGTGCTCACCGGCTCGACGCGGCTGAAGGCCGGCTCGGCCACGAAGGCCGCGCTGAACGCCATCACCACCGCGGCGATGGTGCGGCTGGGCAAGGCGTACGACAACCTGATGGTGGACCTCCAGCCGACCAACGCAAAGCTCCGCGACCGCGCGCGCCGCATCGTCGCCGCCGCGGCCGGGGTGGATCGCGGCGAGGCCGAGCGGCTGCTCTCGCTCGCGGGCAACGAGGTCAAGACCGCCATCGTCATGGGCCGGCGCGGCGTTTCCGCCGCGGAGGCCCGGGCCCGCCTCGCCGCGGCCAGCGGCCACGTCCGCCGCGCACTGCGCGGCTGATGCCGCTTCCGGACACGACCGGGCGCGCTTGACGCCCGTTCAAGTGTTGGTACCCTGATTACAGATGTTCGCGAACTCGCACTTCGCGCTGGCGACCCACGTGCTGACCGCGCTCGCGGTCCACCAGGACCGAGCCGTGACGTCGGCCGAGCTGGCCCGCAGCGTCAACACGAACCCGGCGTTCCTCCGGACGCTGCTGGGGCAGCTCCGCGCGGCCGGCTTGATCGAGGTCACCTTGGGTAAGGGCGGGGGAGCCCGGCTGGCCCGGCCGGCATCTCGCCTGACGTTGGCCGACGTCTACCGGGCCATGGAGCGCCGGCCTCCGGTGCAGCTCCATCGCTGCGCGCCCGACAAACGGTGCGTGGTCGGCCGGAACATCCTTTCGGTCCTCGACGTCGTCGTCCGCGACGTGGAGTCCGCCGCCGTGCGGCGCCTGGCCGGGACGACGGTCGCCGACCTGGCCGCCCAGGTCGTTCGCAGAGGCTGATCCTTTATTAAGGCGGGGAAGTTCACGATGTTTTGCGAATCCAATCGTAATCAAGTCACGTACACACACACAAGCGAACGGCGACACGCTTCGATCGCCGCGGAGGAGACATGCCGAGAAAGCTCGAGAACAGGGTCGCCCTGATCACGGGAGGCACCACCGGGATCGGGCTCGCGACGGCCAAGCGGTTCGCGGCCGAGGGGGCGCGCGTCATCGTGACCGGGCGGAACCCCGAGACGCTGGCGGTCGCGCGGCGCGAGCTGGACGGCCGCGCCGAGGTGGTAGAGTCCGACGCCGGGGACGAGGCCCAGATCGCGCGGCTCTTCGAGGGCCTGGCCCGGAGCCACCGGCGGCTGGACGTGCTGTTCCTGAACGCCGGCATCGCGAGGTTCGCGCCGCTGCCCGATGCGAAGCTCTCCGACTTCGACGCCATGTGGACGGTCAACGTGCGGGGACCGTGGCTCGCGCTGAAGCATGCGCTGCCCCTGCTCTCGGAGGGTAGCGCGGTCATCGTGAACAGCTCGGTGGCGGGCCAGAAGGGACTGCCGGGCAGCGCGGCCTATGCGGCGACGAAGGCGGCCCTGCGGGGCCTGATCCGCGTGGCGGCCGCCGAGCTGGCCCCCCGGAAGGTGCGCGTCAACGCGATCAGCCCGGGCCCGGTCGAGACGCCGATCATCGGCAAGCTGGGTCTATCCGCGCGGGAGACCGAGGAGTTCGTGCGCAGTGCCGCGAGCCGGGTGCCGCTCGGCCGCGTCGGATCTGCGGACGAGATCGCGGGCGCCGCCGTCTTCCTGGCGTCGGAGGATGCCTCCTTCATCACCGGCAGCGAGATCGCGGTGGACGGAGGCTTCGCCCAGGTCTGACCGCACCGGACGGCACTACAGCGCGGCGGCGGCGGGGGCGTCCATCAGCACCTCGATGTCGGGGTGCGACTGGAGGAACGAGCACGGCCATTCGGGATCCTCGGGGCCGTGGACGAGCATCCGCACGGCGGTGGCCTTCCTCGCCCCGGTCGCGATCACGCGGATCGAGCGCGCGCCGCGGATCGTCCCGATCCCCATCGTCAGCGCGCGCAGGGGCCACGCCGAGGGCGGCACCTGGAGCGAGGCGGCGAGGCCGTCGGGCAGGCGCGTGACGTGGGTGGGCAGGCTGATGGGGCCCGGCATGTTGTAGGCCACGTGGCCGTCGACACCCACGCCGAGCAGAGCGAGGTCGAGGCCGCCGGCGGCGGCGATGGCCTCCTCGTAGCGCCGGCATTCCGCCGCCAGGTCGGGCGCGTCGCCGTCGGGGATGTCGCAGCGGTCGCGGCGGAGCCCCGTGCGGCCCCACGCGTGCTGCTCCATGAACGCGCTGAACGTGCGGGGATCGGCGCGGGGCAGCACCAGCTCGTCGAGGTTGAAGCCGCGCGCGCGCGCGAGGTCGCAATCGCCGCGCGCGCAGCGCGCGGCCAGCTCGTCGTAGAGCGGCACCGGCGTCCGGCCGGTGGGCAGCGCGAGCACGAGGTCCGGGCGGCGCCGCGCGAAGGCGGCCACGTCGTCGGCGACCGCGCGCGCCACCGCCTCCGGGCCCTCCAGGATGCGGGTCCGCACCTAGAGCTGCCCGAAATGGATCAGCTTGACCCCCGAGCGCTGGACGGCCTGGCGTACCGCGATGTGGGTGAGCACCTCCAGCTCCCGCGTGCGCGGATCCGCGTAGCCGCTGGACGCGCGCAGCTCGTCGTCCACGACCGCGGGATGGCACATCAGCTCGCTCGTGCCCATGGGCAGATCCTCGACGAGCCCGATGAGGTCGTTCAGCGTCGCGCCGTCCGCATAGAACTCCTCCTCGAAGTGGTCGGGCGTCGGCACTCCTTCCCGGCGGAGCTGCTCCGCCATCGCGGGACTGGCGTTGCGCACGGGCAGCCCCGTCTCCCAGGCGAGCGTGAGGAGCGCCTCGAACACGGCCGGCACCTCGCGGTGCGAGTGGTGGTGGCTGTCGAGGTGCGTGGGGTCGCGGCCCATGATCTCGCGGAAGCGCTTGAGCTGCGCGCGCGCCTCCGCCAGCACCTCGGCCCGGTCGGCGCCGGCCAGACCGGCCGGCTTGGCGGGCAGCATCCCCTTCGCGTCGACCATGCTGCGGAGCTGCTCGGGAGGAAGCGCGGGCACGCCGCCGCTGAGCGCGACGTGGAGGCCGATGCCGAGAGCGGGACAGTCGCGGGACAGCGCGGCCACCCGCCGCGCCGCCGGATAGTTCACCATCATCGTCGCGCTCGTCACGATCCCGCGGCGGTGCGCGTCGAAGATCCCCTCGTTGATGCCCTCGGTACGCCCGAGGTCGTCGGCGTTGACGATGAGCCTCTTGGTTGCGCTCACCGCCCCCTCACTTCAGCAGGTCCAGGGCCAGCGCGACCGCGCCCGTGGCCGGCTCCGTGGCCAGGAGCGACGGCCGCGCCCCCGGCAGTTCCAGGTGGCGGGCGATGGTCTCGGCCAGCGTGGGGCAGGCCTTGAACACGCCGCCGGCCATGACGACCGGGAAGGGCTCCGCTCCGAGGTCGAGCTGCCGGTGCACCGCCCGCGCCGCCCGCGCCAGCTCGTGGCCGGCGGTCTCGATCAGCTCCGCGCCCAGCGTGTCGCCCCGTCCCCGCGCCTGCTCGACGAGGGGAGCCAGCGCCGCGATGCGGTGCTTGGGCAGTCCCTTCTCGTACACGTGCGGGATCAGGTCGGGCACCGCGCCGACGCCGAAGGCCTCGAAGACCAGGGGTTCGAGCAGAGTCTTCGGCCCGCGACCGTCGGCACTGCGCACCGCCGCGCGCAGGATCTGATGCCCGAGCCAGTATCCCGATCCCTCGTCGGCGAGGAGGAAGCCGTAGCCGCCCGAGCGGGCGGTGTGGCCGGCGCGGTCGGCGCCGAAGGCGATCGACCCCGTGCCGGCCAGCACGACGATCCCCACCCGTCCGGGCGCGCCGGCGGCCAGCGCGATGGTGGCGTCGTTGACGACCCGCACGCCGTCGCGATGGCCGAGCCGGCGCAGGATCCCGCGGATGACCGCCTCGTCGTGGGGCCGATCCACGCCCGCGATCCCGAGGCAGACCGCGGAGATCGTGTGGTCGCGCCCGAGGGTCTCGATGATCCCGTCGAAGACCTTCTCGACCTCCAGCTCGCCCTGCGTCTGCAGGTTCGCGCCGGCCCCGCGCGCCTCGGCCAGGACCCGGCCCTGCTCGTCGGCCAGGAGGCCGACGGTCTTGGTCCCCCCGGCGTCGATGCCGAGCACGTAACGCATGAGAGAAGTCTAGCCGAGCCGCACTCAGCGATCAGCGATCAGCTAGTCCGCCCCATAGATCACGATATCCTTCAGGTTGCGGTACTTCTCGTTGTAATCGAGGCCGTACCCCACGACGAAGTGGTCGTCGATCGAGAAGCCGACGTAGTCCACCTTCACCTCGACCAGCCGGCGCGACGGCTTGGACAGGAGAGCGGCGACCTTCAGCGTCCGCGGGCCGCGGGCCTTGAGGACGTTCAGGAGATAGTTGAGCGTGAGGCCCGTGTCCACGATGTCCTCCACGACCAGCAGGTCGCGGCCCTCGAGGCCCTGGTCGAGGTCCTTCACGAGCTTGACCTCGCCCGACGACTTGGTGGCCGCCCCGTAGGAGGACACCGCGATGTAGTCGAGCGTCAGCGGAAGGTCGACGGATCGTGACAGCTCCGTCATGAAGGTGCAGGCACCCTTGAGCACCCCCACGAGGTGGGGGTCGCGGCCGGCATAGTCCTTCGCAATCTCGCGGCCCATCTCGCGGATCCGCGTCTGGATCGTGTCGTAGGGCAACAGGACCTTCACCGGGACCTCCTGGGAGCCGCGATTATATCGGCGCCACCGTTGACTTGGGAAAGAGGCCGGCGGTACGATCGCGGCCGAAATCCCCCTGCAGGAGAGTGAATTTGAAGAACTACGCCCGTTCGGCGGCCCTGGCCCTGCTTGCGGTCCTCGCCGCCGCCTCCGTCTTCGCCCAGTCGCAGGCCACGACCGGCCAGATCACCGGGCGGGCCGCCGACTCGCAAGGTGGCGCGCTCCCGAGCGTGAAGGTGACCGTCAGCAACCCCGCGACGGGCTTCAGCCGCAGCGTGTCCACCAACGCCGAGGGCCTCTACTCGCTCCCCCTGCTGCCGCCGGGCGACTACGACCTGAGCGCGGAGCTCAGCGGGTTCCAGACGGTGCGCCGGGCGCGGATCACGGTCACGGTGGGATCGAACGTCAACGTGGACCTGCGCCTGGGCGTGGCCGGCGTCGCGGAAGCGGTGACCGTCGAGGGGACGGGCGCCCAGGTCGAGACCGGCACCGACATCCGGACGGCGACGCTGAACTCGACCGCGATCGCGAACCTGCCCATCAACGGCCGGCGGTTCCAGGACTTCGTCACCCTGACCCCCACCGCGCAGGTGGACACCTCGCGCGGCCAGATCTCGCTCGCCGGACAGCGCGGCATCAACACGAACATCAGCGTCGACGGCGCCGACTACAACCAGCCCTTCTTCGGAGGGATCCGCGGCGGCGAGCGCTCCAACTTCGCGTTCACGATCCCGCAGGAATCCATCCAGGAGTTCCAGGTGGTGGCCTCCGGCTACACCGCCGAGTTCGGCCGCTCGTCGGGCGGGATCGTCAACGCCGTGACCAAGTCGGGCACGAACCAGTTCAGCGGCTCCGCGTTCTTCGTGGACCGCGACAAGGGCCTGGCCAGCAAGAACGTCTTCAACCAGAACGCCGCCCCCACCCAGAAGCAGTTCGGGGGATCGTTCGGGGGACCGGTGCAGAAGGACAAGATCTTCTTCTTCGCCGCCTACGAGCAGCAGAGGGTCACCGACCCGCGGGCGGTGCTGTTCGACACCCTCGTCGGGTTCAACCCCAGCGCCGACCAGCGGGAGGCCTTCGACTACTACAAGTCGCTGGAGACGCCCTTCGACGCCACCAACGACGCGCGCGCGTTCCTGGGCCGGCTCGACTTCCAGCTCAGCACCTCGAACCGCCTGAGCGTCCGCTACAGCCACAGCTCGAACGAGGCGCTGAACGCGACCTCGGTCGGCAACAGCCTCTTCCCCACCATCACCAACGCGCTCTCGAACAACGGGACCGAGAAGGATTCCACGAACACCGTGGTCGGCCAGTTCACGAGCGTGATCACGCCGAAGCTGCTGCTCGAGGTGCGGGGACAGTACTCGAAGGAGACGCGACCCCGCATCGCCAACGTCGAGGCCCCCAACGTCACCACCAACGTCGGCCGCTTCGGCACCGTCAACTTCCTCTCCACCACTCAGTACGACTGGCGCGGCCAGGGCGCGGCCAACCTGACCTGGATCAGCGGCACCCACACGGCCAAGGTCGGGGCGGAGTACAACCACGTCTTCGCCAACCAGACCTTCGGCTTCAACCAGCACGGGCTGTTCAGCGTCTCGGGCACCAACACCGCCACGATCCTGGACATCCTCTCGGTGGGCGGGCCGATCGCCAACCGGTTCGACAACACGAGCGTGACCTACCTGCGCCAGATCGGGAACCTGCTTGCCGAGTACGGAACCGACGAGATCGCCGTCTTCGCCCAGGACTCCTGGAAGATCCGCCCGAACTTCACGATCAACTACGGCCTGCGGTGGGAGGGCGCGCACAACCCGACCCCGCCCGCCGAGAACGTCCTGGTGGACCGGCTGAGGGGCTTCACGTTCCCGAGCGGCCGCCAGGCGGACCCCACGCAGATCCCGAGCCAGTGGAACCAGTTCGGTCCGCGCGTGGGCTTCGCGTGGGATCCCGCCAACGACGCCCGGAGCGTGGTCCGCGGATACGGCGGCATCTACTACGCCCGCTCGCCCGCGCTGCTGTGGGCGGGCGCGATGAACAACTTCCGCGCGGTCCCCGGCGACCTCTCCGTCACGCTCCCCTTCGCGGTGCCGTCGGGCAACCCGAACAACACCGTCTACAAGCAGCTCAAGCTCATCGGCATCGACCTCAACGGCTCGCTCCTCGGCAGCCTGCCGGAGCTGACGCCGCAGCAGCTCACGCAGATCGCGAGCGCGCTCGGCCTCACCATCGACCCCTTCCGGGGCGCGAACCCGCTCTTCATCGACAGCAACTTCAAGAACCCCCGCGCCTACCAGGCGGGGCTGGGCTACGAGCGCCAGATCTCGAACGGCCTCAGCGTGGGGATCGACGGCGTGATCGTGAAGACCACCCACCTGCAGCGCAACCTCGACCTCAACGAGCCGCTGCCGACCATCCGCGCCAGCGATCCCGCGCAGCGCCCGTTCTTCGGCCTCAACAGCGGGGTCCTTCGCCCGATCCCGACGCTCGGCCAGGTCACCGCGCGCGAGTCGACCGCGCGCTCCCTCTACCAGGCGGCGACGATCAGCATAAAGCTGCAGCGCCGCTGGGGGCAGGCCAACGTCTACTACGTGCTCAGCCATTCCAAGTCGGACGACGACAACGAGCGCGACTCCGGCGGCTTCACCTACGAGAACGCGTACAACCTCGCGCCCGAGTACGCCGACGCGCGCCTCGACCGCCGCCACCAGTTCAACGGCAACGTGCTGTTCTTCCTCCCCTACGGCTTCGACGTGTCGAGCACCTTCGCCATCCGCTCCGGGCTGCCGATCGACGTCGGCGTGGGCGCCGACGCCAACCAGGACCGCGGCGGGCCCGACCGGCCGTACAGCGCGCCGGGCGTGCCGTTCCTGCGCAACGCGTTCCGCAACCGCGCGCAGAAGGACCTGAACGTGCGCGCCCAGAAGAGCTTCAAGATCGGCGAGCGGCAGAAGCTCGTCTTCACCGCCGAGGTCTTCAACGTCTTCAACTTCGACAACATCCAGTACGCGGGCAGCACCGTCACCAACTACTGCGCGACGCCGGCGCCGCTCGATTGCGGGTTCGGGGCGCCGACCAACGTGAACTTCCTCCAGCTCCGCGACCAGAACCCGGCGTCGGCGCGGAAGGGCCAGTACCTGCTCAACAACAACCCGGGACCGCCGCGTCAGGTGCAACTGGGGGTGCGGTTCCAGTTCTGACGATGGCCTTTTAACGCGGAGGACGCGGAGGAGAACGGAGAGGACGCGGAGACTTCATGTGATGTTCTCCGCGACCTCCCGTTTCGTTCTCCGCGACCTCCGCGTTGAATCGGTCCCTTCTCGCCATTCAACGGATTGAAGTCGAGATTCACGAATCTTTTTCCTGCTTGCTCTCGTTGTAAGCCCGAGGGCCAGAGGAGAGGCGGCGCTCTGCGCAGCCTCGGCTATAATCCGAAATTCGGGACATTCGTCCCGCAAACGGTGGAGGACGTACAGACATGCTTCGAACGAGTCGCGTGATTGCCGCGTTGATCTTCGCCACGGCGCTGGGACTCCCCTTGCCGGCGCGCGCCCAGCAGCCGGCCGCGCCTCCGCCCTCGCCCACGTCCCCGGACCGCCCCACCCTCGAGCTGTCGCTGGAGGAGCTGGTCAAGCGCGCCCTGGAGAACAACAACGACATCGCGGTCGAGAAATACAACCCGGAGCTGACCGAGCAGAACATCCGGCTCTACCGCGGCTACTACGACCCGCTGCTCAGCTCGACCGTCAGCCAGCTCGAGCAGACCTCCCCCGTGACCAGCGCCTTCGCCGGGGCCCAGAACGCCGTCGACACCAACACCACGACCTACAACTTCAGCGCCTCTCAGGCCCTGAGCACGGGAGGAATCGCGCGGCTCGACTTCACGAACAACCGGGGGAGCACGAACTCGGTGTTCAACACCTTCAACCCGTCGTTCAACTCCGGTCTGAACGCCCGCCTGAGCCAGCCGTTCCTCCGCAATTTCCAGATCGACACGAACCGTTTCCAGCTCAAGGTGGCCAAGAAGAACCGGGAGATCTCCGACGCGCAGTTCCAGCAGACCGTCACCAACACCGTCGCCGCGGTGAAGGACCGCTACTACGACCTGATCTACGCGATCGACAACCTCGCGGCCCAGCACAAGAGCCTGGACCTGGCCCAGAAGCTGCTCGACGAAAACCAGATCCGGGTCAAGGTGGGCACCATGGCGCCCCTCGACGTGGTCGCCGCCCAGTCCGAGGTCGCGAGCCGCGAGGAGGGCGTGATCGTGGCCGAATCGGCGCTGCTGGATGCCGAGGACGCGATCAAGAGCGCGATCTTCCCGAAGACCGATCCCAGCATCTGGGCTCTCCGCATCGTTCCCACCGACCGGCCAACCGCGGAAAAGGTCACGGTGGACGTGGAGGCCGCGACGCGCCGGGCGATCGAAGCGCGGACCGACGTCGCGGTCGCGCGCAAGGGTCTGGAGAACGCCGACCTCAACGTGAAGTTCGCGTCCAACCAGAGGCTGCCCGATCTGAGCCTCGTCGCCTCGTACGGGACGAACGGCGTGGGAGGCACGATCATCCAGCGGGACGGCTTCGGCGGTCCCGTCATCGCCACGATCCCCGGCGGGTACGGCGACGCGCTCAGCAGCGTGTTCGGCCGCGACTTCCCCACCTGGACCGTCGGCGTCAACTTCTCGTATCCGATCTTCAACCGGCAGGCGGACGCGACCGCCGCGCGGGCCCGGATCACGCGCGACCAGACCCAGACCAGCCTGCGCCGGCTGGAGATGCAGGTCGCCTCGGAGGTCCGCAGCGCCGGCCGCGCGGTGGAGACGAACTACAAGCGCGTCGAGTCCACGGGGGCCGCCCGGGTCCTGGCGGAGCAGCGCCTCGACGCTGAGCAGAAGAAGTTCGCGGCCGGCATGTCGACCAACTTCGCCGTGACGCAGGCCCAGCGGGACCTGGCCCTCGCCGCGGTGCTGGAGCTGCAGTCCATCGCCGACTACCGGAAGAGCGTCGTGAACTTCGACCGCGTGCAGGTGGCCGGCGGCGGCGTTGCTTTCGCTCAGAGCGCCGCCTCGATCGCGACCACGGCTCCGATCACCACGACCGGCACGGGGGCGCCGACTCCGACCCCCTGAGGCCGCCCCTTCACACCCTTTGACAAGGGGAGGACTCAACACTCCCCTTGTCTCCCGGTCTAAACTTGTGAAATGGCGACCCGTGGTCGTGTGTCCCGCATCGTCCTGGCCGCCGCGGCCGTCGCGGTGATCGCGGTGGTCCTCGCCTTCCGCAGCCACGACCGCGACGTGAAGTACGCCGCGGTCCCGGTGGATCGCGGCGACATCCAGGACGTGGTGGGGGCGACCGGCACCGCCCAGGCCGAGCAGACCGTCCAGGTCGGCTCCCAGGTCTCGGGCACGATCCAGAACCTCTACGCGGACTTCAACACCGTCGTCAAGAAGGACGAGGTGATCGCCCGGCTGGATCCCTCGTCCTTCCAGGCCCGGCTCGGCCAGATGCAGGCGGCCCTCGCGGCGGCGCGGGCCAACGTGGAGCGGTCGAAGGCGTCGGTGGCCGACGCGAAGCAGAAGCTCGATCGGGCCAAACAGCTCGCGGCGCAGCAGCTCCTGCCCGAGAGCGACCTCGACACCGCCCAGGCCACGTACGACCAGGAGGTGGCGCAGCTCAAGGCGAACGAGGCAGCGGTGAACCAGGCCCAGGCCAACGTGAACCAGGCGCAGGTCGACCTCGCGCACACGATCATCAGCGCGCCGATCGCCGGCGTCGTGATCGCGCGCAGCGTCGACGTCGGGCAGACGGTCGCGGCGTCGTTCCAGGCGCCTGTCCTCTTCGTGATCGCCAACGACCTCAAGCACATGGAGATCAACGCGTCGGTGGACGAGGCCGACATCGGCCGCGTACGGACGGGCCAGGAGGTGACGTTCCGCGTGGACGCGTACCCCGACCGGGTCTTCCACGGCACCGTCACCCAGGTGCGGCTCCAGCCCACGACCGTGCAGAACGTC
>Ga0137380_10003578_pt1 | contig 13497 bp, 16 predicted proteins | sample SagtaG_17_FD_104809 | JGI IMG/M metagenome (GOLD analysis project Ga0137380, IMG submission 104809) | Vadose zone soil microbial communities from Sagehorn Ranch, Mendocino, California, USA - Sage2_L_100_16 metaG | ecosystem: Environmental > Terrestrial > Soil > Vadose zone | place: USA... | reverse complement strand
TGACGAGATTGAGCAAGACTTGACGCAAGCGTAGCTCATCAGCCCAGACAACAAGATCGCCGGAAACATTTACCCCGACCGTTCGCTTTTCACGGACCAGAATCGGCCCCAGAATTTCCAGGATGAGTTGGACAGCTGTGTTCACCTGAACACTATTGAAATTGAGTGAAACACGATCTTGATCGATACGACCGATATCCATAACATTGCCGAGTAAGAGTACCAGTTCTTCACAGGCACGGCGTGCATTGATCAGAAAACGTCTTTTGGACTCATCATCAAGAGTCGGGCCAAAACTCTCAAGCAATTCCAGATATCCCTGTACGGCAGTCAGAGGAGTACGTAGTTCGTGCGAAGCTACCATGAGAAAGTGATTCTTCATGCGCTCAGATTCTTGCGCTCGCCTGAGAGCATCACGCAATTCAGTATTCAAGCGTGCATTAGTGATAGCAATGCCAGCGTGTACGCCAATCTCTTTGAGCATTTCCAGGTGTCGTTGGCTATAAGCATGCGGCTTATAGCTCTGTGCCGAAAGAAAGCCTACCAGTTCATCACCATAATGAATGGGAGCGAAAAGATACGATTGTGAAGGCTTCTGTTCGCCAATTAAATCTGCATCTGCTACACCGTCACGCACATAGTTTTCGTATTCTTCAGTAGTAGAAAACAAGTACCCTATACCCTTTTCAAAAAGAAATTTATGCATCCGAGAAGATATACTGGAGTATTCGATGGCTGGGTAAAGTACGCCCTCATCGATGAGATAGTCCATCACCATTTTACGCGTGGCGCGAAAATAACGAGTAACGAAGAAGGCATCTACAGGCATGACACGGCACACCTGCTCATAGATGGTTTGATAGACGGCCTGCAGGTCGTGCTGCGATTCGGGTAAGGAGAGGACACGCCCAATTTCAATAAGGGCCGCACGTTCTTCACTGCTCCGGCGCACTTCCTCAATATAGTGCAGTATTTCCTGCTGATGTAGTGCCTGATCTTTAACTGGTGTATTGTGGGTATTTTCAGGACGATCAGGAGTAGCATCTTTCAATCGTTCATCCTCACAGTATTTTTCTTCGCTTGCTATTATAACACAGCCTTTTCTTCAAAGAAAACTTTTCTTAAGAAACTCTACGTATTACTTACTCAATTGGTTCAGCTAAAACCAGATTAGTGTAAAAAGTACTGCCGCCATTAAAATCTGCCAACTCGTCGGAGGTTGTCCAGTTGATATTTCGTTGATCGGAACTGAAGCGAGGCCACCAGACGGTAGTGGTGGCCAGCACACTGGGACGTACATCTTCAGTAACATCGGCTACCAGCAGGCACTCACCTCGCTCGTTGCTCACACGCACCAGTTGACCATGGGCAATGCCACGCGGAGCGGCATCTTGTGGGTGAATACGCAGAATAGGCGCACCCTCTTTAGCACGCAGGTATTTCTGATTGCCAAATGTGGAACTGACAAAGTGATGAGCAGCTGGACAGAGCAAAGGCAAGCGCATATCAGTGGCAGCTTGGGTAGCCCCGACCACTTTCGACTCTACTTCGGGCTGCCAGTTGGGAACAGGATCATAGCCCTTCGCTGCTGCCTGAGCCGAATAAAATTCAACTTTGCCGGAAGGCGTGGGAAAGATACCATCAGCAAAAGGTATCCGTTGCTTGTCGGGAATAGACAAAGGAATCGAACCTTCCGCTTGCAAACGTTCGAGAGTAATCTCGCCCAGCAGAGGATTCGTGCGTGCAGTCGCGGTAAGGACCCCACGAATAACCTCATTAGCATCCTCTTGTAGCCAGGGCTCGTCAAAGCCCATACTGGCGGCAAGAGTGCGCATAACATCCCAGTTGCTGCGTGCCTCTCCTTGTGGCGCGATAGCAGGCATATTATAATGTAACGAAAGATGGCCATAGGGTTTATGCAGGTCTACATGTTCAAGCTGACTGGTAGCGGGCAAGAGAATATCAGCGTAACGAGCCGTATCAGTCTCGAACAGGTCATGCACAACCGTAAACAGATCGTCGCGCTGCAATCCTTGGACAATCTTGCCCGCATTGGGTGTAGAGGCAACTGGATTGGCATTGTAGACGTAGAGCGAATAGATCGGCGGATCAGCTTCACCGGTAAGAATGGCCCCTAAGCGATTCATATTTAGGGTGCGAGGTGCAGGTGGACAGCTCGCTTCAAGCTCATGCTTTACGGCGTCAGTATCCCATTTCAGCCAATCGCTGGTGCTGTACATCAGGCCACCACCGGGAAGACCATACTGACCGGTCAGGGCAGGCAAACAGGCCAGAGTACGCACAGTTTGCCCGCCGTTGGTATGACGATTGATACCATCGGTAACCCGCAAGAGGGCCGGAGTCAACGTGGCATAGGTGCGTGCCAAGGTAATGACCGTCTCTTCAGACAAACCCGTAATCACAGCAGCCCGTTCAGGAGGAAACTGCATAATACGATCAAAAAGCTGCTCCCAGCCAGCCGTATGTGCCGCAATCCAGTCCGGTCGATGCAAATCCTCCTGCACTATGACATACATCATACTCAGAGCCAGAGCAGCATCTGTACCAGGAAGAGGTTGAATATGCTGATCAGCAGAACGGGCCGTCAGGGTACGAATAGGATCAATGACAATAACACGAGTACCATTGCGCTGCGCCTGCCGCAGAAAGGGCATGATATGCGGAGCGGTGCTAGCCGGATTACTCCCCCAGATGAGCACAAGCTTGCTTTGCAGCAGCATTTCCGGCGAAGGGGCAAGGCGACCGCCAATAGTCAGTTGTACGGCCTCTTCAGCGGCATGACCACAAATCGCACGCTCCAGCCGACAAGCTCCCAGCCGATGCCAGAAACGATTATCGGTCACAGAGCCATTGACAAGGCCCAGCGTGCCCGCATAGCTATAGGGCAAAATACATTGTGCGCCATCTTCTGCAATGATACGCTGCCACTGGCTTGTAATCTCGGCAATCGCCTCATCCCACGAAATACGCTCAAACTGGCCGGAGCCTTTCGGGCCAGTACGTCGCAGTGGATAAAGCAACCGCTCAGGATGATATACGCGTTCCAGGTAGCGGTTCACCTTAGCGCACAGCCAGCCGCGTGTCACCGGATGATCTGCACGTCCCCGCACACTGACCGCTCGCCCCTGCTCATCCACCTGCGTCTCCAGAGCGCAGCAATCAGGGCAATCATGCGGACACGATCCATAAACAGTACGCAAATGTTTAGACACTGAAGTAGAGGTTGATGCAGAAATGTGCAGTGACATGAGTGATCCCTTCGTAAGACTATGTACTTATTGCTATGAGTCTACGTTCTATTATAAAGCATATCAATGGAAGGTGCCTGGGTAGTGTTGGTTGAAATGCACGGCTGTGCATGTTACTATAAAGCAGCGTTTTTTCACGTTCTTTGTGTCAATAAAATTTGTAGAAGGGTATTCTGTATGGGTGCCCGAAGGTTAAGCAGATGAAACACAAAATTATCCTCGATTGTGATCCCGGCCATGACGATGCCATCGCTATTTTGTTGGCTGCCCATCATCCCGACATTGAACTGCTTGCTATTACTACCGTTGCAGGCAATCAATCGGTGGATAAGACAACGGCCAATGCGCTGAAAGTCTGTTCGCTGGCGGGTATTCGCGATGTACCGGTAGCGAAGGGCGCGGATCGTCCACTGGTGCGTCCGGCGCAGCACGCCGCTAACATTCACGGTGAGTCGGGCATGGATGGCCCCAACGTTCCCGAACCAGACATTGAGCCTGTCGCGCAGCACGCTGTTGATTTACTGATCGAACAACTGCTGAACTCGGACGGCGATATCACGCTTGTTCCCACCGGGCCACTCACTAATATCGCCTCGGCTATAGGCCGCGAGCCGACTATTTTGCCCAAGATTGCGGCTATTTCTCTGATGGGCGGAGCGATAGGGCTGGGGAACCGCAGCCCTGCCGCTGAGTTTAATATATGGGCTGATCCTGAAGCTGCCGCGATTGTATTTAACTGTGGCCGACCAATCACTATGTCTCCTTTGGAGGTGACGCATCAAGCCCTAGCCACTGAAGAGGTATTAGGGCGTTTGCGTGCCGCCAATCGCCCGGTCGCGAACTTCGTAGCCGATCTACTCGTCTTCTACGGAAGTACGTACCGTGACATCTTCGGTTTTCCGGCCCCGCCGGTACACGATCCATGTGCGGTAGCAGCCGTAATCGACCCTGACATACTGCATGCCCATACTATCCGCGTCGAGATCGAAACCAAAGGCGAATGGACAGCGGGAAGAACGGTGTGTGATCCCTATGGCACGCTGGGCAAAGAACCCAATGTACGCGTAGGCTACGCGCTAGAGGTAGAGCGTTTCTGGGAGATGTTGATTGGTACTATTTTGACGTACTAGGAGATGCTTCACAGGAAGCCGTAAAAAAGCAAAAACAGCTATTGACAAGTCGTAAAGCGTCCGCTATACTGACGGTACGCAACGACGTGGTGACCGTAGCTCAATCGGCAGAGCTCTGGATTGTGGCTCCAGCGGTTGTGGGTTCAAGCCCCATCGGTCACCCTTTTTGTTTTTCTTCCTCGCTCACTTACCTACAACACCTGTATATATCCAGGGTGAATATGATTGTTTGCAACAGAGCTAGCTCTATGATATGCTACATTCTTGAGAAGGGAAGCCCTCAAGAGCATAATGGCGGCAGACTATGCAGCTAGAAGAATACTTTGACTTCTTCGAGAAGAACGATATCAGAATCAAGGGGACGAGAATCGGCATTGAGACAGTCCTCTACGATTTTATTCACCGGTTACGTTCTCCTGAAGAGATTGCTAATACCTACCCTTCACTGAGTTTGGAACAGGTCTATGCAACCATCCTCTATTATCTTCATAAGAAAGAAGCTGTCTCAACATATCTGGCCAACTGGTTGGAGTGGAGCAGAGAGATGCGAAGGCAGCAGGCGGCCAATCCTTCGCCTGAAATACAACGACTTCGTAGGATAAAAGCAGAAAGATTGGCCTCAGGGGCAACATGAGTATTCATTATTTGATGGATGAAAATGTTGGCCCTCTTTATAAACGGCAACTACTAAACAAAAGTTCGGAGACCTGTGTGTATGCTGTGGGGAACCAGGGTGTCCACCTAGAGAGACACTTGATCCAGACATTTTGTTTTGGTGCGAAGAAAATGCCTGTATCCTGATCACAAACAACCAGGCATCTATGCCTCCTCATTTAGCCGCACACTTGGCGCAAGGACATCATGTTCCAGGCATACTCATCCTTAATGAGCGGATGAGTGGAGGAGAAACGATAGAGGAGTTGCTCCTGATAGCAGAAGAAGGTATTCCAAGTGCTTATCGGAACTGCATTACATACTTACTGGTGACCTGACCCCAACCGCTGGTGACCGGTCACCATTGCTCCACAGCTTTACATGCTCCATCAGGTAGACTCCAGCGAACTCAACGATAAGACTCGTGGCTTGAATGATGACGCTCATTTTCCGGTTAGGGTAGCGAACGGGAACGCTTTTCCCTCCACCCCCTACACGGCGCGAGGGTGGGGATGACCGAATAGTTGCCAATACCGCCTGAGCCTGGCTGGAGAGGCCCAAGCGCTGACAGAAAAGGGCAATGCCCTCTGAAGTCAACATCGTGATCCTCCATATATAAAAGGATACTAGGCAGTATCAGATGCATAAGGTCTACATACTCTTTCTCATTAGATCTCTTAAAAACGGAAAGGGAAGAGATGCGCGTTGAACTTCCGGCAAAGGTATTGGGAGAAAATCTCTTGAATAACTCTAACCTTTTCTTGAAAGGCTGGGAAGGAGTGTAGACCAAGGGCCAGGTGACGAAGCATAAGAATAGATGGAATTAGCTCACTCAGTTCGATGTCCTCGTTTGAGAGATGCTGAAGCATCTCTCTCGGTGACCAGATGTATGAATTAAAAACCTCATGCACTTTTTAGTAAGTGTCATGACACATTTCTATGTACATAAAAAAATGCTTCTTCCTCGCTTGTGTCGTTCAGTACCTTCTCCATCGGCTTCACAAGGTCATTCTCTATCCAGTATTGACAAAAGAAGAGCAATGTGGTATCCTATTAATAAAGGGTTTTGTTTGGACAAACATCTATTTTGCCCAAACAAAAAGAAGAATGCTGGAGGCAAGTAGCAATGTTAGTACAGCAAGTGACATCCGGCGACCGCGACTGTTTCGTGGGAACTGTAACACTGTCCTTTCTTAAACGGGTAATGGAACACTCTTTCCCGTTCAAAGAGCATGTAATGCCCCCATTGGAAAAAGAGGAAAAAGCGATCGATGAGATTGCCCAATTGATTGTAGATCGCTTGACTAGTGACCAAACATGGTGGATGGGAGGATTATCTTTTGCAATCTATCCATCTCCATCTTTTCAACCGCTTTCATTAGGACAGTATGAGAGTGAGAACTCTGGTAAGTGGGGAATGTTGTACCTTTCAGACACTGGATCAGAAATATGGGTGCCGCTTGATGGCTATCAACGCATGTTAGGTATGCTTAAAGCACTCTCGATGCTGTCAGGCAAGAAGCGCCTGGCACTCGCGGAGGATATGCTTCCTGTGATTCTGCTTCCTTCCCCTACATATGCAGATTGCCAAGAGATGCTTCTGCGGATGCATAAGTCTGCTCGTACCATAGACCGAGGAGAAGCAATTCGAACGACCGTTAATGATGACTACGCGATGTATGCACGTTGGTTGATGGGAGAAGATAAAGAGCGTCGGGGAGTCGTTCCCAAGGACCTGGTTAATTGGAAGTCCAACACACTCACCAATAGGTTATGTAAGTTCACCACCCTCAGTGTTCTCTATGACTCCGTGCGGATGCTTGATCAGGCGCTTGGACACAATCCCGTTGCCAGCTCACCGGAAAAAGCTCAGCGATACAATGAGATTGCTGACTTGTGGAATCTACTTTTAAAAGGATTTACGCATTTTCACGAAGCGGTATATGGTACTCCCGAACGTTTACCATCGCTTCGCGAACGGTTTCTCTGTTTAAAGCCTACTGGACAGCTCATCGTTGTAGCTGTAATAGCGTTAGCTCTGCGGCTACGAAAAGAACTATCGTTAGAGGAGGTCGTGGAGCGATTAAACAAGATTCCCTGGCGGATTGATGATCCCCTCTGGCGAAATATCGTCTTGGTTGAAGGACGGGTAAATGGGACAGGACAGGCTATTACGCTTACCTCTCGTCTCGTTGCTTATCTGATTGGTCTCCCATTGAGTGATGCTGAAGTTCAGGCACTAGAACAAGGTTACCGCAAAGGGAAGCGTGAGGAAAATATCTCCTTGCCAGGTCCGCTTTTCCCTTCGTGGGGTCAATAGTAGGATAGGGCGTTATTCTGCCGTAGTAAGGAGGCCATATGCAGCAAGAGCCGCTGCCACCATCGCCGCCGCAAGCCATGCAGTGGGCACTTCTGATCATCACGACAGTACTGACAGTCGCCGTGATTATTGTCCCGGTACTCATTTTTTACCTCACCAGAAGTCTCTTGGGCTTTATCCCCTCTGCAGGATTACTGCCTCTTGGGTATATGTGGACTTGCATCGTCAGGCACCTGTTTCCCAAGGACCCGAGGGAATATGAATTGGCGACGAAAAGGATAGAGCATGCTGTTCCCACCTCTCTGCACAAAGGTCCGGGGTCTAAGTGAAAGTACAAGAAGGAGTAAAGATGACTCGCGTTGATGATGTTTCACGTTTGAAGCCCATCGATGCGTACTGCTTCCTGGCCAATGCTAGCGCTTTTAGGCAAAGCACGGGAGAGTCGTATATCTGGCCACTACCATTGAGAGTGTGCCGGGCGAAGCCCGTAGAAAGTTGTGAGATGTACATGGGAAAGAAAAGACGTAGGAGTAAGCGGACACAAGACGTTTGGGACGGTGCGGTTCAGGAACTTTGGAAACGCATTCAAGACACGGGCAGGAATGATCCATGCTGGTGCGATTCGGGCGAAAAGTACAAGCGTTGTCATATGAATCGATCTCAAGAAGAACCTCTGCGTACCTATGAATACATAAAGGTCATACGGAAATTTTTTGATAAAGGGTATTGTCTTCATCCAAAAGCTGGTCCTGCCAGTTGTGTTGGGCCCATCGTGAGAGCGCACACTGTATCCAGAAGTGGCAGTTTGAACCATATCGCCAGAGATGGACACGTCTACACCTTTTCGTCGGCACAAAACCTCTCGAATGGAGATCTCATCGCTCCCCGCCTCGTTGGGATTAGGCATGCTTCGACGTTTACCGGCTTTTGCAAGCGGCATGATAACATTACGTTTGAACCGATCGAGCGCTATCCATTTCTTAGTACACCGCAGCACACCTTCCTTCTTGGATACCGCGCTCTCTGCCACAAGCTCTTCTTGAAAAAGGCCAATGTCGAGTGGATTTTCCCTTACCAACGGCGACATCTTGACCGGGGGAAATCGGTCGAGGAACAGATGATGATCCAATACCAGATACACCATCTGGAATGGGGAAATACCCTTGGATTGAATGATCTTATCCATTACAAATCGGCGTACGACAAGGCTTTGCTGGCTGAAGATTTCTCGAACGTTTCCTACTATGTCATCCGATTGAGCAACACGCCTGATTTTCTGTGTAGTGCCCCGCATATGCCTGACATCGACTTTGAGGGTAATGTATTACAAGATATAACTGATACCTCGATCGTAGTCGATCACTTGACCTTTTCGCTGATCGCCACGAACAGTGGGGGAGCCATTGTTTTTAGCTGGCATGGGAAAAGTGATTCTGCCGAACAATTTGTGAATTCGCTTCACAACCTCTCCGATCACGCACTTCCTCATGCCATTGTTCGGTTTACATTCGAGTACTTCGAGAGCGTTTTTGCCTCTCCTAAGTGGTGGGAGGAATTGAATGACGCTGCACGGCAGCGGCTGCTTCAAAGGATGTGGGCAGGTCTGCCATCAACTGGGCGAACTCTTGACTGTCTCCTTGATGAAGGACTACGAGTTGTCAACTGGACAGTCGCATCTCGTGAAACAAATCTATCCCTGTAAGAGGAGGGTGGCTTGCAAAGCGTTGGAATTTATCTCCCGCCAGAATTGCAGGGGCTGTTCAGCCTCATGGCAAGTGCAAAAAGGGGGAAGAGATGGAATGGCTGCAAGTCTGCGCTCCTGGGCATGCTGATCAGTCGTGAACGTGGTACACAGCAGATGTTCCTCGGCATGCGAAGATGTTATCCTTGGCAAATCTATGGCCGCAATTTGAACTCCTGGCAAAACTATCCTTCCAACCGTCACAAATACACCTGATTTCCCCGAGATGTACGGAGTTAGAATCCTGTCTTTCCGGTAAAACTATGCCAACAGGAGCGGCAAGACTTCAAGAAAAGTCACAGTAATCGCTCAGGTATGTTCCTCACAATGGAACTGCCTCTCTCAAGACACACTCCCGGATACGTTCGCGCAGTCCTCGCTCTGTCACCACATCCACTTTGTGACCAAGCAAGTCCTGTAAGTCCATCAGGAGTCCACCAAGATCGAAGAGGCTACGGCCTGGCTCCAGATCGACCAACAGGTCGATATCGCTCTTGGAGTCGGCTTCGCCGCGTGCAACTGAGCCAAAAATACGTACATTGGAGGCTCCACGCATAGCTGCTATGCGAAGGATGTCCTCGCGTTTCTCCTGTAAAAGCTCGTTAAGAGGCATCGGCCTTCCTCCTTAGTTCTGTATTTTTGCTTATTATAACATGGTTTTCAAATCTTGAGGCTTTGCCTACTCCCGCATAATAATCTTCTACAAAGCTGAGGTTGTGCGGAGGGATTCAGTGGAATCGGTGGAGGAGAAATACCCTCAACCCCTCTTATGGGGTGCGTTTCATTTTTTTGCATGGCTGGGGCAAGCCCAGCCACTACTCGAGACGACCATGAGCGCCTCCGCGTCGTAGAGTAGTGGCTGGGCTTGCCCCAGCCATGTTCGCCACCTCGCGCTCAAGGCAAAAAAATGAAACGCACCCCCTCTTATGAGGGTCGTATCTGACCTCTTTTTGTGTTAAACTGGAAAAAACAGGTGTTCTATAGTGTTTTTCATCGTAACGAGAGGGTTTTGAATGCGCTATTTGCCGACAGGGACGGTCACCTTGCTCTTCACCGACATCGAGGGCTCCACGCAGCTTCTCCAACAGTTAGGCGAGCAATATGTCTCTGTTCTCGCAGAGTCCAGGAGCCTGCTACGCGCAGCATTCCAGCAGTGGAACGGCAACGAGGTTGATACACAAGGGGATGCCTTCTTCGTGGCCTTTACTCGTGCTACGGATGCAGTATCGGCAGCGGTGGCTGCACAGCGGAGCCTAGCTGCTCATGCTTGGCCAGCAAGTGGAACAGTACGGGTACGCATGGGACTGCACACGGGTGAGCCGTCCCTGGCTTCTGAAGGCTATGTGGGGATGGATGTCCATCATGCGGCGCGTATCATGAGTGCTGGGCATGGTGGACAGGTACTGGTTTCCCAGATAACGCACGATCTTGTCGAACAGCACCTGCCCGACGGGGTGAGCATTCGCGATATGGGTGAGCGTCGCCTCAAGGATTTACAGCGACCTACTCACCTTTTCCAGCTTGTCGTCGCGGGCCTACCAGCTGACTTTCCACCTCTCAAAGCCCTCGATGCCTACCCTAACAATCTCCCTGTGCAGCCCACGCCGCTCATTGGAAGGGGGAGGGAGATGATCACCATTGAACAGCTTTTACGCCGTGAAGATGTTCACCTGGTGACTCTGATAGGGCCCGGCGGCATAGGCAAGACCCGTTTGGCCTTGCAGGTAGCAGCGGACTTGAGCGACCTGTTCTCGGATGGCATCTATTTTGTGGATCTAGCTCCGGTAAGCGATTCAATGCTGGCCCACGGGATGCGCAACGAGATTTTATAACTGAGCAATAAGAGAGGAAACTAGCGGAATACACAAGAAATGTGTCTCCTTAAGTATGGAAGATGTCAATTGATCTCTTTCCCGATAAGGAGGACACACACTCAGTATGACGCATTCTGCGGTAAGCATCCAGATTACGCCGAAATCCGTTCCCTCAACCCCTTGCTGGATGGGAGAAGTGGGGGCGGTAGCTCAGGTTCTTTCTCATGAAGGGATCCTCAAAGCCCTTCAGGAACACGTACAATTTGCCCGAGCGCGCTTTGGTCACTACGATCTCATCGATTTTGCGGTGGTTCTCATCGGCTACACGCTCAGCGGTGCCCCCACCATCAAAGCGTTTTATGAGCAACTCTTGCCGTTTGCCGAAGTCTTCATGGCCCTTTTTGGCCGCCATCACCTGCCCGATCGTTCCACCCTTTCTCGCTTTTTGGCCGCCCTTGATCCACCCACCCTCGAGGCCCTGCGCACGCTCTTTGAGCAGGATTTGGTCAAGCGAACGTCACCGGCTACGTCCCCTGGTGGTTTATGGGATCGTTTGGGGAACCGCTGGTTGGTCGTGGATGTGGATGCCACCAAACAAGCCGCCCGCCAACGCGCACTCCCACAACTGAAGTCACATCCTTCCCCCCATCGTCGTTTTGAGCAGGTCGCGGCTCCCGGCTCGTCTTCGACGCAAAAGAGGAGAAGTGGGAAGGACTCGGACCACCATCTTACAAGCCTTTACTCATCAATGGATAGGAACGTATGCTGGCCCAGGAAATGGCGACTATCGCGGAGAATTGAAACGCTCCCTTGAGGCCATCATCCGTTACGCCACTGCTCTTTGCCTTCCTCTCTCTCAGGTGCTGATCCGTCTGGATGGGCTCTATGGCAACGCGGCCCCTTTGACGGATGTGCTGACCTCTGGCCTGGGGGTGATCGCACGTGGGAGGGACTACGCTCTTCTGGATCTGCCAGAGGTCAAGCAGCGTTTAGCTCAGGACCCAGATCAAGAGAGCACGCATCCGGAAAGTGGAGCGTCTCGCGCCCTCTATGACTGCCCCGAGATTCCTCTCTCCCCAACTGGGCCTCGGGTGCGTCTGATTGTGGCCACTCATCCCGCCTCATCCACTCCCCCCTCCATCGGGGTGCAGCGCGAGGGGCTGGTCTATGAATTGTTTGTCAGCATGCTTCCCGCCAACGCCTTTTCCCCAAAAGACGTTGTGGACCTGTATTTGCACCGGGGATCATTTGAAACCGTTCTCGCCGATGCGCGATGTGGAGCAAAATCCTGATCGCTGGTGTTCGCGTACGCCTTGTGGGCAGGAATTCTGGCAGATCATCTGCCAATGGATGTGGAATCTGCGTCTGGAACTGGGCCAGCACTTATCGCCCACTGTCATGCGTTTGACCGAATTCGCCCCGGCAGTCGAGCCTGCCCTCGCCGAAGAACCTGCTCGCGCCGAAGAACCTGCGCATGTGGTCGAGTATGGTCCCCCTCAATGGGCACGCCCCTCGTTTACCGGTGGCTTTCCAGGAGCCGCATTTGCGCTTCAACCTGATGGGACGCTGCGTTGTCCCGCCGGCCGCCCCCTTTATCCCCAAGAACGCAGGCCAGAGCGCGATGGCTCCTATCGTCTTTTGTATGCGGCTCGCATTGGCGATTGTCGTGCCTGTGATCTGCGTGCCCAGTGTCAAGAAAGCCTTTTCACCACCAAACCGCGGCGCGTCAGTGCGGTTTTCTGGCCGATCTCTTCCAAGCAGATGGTTTCCCCTGCACCGATTCTCGGACCGCCTGAGCCAACCGCTTGTTGCCCGGTGCTTTGGGGAGATTGGCCACGTTGCCAGATCCGGCGCAACTGGCTGAAAGTGGTGCGATCCGAAACGGTGGTGGTGACAAGGGGAGCCACGCCCACGCCAGATCAGACCTCGGTGACTGACGAGCCCGTGATCACCCGAGCACAACGGGCTCATTGGCGATTATCATGGGATGAGCGGTTGGCTCGCAACGCTCGCCCTGCCACCGCTTCTCCACTGACCATCATCATCCATGGTCTCCCTGCTCCTTTTGCTCAAGCCTATGGGTTTGTCCTTCTTGCGACAGCGTAAACGCTGATCAACGCTGCTGGCTGGCTTGTTCCTCTTCCCGATGATGTCCTACCTGGCAATACTTGTGTATCGATCATGACCTATTCTCCCTCTTTCTTTTGTCCTGTCTTTCGAGGAAAATCTTTTTTTGCCCGCTTGTTTACGTCTCGTTGCGCATCCCGTGGGCTGGTAATTCCAAGCGTTGCTCAGGTTCTTGGGCTGCGAGAGGGAGAAAACATCTCCCCCCTAGAGCGTCTCAAAGAGGAACTGCGACAGAAGCAGATGTTATTGTTGCTCGACAATTTCGAGCAGGTGATCGATGCGGCGGCCCAGGTGGCCGACCTTCTCGCGTCTTGCTTACAAGTGAAGTACCCCATGCGTGAACGCAGGGGCTTCTACGCCGTTGCCGACGTGGGCTCCTTCCGAGCCGGTGTGGTGTTTGTGCAGAACGTTTTCTTCCCTCGTACGAGGATATTGAGAGCGG
>Ga0137380_10003573_pt1 | contig 13506 bp, 10 predicted proteins | sample SagtaG_17_FD_104809 | JGI IMG/M metagenome (GOLD analysis project Ga0137380, IMG submission 104809) | Vadose zone soil microbial communities from Sagehorn Ranch, Mendocino, California, USA - Sage2_L_100_16 metaG | ecosystem: Environmental > Terrestrial > Soil > Vadose zone | place: USA... | reverse complement strand
TGACGCGGTCGAGGGCCGGCCCGTCGACCTTCCACCGAATGGTCAGCGTGGTCGCGCTCGAGCGAATCGATGTGAAGGTGTAGGTGGCCTGCGGCAGCCGAACCGGCGCCGGCAGCGGGAGTGTGCGAGCGGGCTCCGCGACCAGGGTTGCATGCAGAGTCCAATCGCCACGGATCTCGCCAGTGCCTCGCAGCCACAGCGCATCGATGCTGGTCACATGCAGCGTGAGGCGTGCGCCAACGGTGGATGCGGGCCAGGCAAGCGGCGTGAATGGAATCCAGTTCGGTGAGCCGACTCCGCTGGGAACATAGGAATGACCGAACTGGTCGGTCAGGCTAAAGTCGCCCAGCCCGTAGTCGCCAGGATTCATGCCGTATCCCTTCGGATTGCCGTCCAGGCCCTTTCCATCCACGGATACGAACAGAACCGTTCGCAGGCCGTCCGCATAACCGGCAGCCAGGCGCAAGGTATGGCCGGACGAAGTCGCAGAGTCGTTGATCACAGTCACCTGCCCCGCGTTCAGTCCAAAGGTGGCGAGGATCTTGCTCGACGGGCCACCGACGCCAGGAGCATCAGCCAGCGCCCGGCTGTAGGTCGGCGCGAAGTAAGCTGCAGCCAAGTTCGCGAGCATCACGACCGCGATGATCGTCGTGACCGCGCTCAGGCGCACAACCCAGCGCCGGCTCGCCCGCGCAGGTTCCCTCTGCGTGCGGGCAGCCGGAATGCGCAGCTCCATGATTCGGCCCAGCGCTCGCGAATCTTCGGGCCCGACGATGAGCGTCTCATCGAGAGAGCGCAAGCGCTCGGCGATCTCTTCAAGGGTGATGGGCCGGGTCATGAAGACACCTCCTGAGGGCTGGATGAGAGGCGCGCCCGCAGGCCGTCGCGCCCGCGGAGCAAGAGCTGTTTGGCAGCGTTTTCGCTGCAGCCCATGATTCGGGCGACGTCGCCGATCGCCAGGTCGTCGCAGTAGCGCAGCCAGAGCGCCGCACGCTGGCGCGACGGGAGCCGTCGCATGGCGGCGACCAGCTCCGGGTCGATCTCAGATCGAAGGCTGTCAGGCGCAGGCGCATCCCAACCGGCCGGGAGGGGTATCCACTCTGGTATCCGCCGACGGCTCAGGCGGTAGACGATCGAAAGAAACCAGGGTCGAAACTCACCGGTCCTCGTCGATCGGTATCGCCATCCGCGTAGGGCGGCTTCCTGGACGATGTCCATGGCCTCGTCCGGGCTTCGTCCCACCTGACGCGCGAGCAAGAAGGCCGTCCGGCTCACCTGCCTGAAAGCGGCCTCGAACTCCCGCGGATCGTCAGGGACGAGAGTGACGGTCGGGGTCCGGCCGGCATCAGATGCCGGTTGGGCGATCACATCTCTTAGACCTGTTTTCCCCCCGGAAAGTAACGTGCCGAGCGGGACCCCGGCCGCCGGCTAGAGCTTGGCCGGCTCCGGTGTGGCCCTGAGCAGGCCGTCGAGGGCCCGCCGCATCAGTTTGATCAGGGTCGCCCGCTCCTCTGGGCTGAGGTCTCGCAGGATCTCCTCTTCCAGTCGCTCCCGCGCTTTCTCCGCGTGGTCGACCGCGGTCTTCCCCGATTCGGTGATCTCGACGAGGTGACGCCTGCGGTCGTGCGGGTCGCGCTTGCGCACCGACCAGCCGGCCGCCTCCATCTCGTTCAGGAGCAGCACCACGGCGTTGGCGTCGATCAACATGGCCGTCTCCAGCTCCTGCTGGGACACGCTGCCCCGGTCGCGGACGTAGCCGAGGACCATGAACTGCTTCAGGCGCATGCCCAGGAGCTCCTCCGAGGTCCTCCGGTTCAGCGCCTTGCTGATCTGGGTGACGAGGGCGATCAGCCCCGCCCCGCTCTCCTTCTCCATCTCTTTCGCCTCTTCTGATCCTAGCACTAGATGAGAACCATTCCCACTTTCCAGATAATCCATGCAATAAGGATGATAATGATCCTGTTATAGTGATCGTCACGAATACCGGTTCATCTGTGGAGGCGTTATGAAAATACATTCTTCGGCAATCCGACCCCCTTTGAGCGACCGGCGACGCTGGATCGCCCTGGTCGTGGTCTGCCTCGGGCAGCTGATGATCGTCCTCGACTCGACGATCGTGAACGTCGCGCTGCCCGCGATCCAGCGGGACCTGCACTTCACGCAGGCCGACCTGACCTGGGTCGTCAACGCCTACCTGATCACATACGGCAGCTTCCTGCTTTTGGCGGGGCGCGCCGGCGACCTGATCGGCCGCAAGAAGGTGTTTCTGGCCGGCGTGGTCGTCTTCACCATCACCTCGGCCCTGACCGGGCTGGCGCGTGATCCCGCCACCCTCGTCGCCACGCGCGCGCTGCAAGGGTTGGGGGGCGCGTTGTCGGCCGGCGTCATCATCGCCATCATCGTCACGGGCTTTCCCAAGCCGCAGGAGCGGGCCCAGGCGATGAGCGTCCTGACGTTCGTCGTCGCCGGCGGCGGTTCGCTCGGCCTGTTGGCCGGCGGATTGCTGACCCAGATGATCAACTGGCACTGGATCTTCTTCATCAACGTGCCGATCGGCGTGGGTACGTTGCTGCTCGGCTGGTGGCTGATCGAGGAGAACAAGGGCATCGGCCTGAGCCAGGGCGTCGATGTCGCCGGCTCCGTGCTGATCACCTCGGCCTTGATGCTCGGCGTCTACGCGATCGTGACAGCGGCCGAGCAGGGCTGGACCTCCGCACACACGCTCGGATTCGGCGGGGCGTCGCTTGCGCTGCTGGCCGGGTTCGTCCTGTTCGAGTCGCGCGTGAAGAATCCGATCATGCCGCTGCGCATTCTCAGGCTCCGTTCGCTCACCGGCGCGAGCGCCGCACGTGCGTTCCTCGTGGCCGGCATGTTCACGAACTTCTTCATCGGCGCCCTCTACCTCCAGCACGTCAAGGGGTTCAGCGCGATCGGCATCGGCCTCGCGTTCCTGCCTTCGACGCTGGCGCTGGCGACCCTTTCGGTGGGCGTCACGGCGAGACTCATGGCACGCTTCGGCGCGCGGAGCCTGCTTGTCGTCGGTCTCTTGACGATCAGCTCAGCGCTCTTTCTACTGTCTGGCGCTGACGAGCAGACCAGCTACTTCCCGAGGATCTTCGCCGCCTACTTGTTGTTCGGGCTCGGGGCAGGCATGTCGTTCATGCCCATTCTCACGATCTCGATGTCGGAGGTGCCCGCCGCCGACGCCGGCCTCGCCTCCGGTTTTGGCAACCTGTCGATGCAGATGGGCGCCTCAGTTGGCCTCGCCGCACTGGGCACGATCTCGACCGACCACGCGAAATCCCTGGTCGCACAGGGCGCTTCCCTGTCCACCGCGCTCACGGGCGGCTACCAGCTCGCGTTCTTGCTGGCCGCGGCCTCTGTGGCGGCCGGCTTGCTGGTCGTGTTGCTGGTGCTTCGTTCACCGAGCGCGCCGCGCATCCAGCGCATGCCACAGACGGAACGAACGGCACAGCTGGAAGACGCCGCCTAACCACTTGAAGATCGAGGGCGCCGCGCCGTGCGGCGCCCTCGCCTCGATCAGGCCCTCGGCTCGACCAGGTATCGGTCGAGGAACTGGCCCATCCGTTCGAGCACGAGCTGCCGGCTGTCTAGACGCACAAAGCCGTGGCCTTCATCCCCCAGCGTGATGTACTCGACCGGCCGGCCCAGTGCACGCAACCGATCGACGAGCTGGTCCGACTCCTCGCGCGGGACGCGCGGGTCGTTGTCACCTTGAATGACGAGCAACGGGCAGCGGACGTTTTCGACGTACGTGATCGGCGAGCGCTGGATGAGCTTCTCGCGATCCGTGTCGAGGTCCCCGATCCAGAGCTTGTTCCACCGGCGCCAGTTGGGAGGGTCGTTCTCCAGCATCGTGATGAGATTCACCGGTCCGACCAGATCGACTCCGCAGCACCAGAACTCGGGCAGCCTCGTCACACAGGTGAGGGTGGCGAAGCCTCCGTATGAGCCGCCCAAGACTCCCAGCCGATCCGAGCTCAGCTCCGGATGGGCGCGCATCCATTCCGCGACCGACTGTAGGTCGGCGAGGTCGATCCCACCCCAGTCTCGATGAATCCGGCGCTGCCATTGCTTTCCGTAGCCCGTGGAGCCGTGGATGTTGGGGACGACTATCGCCACGCCTTGGGCCAGCAGATCGAGCAAGAACGGATCGTCCATCGACGGCCGCGACTGGCCTTCGGGCCCGCCATGGATCACAAGGAGCGCCGGCATGGGGGCCGCCGAACGTTGGGGGCGATAGAAGTAGCACGGGATGTCGCCTTCGGTGCCGTTGATCCGGAGCGATTCGGGCCTTGGGCCGTACTGGGGGAGTGCCTCTCCCGTCACCAGCACGCGATCCTCGCCGGTGGCCAGGGTCAGCACCCGTATCTCCTCTGGCCCGGCCAGCGGAAACAGCGTGTATGCGGCCCGTGTGCCATCTGACGCGACGACCACGTCGCCGACCTGCCCATCCGTGGCGCGCTCGCCGATCGGGCCAGCTGCAAATCGCCACCGCAGGCGTGAGTAGCCGTCTTCGTTGACGCTCCACACCACCCCACGTCCATCAGACGATGCAGCGGCAATCTCAACGTCCGCGTCCGGCTTGTCGAAGATCTCGCGACCGCCACTGTGGAGGTCGAGCGCTTCCAGGTGCAGGAAGTCGCTGTCGTGGTCCGTGATGGCGAGCATGCGCCCGTCCGCGAGCCAGCCCGCCGGCACGTTCTGCATCTCGCCCTGGTGCGTGGTCACCTCGATGACCTCACCCGAAGCGTCTTCGACCGCAAGGAGGTCCTGGTCGGTGTTCTGCGCGACACGCATCACCGCGAGCCAGCGGCCGTCAGGAGACCATGAGCCGGCCACATGCCATGCCGGGCCAGAGACGACCAGGCGCTGATGCCCCGTCTTCGCGTCGCCGATCGCGATGTCGACGTCGCTCTCGTCGCGAGCGTTGGTGCCGATCGCGACGCTTGCGCCGTCGGGCGATGTCGCCGACTGCGACAGGTGGTGCTGAACCCGGTCGGCTTCGCTGACCGCGAACTCCTCGACGCGTCCATCCTTGCGCCGCACATAGACCTGCCATCGCTCGCTGCCGCCTCGATCGGCTGTGCAGTAGAGCTCGCCAGACTGCGACCAGGACAGACCGTGCACCGAGGCGCCCGCGATCGCGAATGCGGGGCGCAGCCGGCCCCCACCGACCGAGATCTCGCAAACCATCGCCGGGCCTTCTTGGCGCGACGCGATCGCAAGCGTCGATCCATCCGGCGACAGCGCCACCTGCGATGTCCCGGAGTAGCGCCGGACCGTGTGATAGGGCGGGTAGACGATCGGTGGCGGTGGCGCTGCCTTGGACTGAGTCTTGGCTTCGGTCATCGCTCGGACCTCCTGGTGTAGAACCGGCACGGCGGGGATTCGGCGGTGGTGTGGAAATTCCAGTGCCGGCACCAGGCGGTGCCGTCGAACATGCGACAGGTGCCGCACGTCACCTTCGGGTGCTCCGCCGGTGACTTCTTCATGTGGTGCTCCGGGCGCTCGCCGGCGAATCCAGCCTTCACAACAACAACTCTTTCAAGTAGAACCCAAAGTGGAGCCTAAGGCCGAATTTACTTCGGCCGTCTCTTATGCCCCTTCCAATCCCAACCAGCGTGGCCGAGGAGAGGGGAGGGTCCGCGGCGGGGGATAACTATCCCCCCGCGCTTTGGTGTTCTCGGGTCGCTCGCCGGCGAATCCAGCCTTCACGGCAATAACCCTTTCAAGTAGAACCCAATGTGGAGCCTAAGGCCGAATTTACTTCGGCCGTCTCTTATGCCCCTTCCAATCGCCACCCAGCGTGGCCGAGGAGAGGGGAGGGTCCGCGGGGGGGATAACTATCCCCCCCGCGATTTCATAGCTGGGACCTCACGTCCCAGAGCTCTGGGTAGAAGCGCTTACCTAGCGTCGAGCGCAGGTATTGGGCGCCGCTGCTCCCACCGGTGCCGGGCTTGGAACCGATCTGGCGCTCGACCATCAGCAAGTGCCGAGCGCGCCAGTGCGCGAACGCTTCGTCGTGGTCGAGCAGCTCCTCGCACAGGTCGAACAGGTCGCCGTATCGCTCCCGGTCGTGGAAGATCTCCAGCAGCGAGGGCGACCCGCGCCGCTCGACCAGGCCATGGAACGCATCGGCGAGCGACGGTTCGTCCAGGCGCCGCTGCAGCCGGAGCATCTCCTCAGGGCTCGCCTCCAGGCGCGCGAGATATTTGGCGTCCTTCGATCCGGACAGGAACTCGATCTCGCGGAACTGGACCGACTGAAAGCCGCTCGCCGGCGCGAGCTGGGAGCGGAACGCGAGGAAGTCCTGCGGCGACATCGTCTCGAGCACCTCGATCTGCTCGACCAGCAGGCGCTCGATGACATGCACCCGGCGCAGGTGGTGGCGCGCGAAGAAAAGATCGTCGCGATCCATGCTCGTCCGCGCCGCCTCGAGCTCCCGCAGAACCACCTTGAACCACAGCTCGTAGACCTGGTGCGCGACGATGAAGAGGAGCTCGTCGTGCTCGTGGCTCAGCCCATCCTGCAGCGCGAGCAGCTCCGAGATCTTGAGATACGTCCCATACGAGAGCTTGCGACCCTCTTCGCCGAATCCAGCCTGCACTTTGGTCATCGCATCAGCCGGGAAACTGTTCCTTGTACCACCTCGGGACGAGCCATGGAGGCGATACCAGGCCGAGAACAAACCCCGCCACCACTATCGCGAATCCCAGAAGGCCCAGCAGCTGTAAGTGGTAAACAACAGCCGGGCCGAGCACAAGGAGTCCCGCGCCCATGATCATCCATTCCGCGTGGGCCCCGCCCCAGAAATAACCAATCCGCCGCCTCCGCGGCAGCCAACCCATCCACGATGCGAAGCCGGCCAGCACTCCGAGGCCGCCGAGAACGACGTTCCAGAACATCAGTGTCGGAAGTGGCGCCGGCCGGTCACCACCATTGCGATGCCGGCCGCGTTGGCGGCCGCGATGACCTCGTCGTCCTTCATCGAGCCGCCGGGCTGGATCGCCGCGGTGACCCCAGCACGGGTTCCCTCTTCCAGCCCATCGGAAAAAGGAAAGAAGGCGTCGGACGCCATCACGGAGCCGGCCGCCCGCTCGCCGGCGCGCTGCACGGCGATCTGCACCGCTTCGACGCGCGACATCTGGCCCGCTCCAACGCCGACCGCGGCGCAGTCCTTGAAGAGAACGATCGCATTCGACTTCACGTGTTTCACCGCCGTCCACGCCAGCCCGAGCTGCTCCCACTCCTGCTCGGTGGGCTGCCGCCTCGTGACCACCGTGCACGACGCGCGGTCGAACCCGGCCCGGTCCCACTCCTGCACGAGGAAGCCTCCGGCGACCGTGCGCACGTCGTAGTCGAACAGCCCGCGGGCTCCCTCTTCCGCCGCGAGCACGACCATTGTCTTGCGGCGGGCGAGGGTCTCGATCGCCTCTTCGAGCACCGCGGGTGCGATGACGACGTGGGTGACGATCTGAACGATCATCTCGGCAGTCGACCGGTCCAGCGGCCTGTTGACAGCGACCACGCCGCCAAACGCGGAAACCTTGTCGCACTCGTACGCCATGCGATACGCCGTCGCGATGTCCTGCGCCACCGCCAGCCCGCAAGGGTTCATGTGCTTGATGATCGCGGCGGCCGGGCGGTCGAAGTCGCTCACGAGCGAAAGCGCCGCGGCAGCGTCCTGGATGTTGTTGAAGCCAGGCTCCTTGCCCTGCAGCTGCTCCGCGCCGCCAAGGCCGCCCGGGTGAGGGCCGAACCTGTAGAAGGCGGCCCGCTGGTGCTCGTTCTCGCCGTACTTCAGCGCTTCCGCAAGCTGGCCTGCAAATGACAGCTCGGGCGGAAAACCCTTGTCGTCGGAAGCACGCATGAACGCCGCGATCCACGAGTCGTACGCGGCCGTGTGCGCGTAGGCCTCCGCGGCCAGCCGCCGCCTCATCGTGAGGTCCGCCCCCGCGCCCTGCAGGGCGCCAAGCACCTCCGTGTAACGCTCGGGCCGCACGACGACCACGACGCCCTCGTGGTTCTTGGCCGCTGCCCTGATCATGGCCGGCCCGCCGATGTCGATCTGCTCCACCGCCTCCTCGAAATCGACGGCCGGCCGGCTCACCGTTTCGACGAACGGATACAGGTTGCAGCAGAGCAGGTCGATGGTCTTGAGCCCATGCGTTTCGAGAGCAGCCATGTGCTCGGGCTTGTCGCGCCGGGCCAGCAGGCCGGCGTGAACGCCGGGGTGAAGGGTCTTGATTCGGCCGTCCATCATCTCGGGGAATCCGGTCAGGTCGGAAACCGGATGCGCATCGAGCGCGGCATCCGCGAGCGCCTTAAGGGTGTTGCCGGTCGCATAGAGCTCGAAGCCGAGACGGTGGAGCCCGCGCGCGAACCCCGTCAGCCCGCTCTTGTCACTGACCGACAGCAGGGCTCTGGGCAAGTTTTGCCTCCAACAATCGGATGGCCGCGGGAAGAATCCTGTGCTCGGCTTCGTGGATTCGCCCGCGCAGCGTCTCCACCGTATCGCCTTTCAAGACCGGGACCCGCTCCTGGGTCAGAATCGGGCCGCCATCGAGATCCTCGGTCACGAGGTGCACCGTCGCACCGGTGACGTCGACGCCGGCAACCAGCGCCTGCTCGACCGCATCCATTCCGCCGCCAAACTGGGGCAGGAGCGACGGGTGGACGTTGATGATGCGGCCTCGAAACGCCTCGAGGAACGGCCGCGTATGGATTCGGTCGTAGCCCGCGTCGACGACGAGCTCGACTCCGTGTGCCTTGAAGAACTCGCGCATCGCCTCATCACGCTCCTCCTCCGACGAGAAGCGCTTGAGCGAAAGCTCTCCGAGAGGGATGCCACGCTCGCGCGCGTAGGCGGCGCCTCCGCACGATGGACGGTTGGTGGCCACGGCGACAACATCGAAATCCCGCTCAACGAGGTTGCGGAGGTTGGAGCCTTTGCCCGAGACGACGACCCCCAGTCTCATGACCGGGCTAGCTGATCACCACGCGTTCGCCCGTCTTGTGCTGCACTACCTCGCCCACCACCTGGGCGCTGCGCGGCACCTCGTCCGGATCGACGACCATGATCATCCCCAGGCCCATGTTGAACGTGCCGAACATCTCGTCGTCGGCGATGCGGCCGCGCTTGCGGACCAGCTCGAAGATTGCCGGCTCCACCCAGGAACGCCGCCCGAGGCGGGCGCCCAGCCCTTCGGGCAGGCACCGCGGCAGGTTGCCGTAGATACCGCCGCCGGTGATGTGCGCGGCGCCTTTCCACGCGATCGAGCCCAGCTCTTGCAGGTACGACCGGTGTGGCTCGAGAAGCTCTTCGCCAAGGGGCCGACCGATTTCCGGATACACGTTGGTGAGGGGAACGCCCTCGAACACCTTGCGAACCAGCGAGAAGCCGTTGGTGTGGAGCCCGCTCGACGGGAGCCCGATGAGCAGGTCGCCCGCGCGAATCTCCTTCGGATCCCTCATGAGGCCGGGCGGGACCATCCCCACGATGAAGCCCGCCAGGTCGTAGTCGCCAAGCGCGTACACACCCGGCATCTCGGCCGTCTCGCCGCCGAGCAGCGCGCAGCCGGCTTCGCGGCACGCGATCGTCATGCCCTCGATCACCTGCGTGAACACGGCAGGGTCGAGCTTGCCGGTGGCGAAGTAATCCAGGAAGAACAGCGGCCGCGCGCCGGCGGTCGCGATGTCGTTGACGCAGTGGTTGAGGATGTCGACGCCGATTCCCAGGTGCGAGGCCGCCGCGATCGCGACCTTGATCTTGGTGCCGACGCCGTCGGCGCTCGCCGCCAGGTGACCGCCGCCAGGTAGGGCGAAAAGGCCCGCGAACGGCCCTACGCCGCGCGCCACCTCTTCGCCGTGCGTCGCCGCGATCAGCGGCTTGACGCGCTCCAGCACTCGCTCGTACGCCTCGATGTCGACGCCGGCCGCGGCGTACGACAGCCCTTCCCCGGCCATCAGCTTTTGAGTTCGATAAGCGAGGGGGAGGGCGGGCCTGCGATGTGATCCGACTTGGGCGGCATCTCGAACTGCATTTGTCCCTCCCGCGCTTCGCGCGGCGGCCCCAGCGGAAGACGACTCACGTATTGGTTCCGCTTGGCAAAGGCGACTCGAATTGCATCTTATCCATCGAGAGCTGCTGCGGGACCGGCACGGGGTAGGAGCCGTCGAAACAGGCCCGGCAGAACTGCTCCGCCGTGCCGCGCCCGATGGCGCGCATGAGACCCGGGATGGACAGATACGCGAGGCTGTCGGCGCCGATATGGGTCCGCACCTCCTCCACCGTGCGCCCCGCCGCGATCAGCTCCTTGGTCGAGCCGATATCCACTCCCATGAAGCATGGGAAGCGCATCGGCGGGCTGGAGATGCGCATGTGGATCTCGCTTGCGCCAGCGGTGCGCAGGCGCTCGATGATCCGGCGTGATGTGGTGCCTCGAACGATCGAGTCGTCGACCGCGATCACGCGCTTGCCCTTGATCGACCGCGGCAGCGCGTTGAGCTTGAGCATGACGCCCGCCTCGCGCAGCGACTGATCGGGCTGGATGAAGGTGCGGTTGATATAGCGGCTCTTCATCAACGCCTCACGGAAGGGTATGCCCGCAGCCTCCGCATAGCCGATCGCCGCCGGCGTACCCGAGTCTGGGAACGCGATCACCATGTCGGCTTCGACCGGTGCCTCTTTCGCGAGCTCGTTGCCCATGCGAATCCTGGCCTCCTCGAGCTCGCAGTTCTTGAGGATGGAGTCGGGCCGGGCGAAGTAGATGAACTCGAACACACACATTGCATGCTTGGTCGAGGTCTGGAAGGCGAGGTTGTGGACCCCGTGCTCGTCCATCACCACCATCTCGCCGGGCTGCACCTCGCGCACGAAGGTCGCGTTCACGGTGTCGAGCGCGCACGTCTCGGACGCGATGACATGGGCGGGCTGGCCAGGCAGAGGGATGAAGCCGATGCACAGCGGCCGGAACCCGAACGGGTCGCGCAGTGCGATCAGCTGCGTCGGCGTGATGATCCCGCATGAGTACGCGCCGACAACGCGCGCGAAGGTCTTTCGGATCACCTCCTCCCACGTGCGTCCATGCGTGTGCTCGATGAGCCTCGCCATGACCTCCGTATCGAGGCCCGAGTCAAACGTCGCGCCCTGCTCTTCGAGCTGCTTGCGCAGCGCCTCCGCGTTCAGGAGATTTCCGTTGTGCGCGATGGCGCCGGGTCCGAGCTGCGGGTGATGGAACGGCAGCGGATGCGCGTTTTCCGCCCGGCTCGAACCGGTGGTCGAGTAGCGGGTGTGGCCGAGAGCGAGGATCGAGCCCTCGCCCATCTCGCGAACCGTCTGCGGCGAAAACACCTGCGCCACCAGACCCATGCCGCGATGCACGCGTACGTTGGTCCCGTCCGACACCGCGATGCCGGCCGACTCCTGGCCTCGATGCTGCAGCGCGAACATGCCGAAGTAGGTGATGTTGGCGACGTCCACCCCGCGCGCAGCGCAGATCCCAAACACCCCGCACATTTAGTGGAGGAGACCTCCTTCCCACGCCTGCCGCATCTCAGCCAGGGACAGCCGGAACTGGCCCTCGAACTCAACCGTCTCCCCTCCCGCCATGCCGAGGAGAGAGATCTCGACGTGGTGACGGCGCGCGAGGGTCTGGAGCTCGGGCATCGCGCGCGACGGCGCGCTGACGATGAAGCGGCCGGGGGTCTCGCCAAAGAACGCAGCGTCGAGTCGAAGAGGGGGTTCGGGCCGCATCGCCGGACATCTCACGCCCAGGCCCCCGAGCAGGCAGCACTCGGCCAGGGCCACGAGCATGCCTCCCTCGGCGCAGTCGTGCGCTGAGCGAAGGTGGCCGGATTTGGCCGCGGCCAGGATCAGACGGTTGACGGCCGCCTCACGCGTGAGGTCGAGACCAGGCGGGCGACCGGCGACGGTTCCATGCTCGACCTTGAGGTACTCGCTGCCGCCGAGGTCGTTGTGGCTCGATCCCACCAGCAGCACGAAGTCGCCCTCGTGCTTCAATCCCGCCTCGAGGCGGCGGCCGTAGTCGTCGATGATGCCGATCATGCCGACCACGGGAGTCGGATGGATAGGGGACCGGCCCTCCGAGTCGTTATACAAGCTCACGTTCCCGCTGACGATCGGGACCTCCAGCGCCCGGCACGCGGACGCCAGGCCGGCGATCGTCTCCTCCAGCTCCCAGTACACCTCGGGCCGATCGGGATTCGCGAGGTTGAGACAGTCGGTGACCGCGAGCGGGCGGGCGCCGGTGGCGACGATGTTGCGTGCAGCCTCGGCCACTGCGTGCTGCGCGCCGAGGTTGGGATCCAGGTGGCAATAGCGTGCGTTGCAGTCGGTCGTCATCGCCAGCCCCAGGCGGGTGCCCTTGATGCGCAGGAGCGCGGCATCTCCCCCGGGTGGGACGATCGTGGAGTCGCCCACCATGTGGTCGTAGCGGCGGAAGATCGGTCGGCGGCTGCAGAGGTTCGGGCTCGCGAGCAGGCGCAGCAGCGATTGGCCCGCGTCGATGAGCGGCGTCAGCGAATCCAGGTGCAGCGAGGGCGGCGGGTCTGGCGAGATCCCGGCCAGCCTCCGGAGCGGGGCGCCGTCGGTGAGCAGATCGATCGGCAGCCTGGCCACCAGCTCTTCGCCGTCGAAGACCGTCAGCTGGCCGTCGTCAGTGACGTCGCCGATGACCGCCGAGGTGAGGTCCCAGGTCTGGAAGATGCGCTCCACCTCGGCCTCGCGGCCGCGCTGGACCACGACGAGCATGCGCTCCTGCGATTCCGAGAGCATCACGTCGTACGGCGTCATCGCGCGCTCACGGCGCGGCACGAGCGAGACGTCTATGCGCGCCCCCGTTCCCGGAACCCGCCCGGCGCATTCGGCGACCGACGAGGTCAGGCCGGCTGCGCCCAGGTCCTGCACTGCGACCACGGCGTCGGTGTGGCCGAGGTCCATGCATGCCTCGAGCAGGCACTTCTCGAGGAAAGGGTTCCCGACCTGCACGGCGGGTCGGCGCTCAGAGCTGGACTCGTCGAGCTCCACCGACGCAAATGAGGCGCCATGGATGCCGTCCTTACCGGTGTCGGCGCCGACGAGCATAAGGCTGTTGCCGGTGCCCTCCGCTCGAGCGCGCATGAGCCTCTCGACCCGCACCAGCCCGACACACATGGCGTTGACGAGCGGGTTCTGCTCGTAGCACTCGTCGAAGTACACCTCCCCGCCCACCGTCGGGATCCCTATGCAGTTCCCGTAACCGCCGATGCCGGCCACGACGCCGTCGAAATGGCGGCGGGACGCGGGCAGCGGACCAAACCGGAGCGAGTCGAGCAGCGCGATCGGCCTCGCACCCATCGCGATGACGTCGCGGATGATGCCGCCGACCCCGGTGGCGGCGCCCTGGTATGGCTCGATTGCGGACGGATGGTTGTGAGACTCGATCTTGAAGACCGCAGCCCAACCCTGCCCGACCTCGACCG
>Ga0137380_10003572_pt1 | contig 13508 bp, 21 predicted proteins | sample SagtaG_17_FD_104809 | JGI IMG/M metagenome (GOLD analysis project Ga0137380, IMG submission 104809) | Vadose zone soil microbial communities from Sagehorn Ranch, Mendocino, California, USA - Sage2_L_100_16 metaG | ecosystem: Environmental > Terrestrial > Soil > Vadose zone | place: USA... | reverse complement strand
CGCGGCTGCTTCCAGGTTAAGCCCATGAGCCATTGTCCCTGGATCAGCAACGAGAACACGTGGAGCCCGCTCTTGCTGGAACCTACGGAAGATTTCTCCACGCTCGACCCTCCCGACCGCGCCGGTGACCACAGCGACGCTGTAGTCCTTTCGCAGCGCATGATGCAACATGTTCACCACGCTTGTCAAGGGGGCGAAAACGATTATTTTTCCTCCGCATTCGTCGATGACCTCGCGGAGAACGCCCAAACGAGGACGATAGTCAACAAGGTGAGCACGGTGCTCGCTATCATAAATTGCTCCACAAGAGACTTGAATGAGCTTAGCTCGCAACACTGCTTCATTAGCAACTGTTAAATTGCTACCGCTATCGAGAATGAGCCTAAGCTCACGCTTAAGATCGCTCCACGCTTTAATCTGCTCATCTGACATCTCCACGTCCCGGGTTTGCACCGTTATGGGCGGCAGGTCGACGCAGTCCTCCAACGAGAAGCGGATGGAAGGGCTCAGAAGCTTCCTAGCTTCCAGATGCGCGTCAGGCTTGGGAACCCACTTGAATTGGCTTATCTTCGTCATCACTCGCTGGCGGTAGGAGACGAAGGACTCGCCGAAAGCGTTGTTGACTAACTTGGCGATGCCGTAAGCATCGGTAGGGCCATTGGGAGTCGGAGTGCCAGTGAGGCCCCAAAAATAATCTCGTCGTCCCAGAATGTGGCGAGCCACACGAGATCGACGCGTAGTACCGTCTCGGTAAGCACTAATCTCGTCAACAATTGCCATGCGGATATCCGAGCGTTCCAAAAGATCGTGTGAAAAACCCTTAAATTCGAATTTGCCTTTGCGGTACGATGCTCCCACGCCCACGCCATCGTGATTGATGATGTAGAAGTCATGAGGCTCTGCAAGCAGCTTGCGTCGTTTCTCGGCACTCCCGTGCAGAACCACACACGAGCGCTTACCCATGAAATTGGAGAAGATGGCATCGGCCCATACTTGTTGAAGGGTGCTCAGCGGCGCGACGATGAGACAGCGAGTGCCAGGATGCAAATTCATAACAAAATCGCTAGCCCAAAGAGCGGCCAGGGTCTTTCCTGTTCCCATATCACTAAGAACAAGACTCCGAGGAGTAAGAGCAAGAAAATTGCTAGTAACAATTTGTGAATTAAATGGCTGTTGAATAAATGGCGACCGGGGCCAGTCATACTTTCCTTTCATGGGCGGTATGGTCGAATGACCGAGAAAGCGCAGAACCTGGAGATTGAACAGCGACGCGGGGACAGCGAGGTAACCATTGCAGAGCTGGCGCGCATCAGGGATATGCTTCAAGATCGGCTCGGGATCGATCTTGTTGTATATCACCACATCTCGTTGGGCGTCATATAGCATCATCGACCCAAGCACTTTCTGATGGTCTCGAAATCGTCCAACCAGATGGTAGTGCCTCCCGCTTCCTCGATAGCGCGCATCACCGCATTTTGTCTCGGCGTCGGCTTTTTACCGGGAGCCTTCGTCTCGATCGCCCAGAACCTTCCTCTGATGCATACGAGAAAGTCGAGTGTAGTGCGACCATAGCCGGTCTGCACCGGCATAAAGTAGTAGGCTCCGATCTCGTCAAGATACTTCTTGACCTGGTCCTTGAGCTTGCCTTCCTCGGTTTTCATGACGCCTCCGGCGGCCGGAACGGCACAATCGACGCTGACGGCTGTCCCATGATCTCTAGCACCGCTCCGAAGTGGATGGAGTCGTAAGGGACGAAACCCTTATCCGACATAATCATTCCCTCGGTGCGCACATTGGCCATGATACGCGGCAAGTCCATTCCCTCTGACATGGGGAAATCGAACCACTGCGAGCCGTTCGGCTTGATGAAAATGCGAAGAATTCTCACTTTTTCCCTCTCTCGTTATATTCGCAGCTCACGACCGGGCACCATCGACACAATGGATTGCGCCGCTTGGGCCATTCTTTCGCGGCAAGCTGTTGCTCCATCGCTCCGACCATGACCTTGATCTTGTCCCTCGTCGTTTGCGTATCGCTCACGTCATAAGGCTCGCCAAGTCGACCTTCCTTGAGCCAGCAGTAGCGAGCCTGGATGGACTTGACATGCGGCCAGTGGGCTTTGAGCAGAAGCCCGTGCACAGCCAGCTCGAACGGGTCTTCCCATACGCGGCCAGTCTTCCAGTCGATCACGACGGCCACGGGGTGGTGGGTGTTGACCACGACCACGTCGAGCTTGCCGCGACCCCATACTTGGGGATCGAAGAAATCACAAGGAAACCCGTCGGCCTTGATGCCTAGCTTGACCTCGACGTGCTTTTGCACGTTGTCGAGCGCCTTGGCATAGCGCTCATAAGGCTTGAACATCTCTCGATCGTAGGTCTCCCAGCCGCTCAGCCGCGCCTCGAACGCCTCGTGCACGGTGTTGCCCCACTTCATCGCCTCGCTCTGGGGCTCGCTGGGTAGATCGCGCAGAACGTATTTGTGCGCATACTGGTGTGGGCACGTGAGCCACGTGTTGAGATGGGAGAAAGACCAGGGAGGAAGAATCATTTGGTTAATTTTTCTAAAAGACATTGGAGCGTGTTAGCAGCAAAATTATAATCATCCTCGTTCCAAACGGGGCGTTTGTTTTTACGCATATTTTTATTGCCCGCATCTTGTGCCGCTGCTCTCAAGAGCTTAAAATCAGGGACAACCATCACCAGTCTCCCCATGTTTTTGATTCATCGTTCTCCTCGGGAGCGATCCACATCTGATAGACGAGCCAAGCGAACGATGCAGCGAAGAGGACGCCGAAAAAGGCGCAGACGTAAAGCGTGATTTCAAGAATACCGCTCATCCAAGACCCCCTCACAGTCGATCGGAATGTCGGGCATCCATGTGGGCGACCGGCAGACCTCGCGCTTCGCCCACTCGTATAGCTCAACACCTTTGTCATTGTCAACAAGAAAAACAAGCGAATCGTGCTCGGTGAGCACCGTCCTGATGCCGTGTGCCCGCAAGCGCAGCATCGCTTGGCTGATGATCACGCGAGCGAGCGCCTGGATGAGATTCTCCACGAGATAGGCCCCATGGATGATGGCCCAGCCTTTGCGCACGCGGAACCGCCAGTGGGGGTTGCGAGCCTTCCAGTCGGGTACACCGCGCGTAAACGCCTGCTCGATCTCCTCGATAGAAGGCTCATGCCATTCCAGCGTATCGTAAATCAAAGGCGCGCCGTTGGGAAGCCAAATCCTATGATTTTTGATTTTTACCGGCCCCCACTGTCCTTCGAGCCCTCCGTTGAGCCAGGAGAGGCGCTGGCCGGCTTCCCGCCAGAGCTCGACGACGGCTGGATGCGTATCTCGGTAGGCGTCCCGCCAGTGCGTTCCTTCCTCGTCGGTAATGAGAATCGGCGGGTCGGCTCGACGCAAGCTGGCAGCGATCTTTGGGCCGCCAGAACCATATCCGGCTTGCAACTCAACAACTTTGCCCGCTTGCCGTTCGCCGGGATGGTTGAGCTTGGTAACCGGAAACCCATAGAATGCAGATGCTACACCTACGTAGGGGTCCTTGCCACTTCTGAACTCTTCGATCTTATCCCATTGACCTGCCACGTAATTCAATATGCGACACTCAATCTGCGATAAATCAATCTTAGCCAGTTTGAATCCTTCGGGCGCTTTGATTGATTTTCTAAGCAACCCTCCACGGCGAAAATTTTGCCAATTGACCTTGTCGCCTCCCGACCAGCGAGTCGTGTGGGCGCCCGCATAGGCAAGATAGACCGGCATCGCTCCTCGCGATGCCATCCAGCCGAGGCGCTCCGCGCGCGTCTGGTCGATGGTCGACTTGACGCCCAGACGGGCCTCCGCGAGCGCTCTTAAGTGCTCGTCCTCGTGCTCTAGGAGGTCTTGCATGAAGCTGTCTGTTTTTGCGAAGGCGTAGATAGCGCCGTTTTTGCCAGCCTTAGTCTCCGCCTCAACTCCCTCGGCTCGCAAGAGCGATGCAAATAGCTCATTAGACTGCAAATCTCGTTCATCAAGCGCAAGCTCTCGCAGTTTACGAGCCTTAGCTCTTGCCTCATCGCTCCACACCTTTCCCAAGAGCTCGATGTCGGCTTCCAGCACAGGCTCGGTGAACATGCGTATCGTCGCGTCGATAACAGGAAGCTCCTCGTGCGGAAACGTCTTCATCATCTCGTTGAAGATGCGCCAGATGGACTCAACCTCGTCACACGAGCCCGTTGCGATCTCCTGTTGGACCTCGAGGCTCAGCTCGTGCCAGTGTCGGCCCTTGAATTTCTCATACGGCGTGCGCTTGCTCGGCAGGCCGTAGACTTGACGCACGTTGTCCAGGCTTGCGGAGAGATGCGAGGGATGCACCAAGCGAAACATCGAGAGCGTGTCGAGCCAGCAGGCGGGCTTGATGCCGTAATGGTGCGAGAGGATGAAGCCATCAAACTGGGCGTGGTGGCAAAGACAGACGGTTTCTTCCCATGGAAGCTCTTGCAAGGCTTCAATAAGCTCTGTGCCACTAAACCAACGTGTCCCGTATTTTGGATACCGCACAGCAGCCCCATGCGCCTCAAAGCGCGGATCGCGGATGTACGCCTCCATCATCATTTTCTTGAGCATGTAGTCGTCAGAGAAGAATGTCTCGAAGTCCAAGGTGATGATGTTCATCCGAATACCAAAGCGATAACGATCAGCGACCAACAGAGCGCGGCGCCAAAGAAAGCCGCTTCGACATGAAGCTCACCCCTTCTCATCGTTTCGTCCATTCTCCAGGAGAAACGACGGCACCTCCACGTCCTCGACCATCTTGCGGGGGATGTCGCCATTCTTGCGGTAAGGCCCCTGGCGCGCCTTGTTGAGCGCGTCCAGCACTGTCTGGCCAGCGATCTCCAGGGCTGTCGAGAGCTCCGATGTCAGATGGCGGTAGTGGGCCAGCTCGGCTTGCGCCAGCGCGTCCGTCTGGCGCAGCTCATCATTGTGCCCCTGCACACGGGCAAGGTCGACGCGCAGCCGATGGCATTGACTGCGCAATTCGTCGCGTTCGGCGATGGTGAGCTCGAACGACTCAAGCCCACGCCGCACGTAGTCGGTGATGGGAGGTGAGGTCATAGGCCGTATGCCCGCAGCGTCTCAACGAGGAGCCAAGGACCGAGAACCCAAAGCGTCAATACGAGCCAGGCTTTCATAGCAACCCCTCCTGCTTGCACCACTTCTCGAACGCCTCGCGGACGATCGCGAAGCCCGAGTCGCGCGAGCCCACGCGACACCACGCCTCGCCATTGTGCCACAGGCGCCAGCCATGGACTGGCCCATGATATTGCAAGACCGTGATGTCCGGTCCCGCCTTGAAGGTGAACGTGGACGGCGAGACCGTCGTCCACCTGAGACCGCGCTGGAGGGTAATCATACGAGGTACCCCACGCGCTCGGCGTCGACCTTGTTATCGAATTTCAATATCTGCGGTTTACCTTCTGTCATGTCGGCCATCTCTTTAAACATTGAAGCCGGGTCCCTCCTAGTAATAAGTGTGACGGAAAACCAAGTTCCCGTCGTCGTTTGCCACGTAACCCGTGACGCGTTTTCCCATAACGCGCGTCACTGCGGGAATGGAGAAAAACGTATCCGCATCACCCGTGACATAAACGGTTCGTCGCATGTCTCCGGCCATGTTGGCCAAACGGCAATTTTCAATCATTGCCAACAATGGCTCTCCCATCCATTCAACACGCCACACCTTGGCGCCGTCCGCTTGCATCTCGCTTTTATCCGCTCGGTATTTTTGCATAGCGTCTCTTCTTTCTAGACGTCGAAGCCGCGCGAGAACGCGGCTGGTTGCGGGGTCACGCGATGCTCGCTCGTCGCCTTCGCCCATGCGAGCAGCATGAAGACGAACGAGGCGACCACGAGAGCACGCACGAGCTCGACCAGGATCATGTGGAGCCAAGCGGTCATCCTTGCCTCCATCCGCGCAGCCTGCCGATCGCTTCCGCGTAGTCTAACGCGGCCACGACCTCACGACGGTCATCCTTGCCCTGCCAATAGGCGCGTCCTTCCTCAAGAGCTTTGTCGCGACATCCAATCCGCACACGCTGCAAGCTATCGGACATAATATACGTCCAGGCTGCCCACCCATCGGGTTGCCCTAAATGCGCCACCTCCTTTACGCCCGCGAGGTCGGTACCCTCGAGGTAGGCGCCCGCGAGGTTGGCGCACGCGAGCTTGGCGTCCGCGAGCTTGGCGCCCGTGAGGTCGGCGTGTGCGAGGTCGGCGCCTGCGAGGTTGGCGCCCGCGAGGTTGGCGCCCGCGAGGTTGGCGCCCGCGAGCTTGGCGCCCGCGAGCTTGGCGTGTGCGAGGTAGGCGCCCGCGAGCTTGGCGCCCGCGAGCTTGGCGCCCGCGAGGTTGGCGCACGCGAGGTTGGCGTCCGCGAGGTTGGCGTCCGCGAGGTTGGCGCCCACGAGGTTGGCGCCCACGAGGTTAGCGCCCGCGAGGTCGGCGCCCGCGAGGTGGACTTTATGGTCACACACCAAATTAACGAAAACCTCGCCCGTCGCAATGACGGAGCAATCTCGTCTCTTTAGCTCGACAGTCATGCATTCCCCCTTCTCACCGAGCATGATCGCCCGGCATGACGGCCCGGAGGCCGCCACACGAGACGATCAGTCCCGCTTACAGCCCTGCAAAGCCGCGATGAGATCGACCGCGTGGTCGCCAGCCTCGTCGATCCATATGATCTTACCAGCCTCGAAGTCGATCGTGACATCGCCCGGTGGGATGCCCAGACAGGGGACGGGCTCAAGGTCGTAAACGTAGATCGAGAAGGTCTCCGCTTGGTCCCAACCCGTCGCTGTGCCAATCACGCGACCGAGAACGTGCCATGTGCTGCGTTCAGTCATCGTAGATGCCTCTCCAAAATCAAAAGGAAGCTCGCTGGTGCGTTTTTCGGAGGTAGGGGCATAGCCCCCTCCGATGAGGATCACAGTAACACGTTCAACATGATTGTCAAGTGAAAAAATCAACTGCGTCCGACAACGGTCGTGCCGCCATCGAGCGAATGCTGGAAGCCGTGCGGCAGCACGTCGGGCACGGCCACGGGGGGAGGATTGAAGCCATCGAAAGCGGGCGTCTCGATGTCGACGTGCGGGAAGCGCGCCGGGTAGACGAGCGTGTCCCAATTGCGCACGCCGGCGGCCAGCATCTCTTGCGTCCAGCCGGCGTCGTAGAAGGCCTGGTGATAGTCGGGCGGCGTGCCCACGAAGGGGAAGACTGCTCCGCCCTTCCACGCGGGGGTGTCGTAGAGGCAAGCGAAGAACAGGTCGCGATGGCCACGGCGCGAGGACAGGCTCGCGTGGCCGATATAGCCCTTGGGGTCGAACGGGCCGAGCGCCGCGCACCACACGACGCGCTCGCTCGTCCCCTCGATGCCCGGCGCGTACCAGTAGGGCGCGCCGGGCTTGATCGCGCACAGCATCTCGCGCGTCGAGAGGCCTTCGTGCGGGGTGCCGGGGGCGAGGTCGGTGGGATCGAGGTAGAGCTCGACGGAGGGTATCCAGCGAGCGGCGCCGCCTCTGACCAGGGGCTGGGGACGCATCTGGCGACGCAGGTCGTCCATGAGCTTCTGATGCTCGGCTGCATACTCGCCTAGCAGCAGCCCAGCGCTGACACGGCGTTTGATCTCATTGCCGATGGCATCCATCAGCTTGAGCTTGTGCATCTCCTTGATGGGACGGCCAAGCTCCCAGCCTTCGATCGATCGAGCGCTGTAGCCCGTCATGGCGGCCAGATCCTCACGGGACAAAGCAACCATCTCTCGCATGCGTTTTAGCTCTTTTGCGGCCATGTCCAGCCTCATGCTCGGTTTCGATGTGGTATATCTCCGCTGCAACACCGCCGTCAATCCGCTAGCTATACATCTTCAGGTGTATTAGTGGTACCATTTGATCGATCTTACATGTCGGAAAAGTGTAGGGGGGTTGTTATCATTGGGAAATCTAGGTTTTGTTCTTGGTTTAGTCGAAAACCCAAAACAAGGGGGGGGTCCGCTAATGGCCAGCGGAGGAGATATACCAATGCTATATCTCCTCCGCCGCCGCTGACGTAGCTAGCGGAGGTTAAAAAACGCCCTTTTTTTTTTAATTCTTTATAGAATAGATAAATATATATATATAACAGTATCTTAGAGTTTTCACTCACTATGCGCCCCCCCCTGGCCATCTTACCTGGGCACCACACTGCCCTACCTAATTACCGATAAACGCATAGCTTTGTATGCGTTTTTACAGCGATATAATCAAATTATATAAATAGGGGAGCAAAATATTCAAACCCATAACTGGCGGTTATAGATATCTGTATCTAAATACCTACAAGTTTTACTTAACTCAGGTATTTTTGATATACCGACTCGGCGGATTGATTTTTTATTACCCCACTTAGATATAGTATCAAAATTCCATTCCCAAAATATCAAAAATAAGCGCGTGATGCTCGGCAGCATTTTGCTCGGCAGCGTTTTATAGTACTATAAATTGCTCTATAGAGCAAAATGCTCCGCAGCATTTTGCTCCAACAATTTATTTTGCAGTACCACAAAATGCTCGGTACATATTTTGCATGGAGGCAATTTGCTCTATTATTCGCAGAATAATTTATTTTGCAGTACCACAAAATGCGCTTGACGCATGGTGCTCCGCATGCTATATGCTCTATAGAGCAAAATATAGGAGTACAAAATGCTCGGTAGAGATCTTAAATCAAAACGAAAATCAAGTGGAATGGCGCAATTTGCTCTATCGTCCCGGTGGGGAATTCATATTACCACGCTAAGACGGTGGGAGAAATCAAATAAAAAGTTGCCGGGATTGATATCTGATGCTGCCGAAGGAGCATTCGCAAAGCAATGGAAGGTGCCCAACAAGGAAGAGGACGCCAACTACGAGGAACGCATGCTGCGTAAGGCAAAAGAGCAACAAGCAAAAACCGTAGAGGAAAGAGTCCCTTCCTTGCGGGAAACAGGCTTGAGATTTGGAGAAGAGGAATGACTGGAGAGGAGCTGGCAATCGCGCGAGAAGCTTTTGGTCTTACGCAAGCCCGTCTGGCCGAGCTGCTCGGCAAGCACGTGCTCACTATATCCGCCTGGGAATGCGGGAGAAGAAAAGTGCCTAAGTGGGTTGATGCAACCATACGTGGATGGGGCGTGCTTCAACGCCCTTCCTCCTTATTTGACCATTATATAAGGAGAGATTGATGAAGCCTCCTCACACCCCCGACGACCCCTACGCCAAGGGGCAGCAGCAGATGAAGACGCGCGTGCTCATGTTGCTGGACAGCTTGAAAGCGCCGAAGCGTCTGTGCAAAGCTGTGCAGGAGCTGCGCCTGCACAACCCCGTCAACAAGCCGCCGCACGCGTTTGAAGGGAGAGACCCCGAATGACTGGCTCGGAGTTCAAGCAACTCTACAAAGCGCTGGGCTTCACGCAAAAGGACCTTATAAAAATGTGGGGCACGTCAGCCAAGATGCTCAGACGTGTGGAGGCGTCGACCAGCGTCTCTCGATCTGTGGAGGCGCTGGCCCGCACGTTGCCTTCCGTAGCGGCTAGACGTAAGGGTCTGGTAGAGCCGCAAAGTCGCGTTGCTCCTGCGCAGCCTTCTCAGGAACGATCGTAAGCTTCTCATCCGGCACCTCGGCTTCCCACCTGTCGATCCCCAGAAGCGTGCCGTTGCGTTGGAACGTGAATGCGATCCACGACCCGTCGGGCGAGATCAGTCGCAACAATACCCTATGGGTGTTGTCGGGCTCCACGCGAAATTCGAGCTGGCCGCCCTCGAACGCTACCGTCTGCTCTGCTACCGAGAAAACCATGGACAGGCTCCTTTATTTATGACATGCCCGGCATGTTGCGTACGTGTTGTTGGTTACCCCCTCCGATGGAGTGTTGGCTCTTGACACCGGCCCACACTCTCACCTGGCCAGGAGCGCGCTTGTTTCGCCTCCAAGCGCGCTCCTGGCTTTCTCGACGAAGGTGCCCACATGGCCATCATGCGAGAGCGTCTCTCCTCGTCGGCGATCAGCGAGGCGTCCTACGATCCTGACACCGAGGTGCTGACGATATACTTCACCTCTGGCCAGTCATATGACTTCGACGGCGTGCCACAGGATGTTTACGAAGGGTTAATTAGCTCATCGTCCCCTGGAAGGTATTTTCATAGTAATATCAAGGGGATATTTGGCTAGAAGCAAGGATGCGTCAATTTGTCGCATAACAAAAATCGAGAGGAGTTGCTGGTCGAGCTGGGCACCAATCGCCGGCTCGCGCACGCCGTCTTGTTCTCGCACCGGCATCCTGATCCTACTCCCGACTTCCATCAGGAGATCATCCAGGCGTGGCACTCGGACCATCCTCGCGTGGTGACCGAGGCATTTCGCGATGGCGGCAAGTCGACGGTCGGCGAGGAGGTATTCATCATTAAGGCGGCACTGCGCGAGTTTCGCAACGGCATCATCCTCGGCTCCTCGGAGACGCGCGCCAAGGAGCGCCTGCTTGCCATCAAGACCGAGATCGAGACCAACGAGTATCTTGAGGAGCTGTTTGGCACGCTGGCCGGCTCGACGTGGGGAGAGACCAACATTGTCCTCTCCAACGGCGTGGCGATACGCGCTTACGGGTCGGGGCAGTCGTTGCGTGGGGCGAAGCACCTGGAGCAGCGACCGGACTTCGCGTGGATCGACGACCTGGAGGACGAGGAGACGGTCAAGACCCCGGAGGCGCGGACCAAGATGCTGCGCTGGCTCTATCGTGCCTTCATGCCGGCGCTTGCCAAGGGGGCGCAGATACGGTTCACCGGCAACCGTCTCGATCCCGAGGCTGTGATCGTGCAGGTGGCCAAGGACAAGGGCTGGCGGCACCAGCGCTATCCGATCATGCATCAGGTGGTGGATGGCAAGGACCTGCCCGATCTCCCCCCTGGCCGTTGGGCCCCCACATGGCCGGGCAAGTATGACCTTCCTTGGGTCGCTTCCAAGCGACAAGAGTACATCCGCATGGGGCTCCTTTCGGACTTCAATTGCGAGTACATGTGCGAGGCGGATGACCCGGAGACGAAGACATTTCGTTCGGAGATGATCAAGGTGCGCCCGCGTGTGCGCACATGGGAGGCGACCTATGCGGTTTACGACCCCGCGCGAACGATCAAGGCGAGTAGCGCTTCGACTGGCAAGGTGGTGTTTTCTTGGATTGGGAATCGCCTTATCATCTGGGATGGGGGTGGCTATCTCTGGCGGCCGGACGAGCTTATCGACGACTTGTTCCGTACCGACGACGAATTCCGGCCGATTGCCATCGGAGTGGAGGATACCGGGCTTAACGAATGGGTCCTGCAACCCCTTCGCCAACAGCAAGTGCTCCGTTCGCAGTCGATTCCTCTGCGAGCCTTGAACGCTCCCCGAGACAAGCTCTCGTTCATTCGAGGTCTACAACCGTTCTTCAAGGCTGGCGAGGTTGAGTTTGCACAGGATCTGCCCGAGGCCAAGGCGCAGCTTCTCGGCTTCCCTACTGGTCGCATCGACTTTCCCAACGCGCTCGCTTACGCGCTCATGATGCGCCCGGGGCAGCCGATCTACGATACGTTCACGCATGGGCACATCGCGCAGGACCTTGCGCTCCACAGCCGGGAGCCGGTGTGGCTGGCCGTTAATGCGACGGCGCAATTCACGGCTGCGCAGCTTGTGCAGGTGATCGAGGGAGGCTTGCATGTCATCGTTGATTGGCTCCGGGAGGGCGATCCCGGTTCATGTCTCAACAGCATTGTGGCCTCTGCTGGGCTGGAGGCTGGCACTTGGTTACGAGTATGCGCCCCGAGGCACCATCTGGACGGTTACGACACTATTGGTCTCCGGGTTGCCGCCGGTAAAAGTCCGGTTGATTTGCGATACGGAGCATCTCCGCAGGATGGAAGGGAAGAGCTCCGACGTCTCTTGACGTTGAACCGTAAGAGTATACCATTATTGCAGGTATCCTCGCGAGCGCGCTGGACACTGAACGCTTTTGCAGGCGGTTATGCACGCAAGGTCGAGAAGACGGGCATGCTGGCCGACGAGCCGTTGGACGGCCCTTACAAGGTCTTCATGGAGGGTTTGGAGTCTTTTGCCTCGCTCTTGCGCACCAGCGTGCTTCGCAAGGACGAGGATGTGCGCATGGAGACCGCGCCGGACGGCCGCCGGTACATGAGCGCGATGGCGACCCGTGGCTAGGAAAACAGACCCCAAAACCGACGTTCCCGATTCCGATGAGGCTACTCCGGAAATCGAGGATCGCGATGCCGCGCTGTCGGAGAATTCTGATGTGCACGACGCATTGCTTGACATTTACAAAGACGTGGAGAAGGGATTTGCAGATCAGTGGGAACGGTCCAACGATCAGATGGACTGGTGGGATATATACAATTCCAAGCTTAATTCCCACCAGTTTTACCAGGGAAATTCCCGGATATTCGTTCCGATCGTTCATGACGCAATCAACGCCCGAGTTACTCGATTTTGCAATCAGATATTCCCTCAGTCCGGGCGTTACGTTGAGGTCACGTCCTCGGACGAGACGATCCCGCATGCCTTGATGGCCTTGCTTGAGCACTATGTTCGCAAGACAAGGCTGCGCACCAAGGTCATGCCAGCGCTTCTGCGCAATGGCGACGTAGAAGGGCAGTACAATCTTTACATCACGTGGACGAAGAATGAGCGCCACGTGGTGTGGCGCTCAACCACGGAGCCGATTGATGGGACAGAGCCGGTTGAGACTATCCAGCAGGAGACGATCACGCATCAATATCCGGATGTGGAGGTCCTTGCGGATGCTGATGTTCTTGTTCTCCCACAGTCTTCGGACACCATAGAGGATGCTCTGGCCAATGGCGGATCGGTTTCCATCCTTCGTCGCTGGTCCAAGCGCAAGATTAAGAAGTTGATGAAGGCGGGAGAGTTGATAGAGGAGGAAGGCAAGGCGCTATGTGAGGAGATGTCCAAGCCGAGAGATGCTTCGCTCCAGCCTTCCAAGGCCAAGTCCGCAACTGATGCCGCTGGCGTCAAGGAAGGCGGCAAGCACGCGCTTGTCTACGAGACATGGACGGTATTGAATATCCGCCCGGAAGATGGAGGAGAACCCGAGCTCCGATTATGTCGTGCCTACTTTGGCGGTGAGAAACAGGTGCTGGGATGCAAGAGAAACCCTTTATGGTCGGACAAATGTCCTTTGCTTTCATGGCCGGTGGAGAAGGTCCAGGGAGCTTTCAAGGGTATAAGCAAGATCAAGCCTGTAGCTACTATACAATATCAGGCGAACGACGCTGTAAACGAAGCCATGGACTCAGCGGCTTATGCCCTTTTGCCTATCGTCATGACCGATCCTGTGAAGAATCCGCGCATTGGCTCGATGGTTCTGTCATTGGCTGCTATCTGGGAAACCTCTCCCAACGACACGCAATTCGCGAAGATGCCCGCGTTATGGAAGGAAGGGTTGGAGAT
>Ga0137380_10003564_pt1 | contig 13522 bp, 10 predicted proteins | sample SagtaG_17_FD_104809 | JGI IMG/M metagenome (GOLD analysis project Ga0137380, IMG submission 104809) | Vadose zone soil microbial communities from Sagehorn Ranch, Mendocino, California, USA - Sage2_L_100_16 metaG | ecosystem: Environmental > Terrestrial > Soil > Vadose zone | place: USA... | reverse complement strand
TCCCCGGTTCACGGAGATGCTCACGCCGCCGTCATTCACCACTGCCATGCGGTCGCCATTGGTCGCATCGATCCACATCTCGTGATTGTCCCCGCCCGGAGGCGCGGGCATGTTCGTTAGCGTGCGGCCTCCGTCGAGCGTCCTCGAAAAAGCTGCCGAAAAGAAATACGCTTCGTTCTCATTGTCCGGCGCGATCTCTTCGCGCGTGTAGTAGTGCGTGCGCCCGCGAATTTGCCGATCGGAATTGACCAATTGCCAATTCTCTCCCCCGTCATCCGAACGCCACAATTGCCCGCTTTGCGTGGGCTTGCTGTCCATGGGCACGCCGTCTCCGGTTTCGATCAACGCGTAAACGCGGCTCGAATCTTTCGGCGCCACGCGCACCGCGATCCTTCCCACCGGCAGCTTTGGCAACCCATGGCCCTCCAGACGTTTCCAGCTTGCTCCTCCGTCCGCGGACTTGAATAATCCGCTGCCCGGCCCGCCGCTGGTCCGGCCATAGGTATGGATTTCCAGTTGCCACATTCCAGCAAACAATATCCGCGGATTGTTCGGATCCATGCCCAAGTCCGAGCAGCCGGTGTTCTCGTCCACGAACAGCACCTTCTCCCAGCTTTTCCCTCCATCGGTCGTGCGGAACACTCCTCGTTCCGGCTGTGGTCCATAGGCGTGCCCCAGCGCGCACGCGAGCACAACATCCGGATTATGCGGATCAATCGCCACGTTCCCGATTCTGCCGGTCTTTTCCAGGCCCATCAGCTTCCACGTCTTTCCGGCGTCCAAGGACTTGTAAATCCCGCTGCCAACAGAGATGTGGCTTCGGATGAACGATTCGCCCGTTCCCGCCCACACGATATTCGAGTCGTTCGCCGCCACCGCCAGCGATCCGATGGAAGAAACCGGCTGCTCGTCAAATATCGGATCCCAGTGAATGCCGCCGTCCGTCGACTTGAAAATCCCCCCGGACGCTGCGCCCACGTAATAGACGTTGGGATTTCCGGCAATTCCCACAACCGCGGTCGCGCGATTTCCCACCGGCCCGATGTATCGCAATTTCATTTCGTTGTAAACCTCGGGACTGATTTGCGCCTGTTGCGCGCGCACCAGTCCTGCGGCGCAGAAGGTTGCAATCGCTCCCAAAAACAGAACCGTGCGCACTTGCTTCGCCATGGCGAACCTCACTCGCTGAATTTTGCCTGGATTGCGCGGATGATACTTGCTGTGCCACTTCGGGTCAATAGGGAGAAACAAGCCGCCCCGGATTCAGCCGGGCGGCCCATCGCAGACCCTTTGCCTGCTCCGCAAGTCTCTCCGTGCGGCTTCCTCAGAGATTCGTTATGCCAACTGCCCATGTAATGATAGGCACACAAAATACGCACGTCTCTCCAAAGAGTGGTACTCTGAAATTCGAAGCACCCCTTCCGCTTGGGAATATTTCCCGGATCCCGCTATTCCTCCGGGTACGAGCGTGCAATGAAGAAAAGGCGGTTAGGGGAAGTACTCCGCGAACGAGGCCATCTCTCCGCGACCGATCTCAACCAGGTACTCCTCGAACAGCGCGGGAAACGCGTTCATCTCGGCGAGCTGCTCCTGCAGCGCGGCAAGGTCGCCAAGATTGATCTCGTTTCTGCGCTCGCCGAAGTTTCCGACATTCCCTATCTGGATTGCACTCGCGTTCAAGTGCATCCGGAAGCTCTGAAGCTTGTTCCTCACGCCATGGCCAGGCGTTGCAACGCCCTTCCGATTGGAATCCAGGAATCCAGCCTCATGGTGGTCCTGGCCGAGCCCCAGAATCTGCACCTCCTTGACGAGTTGCGCTTCAAAACGGGTAGGAAGATTATTCCGCGGCTCGGATTCCGCGGTGAAATAGCGCTCGCCATCGACCGTCACTACGGCATTGAGGTGCCCGAGCCCGCCGGCCCTCTCGCCCCGCTCGCTTCTTCTCTCGAAGATCAGGGAATGGAGTTCATCTCGTTCAGCGACCAGCAGCGCAACATCGACGCTATGCGCGAAATGGAAGCCGAGCTTCTCCAGAAATCCAAGGCCACCCCGGCGGTCCAGATTGTGGCCTCCATGATTCGCGCAGCTTCCACCAAAAAGGCTAGCGACATTCACATCGAACCTCAATCCGGCGAAACTTCCATCCGCCTCCGGATTGACGGCATTCTCCGCGAACATCAGCGTATACCCAGGGCTCTGCAAAATTCCGTGGCCTCCCGCATCAAGATCCTTTCCGACATGGACATCGCCGAACGGCGTATGCCTCAGGACGGCCGGTTCCTGGTCAAGATTTCAGGGCGACGCCTTGATCTCCGGGTTTCCACGCTGCCCACCCAATACGGCGAAAAAGTCGTGATGCGCTTGCTTGAAACCGACGCCCCCATGCAGGATTTCTCCGTGCTGGGATTTCCTGAAGGCCTGGCTGGCCGCTTGAAACAAATGCTTTCCTTGCCCCAGGGCACCATTCTTGTCACCGGCCCGACCGGCTCGGGCAAGAGCACCACTCTCTATTCCTCTCTCAATTTCGTTCGCAAGCCCTCCATCAACATCATCACTGTGGAAGACCCCGTCGAATATGCCATTACCGGATTGAATCAGGTCCAGGTCAACAGCAAAGCGGGCCTCACCTTCGCCTCCTGCTTGCGCTCCATTCTTCGCCAGGACCCCAACGTCATCATGGTCGGCGAAATCCGTGACCGAGAAACCGCGGAGATCGCGCTCAAGGCCGCGCAAACCGGCCATCTCGTCCTTTCTACCTTGCATACCAACGACAGCATCTCCGCCATCACCCGTCTCCTCGATTTAGGCATCCCCGCCTTCCAGATTGCTGCTTCCATGACCGGCATCATCGCTCAGCGTCTCGTCCGCCGCCTGTGCTCCTGCCGCAAGCCCGCCCCGGTAACCCCGGAATTCACCGCGCAACTTCTCCAGAGCGGCATCACCTCTCCTCCGGAAGTGCGTTACACCGCGATCGGCTGCGATGACTGTGATCTCACCGGCTACAAGGGACGCATCGGAATCTACGAGATGCTGATTCTCGATGACTCCATCCGCTCCGCCATTCGCGACGGAGGAAGAACCGACACGATCTGCGGACTGGCACGGGCCGGCGGCATGCGCCTTATGCACGAATATGCGCTGGAGCACATACTCCAGGGACTTACGACACTGGAAGAGGTCCAGCGCGTTGTTCCTCTCGAGCAGGTTTCTGCCGTCCATTGCTCTTCCTGCCTCCGCGAGCTCTCTCCCTCTTTCGTTTTCTGCCCCTACTGTGGAGGAAAAAGAGCTATCCAGGAGGTCCCTTCGCCGCCGCCTCAGCAAACGGTAGAGCTGGGAGCCGTTAACGAATGAAATCCAACAATCACGACCGGAAGTGGGAAAGGGAAAGACTCAGCCCGCGCATTCACACCGTGAAGGAAATTTCCGTCCATTACGAAGGCCGCACCGAAGAGGTCGCCATCCGCCCGCCCGACGTGAGCATCCACGGAATGTTCTTCAACACTGCCACACGGTTTCCCGAAGGTGCAGTCCTCAATCTCCGTTTCCGCCTGGCCCTTACCGGGGCGGAGATACGCACTCGCTGTGAAGTCCGCTATTGCTTGCCGGGGATCGGGATCGGCGTGGAATTCATCGGCATTTCGCCGGAGTCGGTCCGCAAAATCGAGCGCGAAGTCCAATTGTGCCGCCGCGCGCGTCTCCGCAGAAAAACCGTCAACATCGCGTAGCCCTGCCTTGGGGTCAGTCCTGAATCGTTGCAGGGAATCGGCATTTCTCTCTGGATTCCTATTTTCGTCGATGCATCCCTTTCCGATCAGGCTAGCGTGCACGAAGCCGGCTACGGTCGAGAGACTCCTCACTCCGGTGGTTGGCATTTCTGCGCGAACACCCTAGAATTCAAGGGACGCCGCTCCGGTCCTGAAGTCGTCTCTTCCGGCGGCGGTGCGTCCATCAGATATTGGGGGCTCCACCGTTGCCCGAACATCACGCCGCTGCCTCGCACTCGAAATCGATCGCTCCCCGCGATCCGCGCCTCCATTCGCAAATCGACGCCCTCGTGGCCGCTCGCCATTCCGATCCCTTCGCTCTTCTCGGCCCGCATCCCGTCGATGGCGCCTGGGCCGTGCGTTTTTTCATCCCCTGGGCCGAAGAAGCTTCCATCTCTTTGCGACCGCCCACCATCGAGGGCGCTTCGCTCCCGGCTGCCAAAGTCTCCGACGCCTCTAAGCTTCACCCCGAAGGCTTCTTCGAAGCCCTCTGGCCCTCCAGCCAGACGAACCCTCCCGCCGCTGCAAGTTATAAGATTCACGGGCGCACCCGCTACGGCGAACCCTTTGAACTGTACGATCCCTACGCTTTTTCCTGTGTCCTCACCGAGTTTGATCTGTATCTCATGGGCGAAGGTCGCCACTACGACACCTACGAAAAACTCGGCGCTCATCTCATTACGCTCGAAGGTGTCCGCGGCGTTCACTTTGCCGTCTGGGCGCCTAGCGCCCGCCGCGTCAGCCTCGTCGGCGATTTGAATCGCTGGGACGGCCGTGTCCATCCCATGCGTGCGCGCGGCTCTTCCGGCATCTGGGAAATTTTTATTCCCGAACTGGCCGAGGGTGCCATTTACAAATTCGAAATCGTCGGACCCGACGGAAACGTGCTTCCCCTCAAAGCCGATCCCTACGCCTTCCGCTCCGAACTGCGCCCCAACACCGGCTCCGTCGTTGCAAGTCTCGACACTCACCGCTGGAACGACGCGGACTGGCTCTCGCAGCGCTCCGTCAAAAACTGGTTCCAGTCTCCTGTGTCCATCTACGAAGTCCATCTCGGCTCGTGGCGGCGCGCCCCCGAAGACCATGATCGTTGGCTCTCCTACCGCGAACTCGCCGATCAGCTCATTCCTTACGTCAAGGAGCTTGGCTATACCCACATCGAGTTGCTCCCCATCATGGAGCATCCCTACGACGGCTCTTGGGGCTATCAGACGCTGGGCTATTTCGCCGCCACCAGTCGCTTCGGTTCACCCACGGAATTCATGGAATTCGTCGACCGCTGCCATCAGGCCGGCATTGGCGTCATTCTTGATTGGACTCCCGCTCACTTCCCGCGCGACACTCACGGGCTTGCTCAATTCGACGGCACTCATCTTTACGAACACGCCGACCCGCGCCAGGGCGCTCATCCCGATTGGGGCACGCTCGTCTACAACTACGGCCGCAACGAAGTCCAAAACTATTTAATTTCCAACGCCCTCTTCTGGCTCGACAAGTACCACATCGACGGCCTGCGCGTGGACGCCGTCGCCTCCATGCTCTATCTCGACTACTCCCGCAAACCCGGCGAATGGATTCCCAATCAATTCGGAGGCCGCGAAAATCTTCACGCCATCGAATTTATCAAGCGCATGAACGAAGTCGCCCACGGCAAATTCCCGGGCATTCTCACCATCGCGGAAGAATCCACTGCGTGGCCCGCCGTCTCTCGCCCCACCTATCTTGGCGGCCTCGGCTTCAGCTTCAAATGGAACATGGGCTGGATGAACGACACGCTAAACTATTTTTCTCACGATCCCGTCCATCGCAAATACGAACACAACAAGATCACCTTTTCGCTCCTCTATGCCTTCACAGAAAACTTCGTTCTTCCCTTCTCTCACGACGAGGTCGTCCACGGCAAAAACTCGCTGCTCCACAAAATGCCCGGCGACCTCTGGCAGCAGTTCGCCAATTTGCGTCTGCTGTATGGCTACCACTATGCGCACCCGGGCAAAAAACTGCTCTTCATGGGCCAGGAATTTGCTCAACGTCACGAGTGGAGCGAGGCCCGCAGCCTCGACTGGCATCTACTTCAATGGGATTCCCATCGCGGCATCCAGCAGCTTATCCGCGATCTGAATCACCTCTACACCTCCGATCCTGCACTCCATGAAGTCGATTTTGACTGGCACGGCTTCGAATGGATTGACGCCAACGACGCCGATAACAGCGTGCTTAGTTTTCTTCGCCGCGGCAAAATTCCTGACGAATTGATCGTGGCTGTTTTCAACGCCACCCCAGTCGTCCGCGCAGGCTATCGCCTTGGTGTCCCGCAGCCGGGCTACTATGGCGAAATCCTCAATACCGACGCTGCGATTTATGGCGGTTCGAACGTCGGCAATGCCGGTGGTCAGGAAGCCTCGGACCACCCCGCTCAGGGCCGCCCTCACTCCCTCGTCCTCACCCTTCCGCCCCTCGCCGCCATTTTCCTGAAATGGCAGCCTTAATTTCACTTTCAAGTCCTCCCGTCCCCGCCATTTACCTTTCGACGGAGAGCCGTCTGTCAAACATGAGCCTGAGGACTAGCCTCAAGGTATCCTTAAATCATAGGAAATCGAATGCCTGGAAACTTTGCCGTACGGCTGCGCTGCCCCGACTGTGAAACCGATTCCTGGGTCACTTTGGCAGACCGCGAGGAATCTGTCGACCAGATCCGCAAGCAGACCTGGGAGTTCAAGTGCCGCGAGCACGGAGCGCAGCGCGGCGCCCCCAAAGAAGTCCTCGAAGTAGCTCCCCTGGAGGAGCAAGATACTTCACAAGGACAAAAATCCGCGCCCGCGCTTGCCAATGTCATCACTACCGAAGCGACAAAGAAAACTCCTCGCTCCAGCGAGCGCCTGTCGATTCGGATTCCCATCGTGGTCTACGGGTTCACCAAAAATATCGGAGCCTTCCACGAAGAAACGGAAACCCTCACCGTCAACGCCAGCGGCGCTCTCGTGATGCTCAAAACCAAACTGGCGTTAGGCGACTCTGTTTTTTTGATGCAGCGAAGCACCGGCCAGGAACTGGCCGTCCGCGTCGCCTACCTCGACGCTTACTCCGAGCGCGAAACCAAAGCCGGCCTGGCCTTCAAATATCCGATTCCCAATTTCTGGCGCAGATCCCGCAGGCAGCCGCGCGTCTCGAAAGCTCTCCGTGTGGTCGTCAAAGGCACTGACCTAAAGGGTCATCCTTTCAAGCAGACTTCCTACACCATCGACCTCAGCCAGGACGGCGCTCGCCTCGACGGCATCGGCTTCCTTACCTCTCCGGGCCAGATCGTCGAAGTCCGCCGCCTGTGGCGCAAGAAGAAATTTCGTGTCGTTTGGGTCGGGCAAACCGGCTCCAGCGAATCGAATCAAATCGGCGTGTTCGGCCTGCAATCTGAAAAGCACCTCTGGCACGTCCGTCTGATCGAAAATGAACCCGGCAAGCCAGCCCAAAAATAATCCTGCTTCCCCGATTTGTGCACCGCGGCCGGAGCGCGAAGGGTTTCTCCTTGTTCAATCCTTCTTCGGTTCCGCGCGGTAGCCGCCTCGTCCTGCCGCCACTTTTCGCCCCACTACGCGAAGCAGCCACGGCATGAAACGTTCCACCGCGACCAAAATTTTTCCGTGCCCAGTAATGATGGCCTCGCGCTTTCCGCACGCCACGGCGCGCAGAATTTGCCGCACTGCTTTCTCCGTGGGCATCACCAGCCATCCCGGCATCGGATCCTTTGCCCGGTCGTGCAGCTTTCCATGATTGTCCACGCGGCGGATGTTGCTGGCCACGAATCCCGGGCTGATCAGCGTCACCTTCACTCCCGAAAGGCGCAACTCCGGCGTAATCGAATTCGCCAGCGCGCGCACGGCAAACTTGCTCATGGCGTAAGGCGAAGCACCTGGCGACGCCGCCCATCCTGAAACGCTCCCGATGACGGCGATATTTCCTTTGGTCATCTCGATCTCCGGCAGCGCCGCATAAATCGTTCGCAGCACTCCAAACACGTTGGTCTCGAACTGCCTGCGGTAATCCTCCAGCGAAAGTTTTTTCAGTGCGCCGACGACGCCAAAGCCGGCGTTGGCAATAACAACATCGAGCTTGCCCCATTGCCGCACGGTTTCCGCCACGGCGCGTTCCAGGTCGCCGTCGCGCGTGACGTCGCACTCCGTGGACAAGGGTCTCGGTTTTCCCGCCGCCGCGATTCGCTGCGCCAGGCTTTCGAGCAATTCCTTGCGCCGCGCCGCGATCGTCAGCTTCGCACCCGCCTGCGCCAATTGCCACGCCAGCTCCTCGCCAATCCCGGAAGAAGCTCCGGTGACGAGCACCGCTTTGTCCCGAAAAAAGGCTTGTGTCGTGTTCATGCCGGTATCTTACGACAGGAATGGGAGGCGCTGCTTCGTGCCGGCAACCTCCTGCATGACGCGAATGATCGGGACGTGGAGAATCAATAACCATGACACTCTCCTTTCAGTCGCGCTTGGGGCGAGGGAGATCGAAGATAATTTGTTGGGTGCCGTCGTCCGGAGGGTGAAGTTCGCGGTCGATGACGGGGAGGGTGCGGAGGAGCAGATTGGCGGTGTAAGCCATGACCGCGGCCCGACGCGGGGGGATGCGGCCTTCGGCCTGATGGAGCAACAGGCGGGACAGGAAGTCGTTGATCGGGACGGCGGACTTGAACTCGCTGAGACCCTCAGTCAGGAGAGCGGAGAGGTCGGCGGAGTTCCGGCTTTGGGAAGGGGCGCGGCTGTGCTCGGGACAGAAGGTGGAGGAAGGGCCGGCGACGGGCAGGCGGCAGCGGCCGTTGCGGGTACGCTTCTGGCAGCGAGCCGCCGGGGGTTCCGCGAGAGTGGACTCGTTGGTGGGATTGGGGTTAGTCGTTTGGTGGTTCATCTTGTACCTCGAAAGGGGTAGCGCAGGGATACGCCACCCGGCAGTTTTCGTAAGAGCGGATTCTAAAGGGGTTACAAGCGTCACGGTTTGTAAGAGCGGATTCTAAAGGGGTTACGGTGAAGGGATTTTCGTCACGGTGACGAACAGCAGGAACGTTTCGATAGCGTCCGCACATCGAAACGTGTGAGCGTGTGAATGTCTGCGGAAGGAAGGGGCAAGAGGGAGGCGAAGTGCAGCTGGAGTCGGACTTACGATACGGGCGGGGCTGGAATCGCTGATTCACAAGGAATAGTAGCGCGGAGGGGGTAACTCTGTCAAGTATTAACCCAAATGTACTAGGACTGGCAGAAAGGCCTGGGGGTACCAGAGGAAGAACAGGTGGTTCAGGAGTTCGAGGTTGAGGGTTCAATTCAAAGCTCAAAAAAATCTTCGGCAGCGGCTAGGTAAGTGCAGCCCACTATCTCTTGATCGCGTAATAGATGACGTAGAGCCAGCTCAGAATGCCGTGAAGGATCATCCACAGAATGGCATGTTTGACGCTCCAGGAAATGGTAATGGCGAGCATACTTCCGAAGCCCCAGAAACCGATTCCCGCCGACCCGCCCTGTTTTCCATAGTTCCTCCAGGATTTCCGTTCTTCGTTGAAAAGCGGGTTGTATTTTACACCGAGGGAGAGCTGATTCGGGGAGGAGGCGGCGGTGGGGCCACGTCCAGTCGGATGCATAGGAGTCTGAGGCTAGCCTAAGGATCGAGGGTCGGCCACCAGCCGCGGAGGTTTGGGGGAGCAGCGGCGCGGAGGTCAGCGTCTGTGGCGGGTGAAGGTGCGGAGGAGTGCGGTATTGCCGAGTTCTGCGTGGCATAGCGGTTTGGCGCAGCGCCTTGCTAAGTGTCTTTGCTGTGTTCAACGGTTATGACGATTTTCCCTTGCGCGTGTCCTTCTTCAAGATAACGGAAAGCTTCAGCCACGCCGCTTAACGGGTAACGTCTATCGATGACGGGTACAACTTTTCCGGCTTCAAGAAGTTCTTTCAAAAAAATTAAATCCTTCTGGTTTATATTCGCTATAAAGAAACGCGTCTTCTTGCTCCCGATCCGTGAAAGTAATGGTGCCAGTAACATACTTTGGAAAATTCGAGCCAAACCACCACCGACGATGACATAAATTCCGCCCGGACTCAGTGCACGCCTGTAATCGAAAATCGAATGATAGGCATTCGCACCCATGATCAGATCGTAACGCTGCCCGCTCTGCGTGAAATCCTCTCGAGTGTAATCAATGACATGGTCTGCGCCAATCGATCGCGCCGTGTCCACATTCCTCGTGCTGCACACGGCAGTGACTTCAGCCCCGAACGATTTGGCAATCTGGACCGCAAACGTACCCACACCACCAGACGCGCCATCAACCAGAACCTTCTGCCCTTGCTGGACCCATCCCTTGTCACGAAGACCCTGAAGGGCGGTGGTTGCCGCCACTGGTACGGCTGCGGCGTCCTCAAATGAACTGTTGGCTGGCTTCAGTGCTAGCTTATCTTCAATAACACACGCATACTCGGCAAATCCTCCTCCTGCGAAACCTGTTACCCCAAACACCTCGTCGCCTGGCTGAAACTGCTTTACCAGTACGCCAACCGCTTCCACTCGCCCTGCGATATCACAGCCCAGGACCTGGTGTTTTGGTGTGCGCAGCCCCGGGATCAGACGGATCAAAGGCGCACCTCTCATTGAGAACAAGTCCAGTGGATTTACCGATGCCGCGTAAAGCTTTATCAAGACCTCATTGTCCTTGGGGGTAGGTTTTTCCACCTCCGTGAACTGCAGCACCTCCGGTGGTCCGTATTGTGTGCGTACAACTGCTTTCATAGAGCTCTCCAAGAGTGCTTCCGTCGGATCGTGCTGCGTTCTTGTGTGGAAAGTATAAGACGGATTCACCTGCTAAGTCGCGATAAACGCGCAAGCCGTACAGGTGGCCGAATACTCGAAGGAACCGTCCAAGCCCCACCACTTCTCCGAGATGCCGACTAACCGGACAAGTGACCGCCGACGCCAGAGGATTAGTCGCGAGGCGCTGGGATAGATTCCGAGTCGGCGACAATCCCGGAGTGCGGCATGGTCTGCCAGACGTCAAAATACGCCAGCAGCGGAAGGTCATTCAATTTTGGAAGAAGAACCTGACGCAGGCAAGTGAAAGCCAATCCAGCGCTCACTCACCAAACTTGTCGCCAAACATGGGAAGGCCGCTCTTCGACGATTCCCGAAGGACTGCTCATTGATCGTGCCTCGCGTCATCGAACGAATAGATCGCATTTCTTCAAGCAGGGCGTTGCGCCGGGACTCCACTTCTTCGATAGTGGCCATCGGCTCCTCTCCAATTGTAGATAAAACTCTGCAATTAAAGAGGCCAAAGCACAAGAATCTCTACAAAACCCGCTTCTATGTCGCAGGTCCGGTGCGAGGTCTCGGGTTGATTCCGGGGCGGGGAATCTGTTAGCCTCCTCGCGCTCATGCATTACGGCGCGCACAGACTAAAGAACCTCCAGGAGTCGGTGATCCGCTCCATCACGCGCTATGCGCTGGAGAAGGGCGCAGTCCTGCTTGCGCAAGGGTTTCCGGATTTTGATCCTCCGGCCGAGGTGCTGGACGCCGCGCAACAGGCAATGCGGCAGGGGCTGAACCAATACGGGATGACCTGGGGACAGCCCGCGCTGCGCCAGGCGATAGCCCGCAATAGCTGGCGGTTCTACCGGAGGGAGGTTGATCCCGAGCGCCATGTGACGGTGACCTGCGGTGTGACGGAAGCGGTGATCGCCGCGCTCGTCGGCATCGTGAATCCCGGCGAGCGGGTCATCGTGCTGGAGCCCGCGCACGAGAACTACCATGCCGGGATTGCCTTCGCAGGAGGCATCCCCGTCTGGGTGCCTATCCGCCCGCCGGACTATCACTTCGACCCCGAGGAGCTCAGACAGGCCTTCAGAGGAGGCGCGAAGGCGATCATCTTCAATTCTCCGCATAACCCCTCCGGCCGCGTATTCACGCGCGCGGAGCTGCAGGTCATCGCGGATCTGTGCTTAGAATTCGATACCGTAGCGATCACAGACGAGATATACGAACACCTGGTCTACGATGGCCACGAGCACATACCCATATCTACGCTACCCGGGATGTGGGAGCGAACGATCTCGATCTCGGGCATGGGCAAGACCTTCGCGGTAACAGGTTGGCGATTGGGGTACGCCATCGCGCCTGAAGAGTTGACCGTTGCACTGCGAAAGGTGCACGACTTCACCACCGTCTGCGCGCCGACCCCGTTTCAAGCCGCCATGGTTGTGGCGCTGGATCTGCCCGACTCGTACTACGAGTGGCTGCGGGGATTCTACGCCCAACGCCGGGAACGAATGCTCCGGATACTTGCAGATCACGGCTTTGCTTGCAGCTTGCCCGAAGGCGCCTACTACACGATGGCGGATTTCACGCACCTGGGCAGGGGGAAGGACGATACGGCTTTCGCGTATTGGCTCATCGACGAGATCGGAGTTGCGACTGTGCCGGGATCCAGCTTTTACGTCTCCGACCCCTCCCTCGGCCGCGGCCTAATCCGCTTTGCCTTTCCGAAGAAGGACGAAACTCTGGACCTCGTGGAAAAACGACTGCAACGATTGTGAAGTGCGCTGTTGCAGGGAGTCCGGCCGGACAGCACATTCGGCGCTATTCCTTGCGTAAGTTTACTCCTTGACATCTTTTTACCCTGCACATGACACACCTTGCCGACCACTGGTGTATGCTCTCGTTCGCATGCCGCGGGGTTTCCGGGAGGGTTGGGACCTAACTCGCCGCGGAGTTGTCGTGAGTTGCCGGCTGTGCATTGGCTTGCGGCGCAGTGGCGGGCGTCGGCTGCATCGCGATTGTTGGACGGCGCCTGTCCTCTGCTCTCGGCAGGATGGCTACTCCGACGCCAGCGAGGATCGTCACGATTCCCACGACAGCGGCGGGCGTCACGGTTTCGTGCAGGAAAGCACGGCCCAGCGCGAGAGCCACGATCGGGATGATGAGCGTGCTGAGGCTCACGATCGTCGCGTCCATGCGTTTGATGAGGTAGTAGTACGCCGAGAACGCGATCACGGACCCGAACAGCGAGAGATAGATGATCGCCAGCACGTTGCTGCGCGTCCATACGACGGTCGCCCACCGCTCGAGCGCGGCGCTCATGAGGAGGAGACACACGGCACCGAGGCCCATCCCGAGGAAGTTCAACACGAAGGGGTCGCTGTGCCGCCCGTGCTTCTTCATCGTTACGAGGTTGATCGCAGCGCAGAGGCTGCCCGTGAGCGTGCTCAGCATGCCGAGCGCATGCATCACGCCGAGGCGCTCTTGCGGCCAGAAAAGCAGCGCGGTCCCCGCCACGCCGATGAGGATGCCGGCCACGTTGCGGGCGCGCAGGGTTTCGCTTCGCGTCCAGAAGGCGCTCAGCAGCGCGGTCATCAGCGGCATGGTGGAAAACAACACCGCGGTGAGGCCGCTCGAAATATGGAGCTCGGCCCAATAGACGCACGCATAGTCGAGCCAGAACACCAGGAGTCCGAGCGAGAGCACGCACACCTTGTCATCGCGCGTCAGCTCGATCTGTTTGCGGCGCAGGCCGAGCACCAGCCCCACCATCGCAGTCGCCAGCAGGAAGCGCAACCCTGCTCCCAGGAATGGCGGCACCCCGACCAGAGAGACCTTGATGGCGAGCCATGTCGAGCCCCAGATAAGACAAATGAGCGCATAAAGAATGGCGACCATGCGACGATTATATCAAATGTGCCGAGAGTGATGTCGGGCGGCCAAGAGGGCCATGCGAGGAGACGTTGCGAGCCCAG
>Ga0137380_10003550_pt1 | contig 13549 bp, 10 predicted proteins | sample SagtaG_17_FD_104809 | JGI IMG/M metagenome (GOLD analysis project Ga0137380, IMG submission 104809) | Vadose zone soil microbial communities from Sagehorn Ranch, Mendocino, California, USA - Sage2_L_100_16 metaG | ecosystem: Environmental > Terrestrial > Soil > Vadose zone | place: USA... | reverse complement strand
TCGACCCGGACGCGTTGACCGACCTCGCCGGCGAAGCGGACGAGACCAGAAGCTGAGCGGTGCCGGCGAAACCAACGGCGGGATCTTGGACGAATTCACCCTATCCAGGGGTGCAGGAGTCCAAGATCTCGCGACGAGGCCAGGCGCCCAAGATTCTGGCCCAAGGACGGCCCGGAAGCCGGAACGGTATCGGCCGACCCAGGCACCCGCTCGTTTCCGCAGGTAGTCGCAGCGTGGCGCTGTGTACCCGCTAGTGCCCGATCATGAGTCCTTGACCGAACCGCTGTCGGCGACCTAGCCTCGGGTTACAGAGGAGAACGTCCGACATCACGGCTACGTGCACAACATAGATCGCATAACAGTACGGCAACGTTAACTGGCAGGACGTGCCGAGCGTCGACGCAACGTCAGGGTGTTGACAACAGGGGGTGTTACTCGACGTCAGAGAGGACGTCGAGTGCGCATAGCCGTACCCACGATCGGATCCCTCTCCTCCGCCGGGACAAGCCGGACGAACGGGGAAGGGAGGCGGCCGTGACAGCCCTGGTCATGCTCCTGGTAGGCGTGGTTGTGATCCTTGCTGTGCTGGTCGCCGTCGGGCTTGTCCTCGTGCTGAAGACGGTTCGGCCGTTGCGCCGGGCACACACCAGAGTGCCCGCCGATCCCGCGTTCCTCGCCGAGCAGGACCGCCAGGAGCAGTCGCTGGCCGCACTGCGCGACGCCGCCGACGAGGCCACCTCCGCGGTCGACACGGCCCGTGTCCTGGCAACCACTGCGCGTACCGAGGCGGCCGCCGCGAAGGCCGAAGCGACCGCGGCCCGGGCCGAGGCGCAGCGGGTGTTGGCCGCCGCCCACAGCGAGGCCGACACGATCCTGGAGCGCGCCCACCGGCAGGCCGAGCAGGACGCTGAGCAGGCCCGGCTGACCGCCCGCCGGACCGGCGAGCGGGAGATCGCCATGCTCACCGCGACGGCGCGCGAACAGTCCGCTGACGCCGAGCGCCGCCAGCAGCGCCTCGACGAGCGGGAGCGGCTGCTGGTCGAGGAGGCCGAGCGGCTGGCCGGGCGGGACCGCCGGATCAGTCGCGCGGAGGTCGACCTGGGCGCGCGGGAGACCGCGCTGGGCTCGCGTGAGCTGGCGCTGGCCCAGCTGGAGGAGGACCGGCGCCGTGAGCTGGAGCGGATCGCCGGGTTGACCGCGGACGCGGCCCGCCTGGAGCTGGTCGAGATGATCGAGACCCAGGCCAAGCGGGAGGCGGCCCTGCTGGTCCGGGACATCGAGGCCGAGGCCCGCATGACCGCCGACCAGCGCGCCCGGCACGTCGTGGTCGATGCGATCCAGCGGGTGGCCAGCGAGCAGACCGCCGAGAGCGTGGTCAGCGTGCTGCACCTGCCCAGCGACGAGATGAAGGGCCGGATCATCGGTCGGGAGGGCCGCAACATCCGGGCGTTCGAATCGGTGACCGGAGTGAATCTGATCATCGATGACACGCCCGAGGCGGTGCTGCTGTCGTGCTTCGATCCGGTACGCCGCGAGATCGGCCGGCTGACACTGGAGAAGCTGATCCTCGACGGGCGGATCCATCCGCACCGCATCGAGGAGGTCTTCGACCTCGCGAAGCAGGAGGTCGAGCGGCTGTGCCTGCGGGCGGCCGAGGACGCCCTCGTCGAGGTCGGGATCACCGACCTGCACCCCGCGCTCATTGCGCTACTCGGCCGGCTGCGGTACCGCACGAGTTACGGCCAGAACGTCCTCAAGCACCTCATCGAGACCGCACACATCGCCGGGATCATGGCCGCTGAGCTGGGCCTCGAGCCAGCGTTGATCAAGCGGTGCGCGTTCCTGCACGACATCGGCAAGGCGCTGACCCACGAGGTGGAGGGCAGCCACGCGCTGATCGGTGCCGACCTGGCCCGCAAGTACGGCGAAGCGGACGAGGTGGTGCACGCGATCGAGGCGCATCACAACGAGGTACCCCCGCAGACCATCGAGGCGGTGCTGACCCAGGCCTCGGACGCGTGCTCCGGCGGTCGGCCGGGAGCCCGTCGCGAGAGCCTGGAGGCCTACGTCAAGCGGCTGGAGCGGATCGAGGAGATCGCCGGCGGGAAGCCCGGCGTGGAGAAGGTCTTCGCGATGCAGGCCGGCCGGGAGATCCGGGTGATGGTCAAGCCGGACGACGTCGACGACATCGGCGCGGCCGTACTCGCCCGCGACGTGGCCAAGCAGATCGAGGAGGAGCTGACCTATCCGGGCCAGATCCGGGTCACCGTGGTCCGGGAGTCCCGGGTGACCGAGATCGCCCGCTGACGACCAGCGTATCCAGCAACTCCCGGGTGGCCGCCGTCACCGCCGCCACAGCCGTGTCGAACGCTTCGGTGTTGTGCGGGGCCGGGGCCCGGAAACCGGAGACCTTGCGGACGTACTGCAGGGCCGCGGCGCGCATGTCCGCGTCGGTCACGACATCCTGGTACGGCGGTCGGAGGGTCTTGATGCTGCGGCACATGGCCGCCACGGTACCCGCCACGGCTACCCTGGTGGGGTGCCGAAGAGTTTCAAGGTCGTGACCTACGGCTGCCAGATGAACGCCCACGATTCCGAACGGATCTCCGGGCTCCTGGAACATGCCGGCTATGTGCGTGCGGCCGAGGACGGTACTCCGGACGTGGTCGTGTTCAACACCTGCGCGGTACGGGAGAACGCGGACAACCGGCTCTACGGCAACCTGGGTCACCTGCGCCCCACCAAGCTGGCCAACCCCGGCATGCAGATCGCCGTCGGGGGGTGCCTCGCACAGAAGGACCGCGGCGAGATCGTCCGGCGGGCACCGTGGGTCGACGTCGTCTTCGGTACCCACAACATCGGTTCCCTGCCGGCCCTGCTCGACCGCGCCCGGCACAACGAGCAGGCGCAGGTCGAGATCCTGGAGGCGCTGGAGGTCTTCCCGTCGACGCTGCCGACCCACCGGGAGTCCGCGTACGCCGGCTGGGTGTCCATCTCGGTCGGCTGCAACAACACCTGCACGTTCTGCATCGTCCCGGCATTGCGCGGCAAGGAGAAGGACCGCCGGCCCGGCGAGATCCTGGCCGAGGTGCAGGCACTGGTCGCCGACGGCGTGCTCGAGGTGACGCTGCTCGGCCAGAACGTCAACTCCTACGGCGCCGAGTTCGGCGACCGGTACGCCTTCGGCAAGCTGCTGCGCTCGTGCGGCGGGGTCGAGGGTCTGGAGCGGGTACGGTTCACCAGCCCGCACCCCAAGGACTTCACCGACGACGTGATCGCCGCGATGGCGGAGACACCGAACGTGTGCCACCAGTTGCACATGCCGCTGCAGTCCGGCTCGGACGCGGTACTCAGGGCGATGCGGCGCAGCTACCGCCAGGAGCGGTACCTCCGGATCATCGACCGGGTCCGGGCGGCCATGCCGGACGCGGCGATCACCACGGACATCATCGTCGGGTTCCCCGGCGAGACCGAGGCGGATTTCGAGGAGACGCTGAACGTCGTCAGGAAAGCCCGTTTCGCGGGCGCGTTCACGTTCCAGTACTCCAAGCGACCCGGCACGCCCGCCGCCGAACTGCCGCACCAGGTACCGAAGGAGGTCGTGCAGGACCGGTACGACCGGCTGGTGGCGGCGCTGGAGGACCTCACCTGGGCGGAGAACCGCAAGCTCGTCGGCCGGACCCTGGAGGTACTCGTCGCGGTCGGCGAGGGTCGCAAGGACGGCGCGACCGGCCGGATGTCCGGCCGGGCGCGCGACGGCCGGCTGGTGCACTTCGCGACCGGCGGCGTGCCGGTCCGGCCGGGCGACGTCGTGCACGCGACGGTCACCTACGCCGCCCCCCACCACCTCAACGCGGACGGCCCGCTGGTGGCCCACCGCCGCACGCGGGCCGGCGACGCCGCCGAGAAGGCCCGCGGGGTACTCCTCGGGATGCCCACGGTCCGCTAAATGATCAGGGCGCCCCACCGCAGCGGGACGCCCAGATCTCTATGTGGTGTTTCATCCGGTCTGCTCAGCCAACTGGAGAAACTGTCGCTTCGAGGCCAGCGCCTGCTCGGCCTCGCGGATCCGCTTGGCGTCGCCCGCGGCCCGCGCCCGGGCCAGCCGCGCCTCCGCCTCCGCGACCTGTTCGCGCATCTGTGTCAGCAGCGGGTTGTCCGACGGGGTGGTCCGCCGCCACGCCACGTCCATCGCCGCGCGTACCTTCTCCTCCACCGCGCGCAGCCGCCGGTCGAGGCCGCCGGCCGCGTCCCGGCCGACCCGCCCCGCGTCGTGCCACTGCGCCTGGATCTCCCGCAGCCGGGCCTGCGCCGCCCGCGGATCGCTCTCGACGTCCAGCGCCTCGGCCTGGGCCAGCAGGTCCTGGCGCTTCTCCAGGGCCGCCTTCTGCTCGGTGTCGCGGGTGGAGAACACCTCACTGCGCCGGGCGAAGAAGGCGTCCTGCGCGGCCCGGAACCGTTCCCACAGCCGCTGCTCCACTTCCTTGGAGGCCCGGGGCGCCGCCTTCCACTCCGCCATCAGTTCCTTCAGGCGCGCCGCCGTCGCGGCCCACTCGCTGGATCCAGACAGTTCCTCGGCCGCCGCGACCAGCGTCTCCTTCTGCGCCTGCGCCTGCTTGCGCGACGCGTCCAGGGTGGCGAAGTGCGCACCACGGCGCCGGGCGAACGTGTCCCGCGCGGTGGCGTACCGCTTCCACAGCTCCCCGTCGGTCTTGCGGTCGACCCCGCGGATCGTCTTCCACTCCTCGAGGATCTCCTTGAACCGGTCGCCCGCGGCCTTCCAGCTCGTGGACTCGGCGGCGAGGCCCTCGGCCTCCTCGACCAGCGCGGTCTTGCGGGCGACGGCCTCGGCGCGGGCGGCACTGCGCGCTGCGTGTACCTCGCTGACCTTGGCCTCGGCCGCGGCGGCCAGCTTGTCCAGCCGTTCGGCGAGCCCGTCGATGTCCCCGACGAAGTGCGGCTCGTCCAGCTCCGTCCGCAGCTCCTTGACCCGGGCCAGCGCGTGGGCGGCGTCGCCGGCACCGGTGGACAGGCGGGTCTCGATCAGATTGACCTCGGTCACCACGCCGTCGAACCGGCGCGCGAAGTGGGCCAGACCCTCCTCGGGGGTACCGGCCTGCCACGACCCGACCACCCGCTCACCCGCGGCGGTCTTCACGTAAACGGTGCCGTCCTCATCCACCCGACCAAAGGCCGTCCAGTCGCTGGTCATTTTCGCGCCCATCCTCGCGTCTCCGGAGCCATCCGGGCGTCCCCGGGCGTCTCCGCCAAAGCACAGTGTGTGGTGCTTCCGGCATTCTCACAGGTCGGCCCCCCTCCGCGTCGAGCGCCCAGGGCCGACCGTGACCATACGGTGTCCTGGCGGTCCGCGGAGGGCGCCCGGATACGGTTGATCCGTGCCACTCCGCGCCGCGGCGATCTGCCCGCACCCGCCGCTGATCGTCCCTGACCTGGCGGCCGGCGCCGCGGCGGAGCTGGACGATCTCCGTGCGGCGTGCGGCGAGGCGGTGGCCCGGCTGCTGTCGACCGGGCCGGACACCGTCTGCGTGGTCGGTGGTGCAGAGCGGAATGCCGAATACTTCCCGCCCTACCGGGTGTCCTTCTCGCCTTGGGGGCTGCCCGACGGTCCGCCGGGGCTGCCGCTCAGCGTCGCGGTCGGAGTCTGGCTGCTGCGGAAGGCGCAGCCCACCAAGGTGGTCACGGTGGCCGGATCTGCGCCGCCGGCGCAGTGCGCGGCCATCGGAGCAGAACTGACCCGGGCCGGTCGCGTCGCACTGTTGGTGATGGGCGACGGGTCCGCCTGCCGGACCACACAGGCCCCGGGGTACCTCGACCCGCGCGCCGAGCCGTTCGACGCCCTGGTCACCAAGGCACTCGCGACCGCCGATCCGGCCGCGTTGCGGGCGCTGGATCCGGTCCTCGCGGACGAACTGATGGTGGCCGGCCGGGCGCCCTGGCAGGTGCTCGCCGGAGCCGCTTCCTCGGTGCGCGGCGACCTCCTGTACGACGCGGCGCCCTATGGAGTGCAGTACACCGTCGCGTTCTGGGAGCCGGCATGACCGTGGTCGCGATCGTCGGGCCGACCGCGGCCGGGAAATCCGCGCTGAGCCTGGCGCTGGCGCGCGAGCTGGGCGGCGAGGTGGTCAACGCCGACTCGATGCAGCTGTACCGGGGCATGGACATCGGTACCGCGAAGCTCACCGGCGCCGAACGCGGCGGGGTACCCCACCACGTCCTCGACATCTGGGACGTCACCGAACCGGCCAGCGTCGCCGAGTACCAGCGCCTGGCGCGGGCGGCGATCGACGACATCCGCGCCGGCGGCCGGGTACCGCTGCTCGTCGGTGGTTCCGGCCTGTATGTGCGGGCGGTGCTGGAGCGCTTCGAGTTCCCGGGTACCGACGCGGGCCTGCGGACGGCGCTGGAAGCCGAGCTGGCACAGGTCGGACCGGGCCCGCTGCACACCCGGTTGGCGGCCGTCGACCCGGGCGCGGCGGCGAGCATCCTGCCCTCCAACGGCCGGCGCATCGTCCGCGCGCTGGAGGTCGTCGAGCTGACCGGTCGCGGGTTCGCCGCGACGCTGCCCGACCCGGCGCCGTACTACCCGTCCATCCAGCTCGGCGTCGACCTCGACACGGCGGCGCTGGACGAGCGGATCGCGCTGCGGGTCCGGCACATGTGGGACCTGGGGCTGGTCGACGAGGTACGCCGGCTGGCCCCCGCCGGCCTGCGGGAGGGGCGCACGGCCAGCCGCGCCCTGGGGTACCAGCAGGTGCTGCGGTACCTGGCGGGCGAGTGCTCGGAAGAGCAGGCGGCGGCGGACACGGTACAGGCGACGCGGCGGTTCGTCCGCCGCCAGCGCTCCTGGTTCCGGCGGGATGCTCGGATCCACTGGCTGGACGGCGCGGCACCCGACCTGCTCGCCATGGCGTTGCGGCGCGCACAATAGGGCCCATGCGCTTCGCGAAGGGCCACGGTACCGGCAACGACTTCGTCCTGCTGCCGGACCCGGACGGCGCCCTCGACGTGACCCCCGAGCTGGTCCGCAAGCTGTGCGACCGGCACTTCGGCATCGGTGGCGACGGCCTCATCCGGGTCGTGCGATCGGCGAAGCACCCCGATGCGGTACACCTGGCCGGCGAAGCAGCGTGGTTCATGGACTACCACAACGCCGACGGCTCGGTCGCCGAGATGTGCGGCAACGGGATCCGGGTCTTCGCCCGCTATCTCACGGGCACCGGGCTGGTGGACGCGGCCGCGTTCCCGGTCGCCACCCGTACCGGCCCGGTCCTCGCGCTCGTCGGCCAGGACTCGATCACGGTCGAGATGCCGAACCCGGTGTTCGGCCCGCCCTCGCGCGCCCGGCACCACCGGTCCGGCCGGGACTTTCCCGGCGTCTCGGTGACGGTCGGCAACCCGCACCTGGTCTGCGCGGTGCACGATGTCGCGGACCTGGACCTGACCGTCCCGCCCGGCGTCGACCCGACGCTGTTCCCGGACGGCGCCAACGTCGAGTTCGTTGCCCCGGCCGAGTGGCTCGACCATGCCGACCTCGACGGGCACGTCCGCATCCGGGTGTACGAGCGCGGGGTCGGCGAGACGCTGTCCTGCGGCTCCGGTGCCTGCGCGGCGGCCGCCGTCGCGGTGCGCGAGATGGGGCTCACGGTCGGTACCGTCGCGGTCGACCTGCCCGGCGGGCGGCTGACCGTGGTGATCGCCGCCGACCGGTGCATCCTGAGCGGGCCGGCCGAGATTGTGGCGATCGGCGAGGTGACGCTCTAGGAAGCCTCGGCTTCGGTGTGCTCCAGCCGGCCCGGGACGGTACCCCGGACCGCCGCGGCCACGGCCGGCGCGACACGGGCGTCGAAGACACTGGGTACGATCACCGACGGGTTGATCTTGTCAACACCCACCACGTCGGCGATCGCGTGAGCGGCGGCGAGCGCCATCTCCTCGGTGAACGCCCTCGCCTGCACGTCGAGCATGCCCCGGAAGACGCCCGGGAAGGCGAGCACGTTGTTGATCTGGTTCGGCTGGTCCGACCGGCCGGTCGCCACTACGGCGGCGTGCTGCCGCGCCTCCCGCGGGTCGATCTCCGGGTCCGGGTTTGCCAGCGCGAAGACCACCGCGTTCTTGGCCATCGCGGCGATGTCGTCGCCGGTGAGCAGGTTGGAGGTGCTGACGCCGATGAACACGTCCGCGCCGCGCAGCGCCCCGGGCAGGTCGCCGGCGTAGTTGTCGCCGTTCGTGTGGTCGGCCAGCCAACTCCACGACGGGGTGAGGTCGGGCATGCCGCGGTGGATGGCGCCGTACCGGTCATAGGCGATCACATCCCCGACGCCCTGGCGGAGCAGGAGCTTCATGATGGCGGTACCCGCGGCACCGGCCCCGGAGACGACCACCCGCACCGCGGCCAGGTCCTTGCCCACCACGCGCAGCGCGTTGGTCAGCGCGGCCAGGACGACGATCGCGGTGCCGTGCTGGTCGTCGTGGAAGACCGGGATGTCCAGCCGCGCCCGCAGCCGCGCCTCGATCTCGAAACAGCGCGGCGCCGCGATGTCCTCCAGGTTGATCCCGCCGTAGCCCGGCGCGATCGCCGTTACGATCTTGATGATCTCCTCGGTGTCCTGGGTGTCGAGCACCACCGGCCAGGCGTCCACCCCGCCGAACCGCTTGAACAGCGCCGCCTTGCCCTCCATCACCGGCAGCGCCGCGGCCGGGCCGAGGTTGCCCAGACCCAGCACGGCCGAGCCGTCGGTCACCACCGCGACCGTGTTGCGCTTGATGGTCAGCCGGCGGGCGTCGTCGGGGTTCTCCGCGATCGCCAGGCAGACCCGGGCCACCCCCGGGGTGTACGCGCGGGAAAGCTCGTCGCGGGTGCGCAGCGCGACCTTCGGGGTGACCTCGATCTTGCCGCCGAGGTGGAGCAGGAAGGTCCGGTCGGAGACCTTGCGGACCTCGACCCCGGGCAGCGCCAGCAGCCCCTCGACGACCTGGTTGGCGTGGTCGGCGTCGGCGGTGTCGCAGGTGACGTCGACCAGCACGCTGAGGTGGTCGGAGTCCACGACGTCCAGCGCAGTCACGATGGCGCCCGCTTCGCCGACGCAGGTGGTCAGCCGGCCGATCGCGGAGGCGTCGGCGGGTACGGCGACCCGGATGGTGATCGAGAACCCCGCGCTGGGCAGTGCTCGGTTGGCCACGGTTGTCCCTTTCGGCGTCGGTCGGCCGGGCCATTGTCCGCCCCGCGCAGAATGGTGGTGCGCCCGGCCCGGCCCCGTGTCACGATCGAAGCAACATGACTGACGAACATTTTGCGCCGGAGCAGTCCGGCGATATCGATCTTGACTTGGAAGAACGGTACGCGCTGCGGCGGGTCGCCGGTCTGTCCACCGAACTCGCCGACATCACCGAGGTCGAGTACCGCCAGCTCCGGCTGGAGCGGGTGGTCCTGGTCGGGGTGTGGACCGAGGGCACCGTCGCCGACGCGGAGAACTCGCTGACCGAGCTGGCCGCGCTCGCCGAGACGGCCGGTTCGCAGGTCCTCGGAGGGCTGATCCAGCGGCGTAGCCGGCCGGACGCCTCCACGTTCATCGGCCGCGGCAAGGTGGCCGAGCTGCGCGACGTGGTCCTCGACACCGGCGCCGACACGGTGATCTGCGACGGCGAGCTGTCCCCGGGCCAGCTGCGCACGCTGGAGCAGCAGACCAAGGTCAAGGTCATCGACCGGACCGCGCTGATCCTGGACATCTTCGCCCAGCACGCCAAGAGCAAGGAGGGCAAGGCCCAGGTCGAGCTGGCCCAGTTGCAGTACTTCCTGCCCCGCCTGCGCGGTTGGGGCGAGGCGCTGTCCCGGCAGGCCGGCGGTAGCGGCCGGGGCGGTGGCGCCGGGGGTGGCGTGGGCCTGCGCGGTCCCGGTGAAACCAAGATCGAGACCGACCGGCGGCGCATCCGTACCCGGATCTCCAAGCTCAAGCGCGAGATCCAGGCGATGCGCGTCGTCCGCACGACCAAGCGGGCCGGTCGGCGGCGCAACGCGGTACCTGCGGTCGCGATCTCCGGGTACACCAACGCGGGCAAGTCCAGCCTGCTCAACCGGGTAACCGGTGCCGGGGTACTGGTCGATAACGCGCTGTTCGCCACCCTCGACCCGACCACCCGCCGGGCCCGTACGGGCGACGGCCGGATCTACACGCTGTCGGACACCGTGGGGTTCGTCCGGCACCTGCCGCACCAGCTTGTCGAGGCGTTCCGCTCCACGCTGGAGGAGGTCGCCGAGGCCGACCTGGTGGTCCACGTCGTGGACGGCGCACACGCCGACCCGGAGGAGCAGGTCCGCGCGGTCCGCGAGGTACTCGCCGAGGTGGGCGCCGAGCGGGTACCCGAGCTGCTGGTGATCAACAAGATCGACGCGGCCGACGAGGAGACCGTGCTGCGGCTCAAGCGCGTGTGGCCGGATGCCGTGCTGTGCTCCGCGCGTACCGGCGCCGGCATCGGCGCGCTGGCCGAGGCGATCGGGGCCCGGTTGCCCCGGCCGGCGGTCGAGGTGACCGCCCTGGTGCCGTACGACCGCGGCGACCTCGTCGCCCGGGTACACCAGCGGGGTGAAATGCTCGCTTCCGAACACCGCGAACGGGGGACGTTCGTGCGGGTACGGGTCGACGAGGCGCTGGCCGCGGAGCTCGCCCCGTACGCGGTCGCGGAGGCCCCGGCGGCGCGCTGAAGTCGCCCCCGGGGTGCGACTTCTAGCCGCGCAGCTTGTCGGAGCGGCTACCAGCCAGAGGTCATCAGCCGGCCGGACACCAAACTCCCAGATCTGGGAGACTGGGCGGCATGCGACGTTGGACGTGGGCGGTAACCGCCGCGTTGAGCACGGTTCTCCTCGCGGCAACCGCGGGGTTGCCCGCAGCCGCCGCGCCGTCCCCGGTACCGGTACCGTCGCCCAGCCCGGGCACCGCGGTGTGCACGGTTGACAAGGAGCTCAGCGGGATCACCGGGCTGGCCGCCACCGCCAACGGGTACGCCGTCGCGGTCAAGGGCAGCTCCGGCATCAACGTCAAGGTGTACCTGCTCGACGCCGAGTGCCGGCGGACCGGCAGGACGGTCGCGTACAACGCCGACAAGGGTCCGCGCGACCCCCAGGATCTCCAGGTCGCCGCAGACGGCACGTACTGGGTCGCGGACACCGGGGACGACCCCGCCGACCCTGCCCGCCCCAGCGTCGGCGTCTGGAAGCTCGCTCCGGACGGCAGAGCCACCCTGTACCGGTTCAGCTATCCAGACCGGGCGCAGTCCGCGCAGGCGCTCCTGATCAACGGGGACGGCAACCCGATCATCATCACCGACAACCCCCGCGGCCCGGCCGGCGTCTACGTCCCGTCCGGACCGCTGGATTCGAACGGTCATCCGGTGCTGCTCAAGCATGCCGGCGACTTCACGCCGCAGGACACCGGCACCGAGAACAAGCTGTCCAAGATCGGGATGACCCGGGTGACCGGTGCGGCCAACTCGCACGACGGCACGCACGTCGCGATCCGTACCTTCTCCGACGCGTACGAGTGGAGCGTCACCAACGGCGACGTGCTGGGCGCGATCACGACGGGTACCCCGAAGATCACGCCGCTGCCCAACGAACCGCAGGGCTCGGCGATCGCCTACAGCCGCGACAACGCGAACCTCCTCACCGTGTCCGACGTTGACCGGCAGGCGGGAGCCACGGCGCAGATCCTCAAGTACCGGCCCAGCCCGCCGGCGGCCGCGGCCGGCAAACCGCCGGCGGCCGCTCCGGGGATCGCTGCCAAGGGCGACACCCGAAGCTGGTTCGGCCGGCTGAACCTGCAGGACATGCTGCGCATCGTCGGTGCCGTCGGGGTGCTCGGCCTGCTGATGGTCATCGGTGGCGTGGTGGGTATCCGGCGGGCGCGCAACCGGGGCGGCGGTACCCGGGGAACCCGCCGGGAGCCGCTGGCGGAGGACGACCCCGCGGCGATGAACTCGCCGACCGCGCCGCTGGCCCAGGTACCCGGCGGAGGCCGGCGGGACCGGTACGGCGACCGGAACGGTCCTTACTATCCGCCGGACTACCCGCCGGACGCGGGCAGCGTGGACCTTCCCGGATCCGCTGGCGGGTACCGGGGCCGCGGGTACGGTTCCGTCGCGCCGTATCCGCCGGCCGAGGCGGACGACCGGTACCCGGCGGCGGACGACCGGTACCCGGCTCCGCCGCTGAGGCCGGGTGCGGGGCCGTCGGCTCCGGGTGCGGGGCCGTCCGGTCCGGGTACCGCTCCACCGAGCCCGGCACGCCGGAGCGACCGGGGGATCGCCCGCTCGCACCGGCCGGGTACCCGCCGCGGCTCGCGGGACAACGGCGAATCCGCCGGGCGCGGCTACTCCGACCAGCACGAGGGGTTCGGCGACATCCTCGACAGCTAGTGCCCGTTCGGTTCGCGGCGGACCTCGCGCTCCTGACGTAGTTCGGTCCGGCAGGGTCAGGTCCGACCCCGGTCAGATCCGGCGCAGGACGGCGACCACCCGGCCCAGGATCGTGGCGTCGTCGCCGGGAATCGGGTCGAAAGCCGGATTTTGCGGCATCAGCCAGATGTGACCGTCCCGATGCCGGTATGTCTTGACGGTTGCCTCGCCCTCGATCATCGCAGCCACGATCTCGCCGTTGTTCGCGGTCGGCTGCTGGCGTACCACCACCCAGTCGCCGTCGCAGATCGCGGCTTCCAGCATCGAGTCGCCTTTGACCTGCAGGGTGAACAGGTTGCCCTCGCCGACCAGCTCCCGGGGCAGCGGGAAGACGTCCTCGATCGACTGCTCGGCGAGGATCGGACCACCGGCCGCGATGCGGCCGAGCAGCGGAACGTAGGCCGGGGTCGGCCGGGCCGCGCGCAGCGCCTCGTCCTCCTCGGGGGTCAGGTCGCTCGGCGGCCGGACGTCCACCGCACGCGGGCGGTTGGGGTCGCGCCGCAGGTAGCCCTTTTTCTCCAGCTCCTTGAGCTGGTAGGCCACGCTCGACGGGGAGACCAGGTCGACCGCCTCGCCGATCTCCCGGACGCTCGGCGGGTAGCCGTGCTCGCGCACCCAGTCGCGGATGAACGCCAGGATGCGCCGCTGCCGGGCGGTGAGCTCCTCGTCGGGCAGCTCGGTCGGGCCGGACGCTACGGACGAGACCGGGCGCAGTTGCGCCGGACCCGACCGGGCCGCCGCCCGGCGCCCGGCCGGCTCGCCCTGCCGTCGCTGGCTGGTGGTCGGCAGTCGCTGGCCGGCTGCCGGCGACTTCGGCCGCTGCCGCGCTGGTGCCGGTTCCGGTTCCGGTTGGTTGCTCGCCGCAGCCTCCCGTCGCTGGCTGGCCGCGGTCGGCTCGCGCCGCCGTTGTTCGCGCCCGCCACCGCCGCGCCCGCTGGTGCCGCGCCCGCTCCCGCCACGTTCGCTGGTGCCCCGTTCGCTACCGTCACGCGCGCTGCTACCACGTTCGCTGGTGCCGCGCCCGCCGCTGTCGTCGGCGCGCCGCGTTTCCGTGCGGTCCTCGGTCGACACGTCGGCATCT
>Ga0137380_10003549_pt1 | contig 13559 bp, 7 predicted proteins | sample SagtaG_17_FD_104809 | JGI IMG/M metagenome (GOLD analysis project Ga0137380, IMG submission 104809) | Vadose zone soil microbial communities from Sagehorn Ranch, Mendocino, California, USA - Sage2_L_100_16 metaG | ecosystem: Environmental > Terrestrial > Soil > Vadose zone | place: USA... | reverse complement strand
TGGACCTGCGGAATTCTAGCAGCAACCGGGCTCGACTTCCGTGGGGAGCGCGGGTAGCATCGCCCGGGGTCGACGGCAAGCCACGAGGGAGAGCCCATGCTCACTGCGGACCCGCAGCGGAGAGCGGCGAAGCTGGCGGAGCTGATCGACATCCTGGGCCGGGAAGCCGCCCCCGAGGATCGCGACCTGGTCACCGCCTTCGCTCCCCTCGTCTTCGCGGACATGTCCGATCGGCTCGCCCTCGGGCTGCCCGCGGAGCCCCTGGCCGGGCGCATCCGCTCCCACTTCCGCTTCGTGGCCCGCGAGATCCCCCCCGCGCACCAGCTCTACAAGGGCCTCCCCGGAATCCACGTGGCCGTGCGCAACCCCCCCGAGGCCGAGGCGCGGGCCATCGGGGCCGGCCACGGCCTGCCCCTCGAGTCCACGGTGGTGGAGACCCACACCATCGACACCCCGTTCATCTTCGAGAGCCTGAAGCACTACTTCCAGAAGGCGGGCCTGCGCGTCTTCTCCGCCATCCACCCGATCTTCGCGGTGCGTCGGCAGTGGGAGCGGGTGGTCTGGATCGGCGACCCCCACGACGAGGGGAGCAAGGAGTGCTACTGCCACTTCCAGATCGAGCCCGTGGAGTCGAAGGAGCGGCTGCGTCGGATCGAGCACGAGGTCTTCGCGGTCCTGAAATGCGTGTTCCTGTCGGTGGCGGACTTCAAGGACATGGGCCGGGTCTGCCAGGAGCTGGGCCCGCGCCTGCGCACCCGGAACGGGCAGGAGGAGGACCTGGCGTCCGCCCGGGCCTTCCTCGACTGGCTGCGCGACGACAACTACGTGTTCATGGGGACGGTCGGCTACAAGGCCGCGGCGGACGGGCGCCTCGACAAGCTGGAGGAGACCGCGACCGGCGTCTTCACCGACGAGACCCTGCTCCCGGTGGTCTTCCCCGGGGTGATGGAGCACGTGGAGAGCCACCTCGCGCCCGCCCCCGCGCACTACCGGATCATCGACCTCGACTTCTGCAACAACGGGTCCTGCATCTACCACCTCGAGCCCATCGAAGACCTCCGGGTGCGCGAGTGGGGACCCGACGGCACCCTGACCGGGGTGACCCTCCTCCTGGGCCGCTTCGCCCGGGGCGCCTTCGCCCAGCGCGCCGACCGCATCCCCCTCCTGAAGGAGAAGCACGACTGGCTGCTCCGGGAGAGCCAGGCCATGCCCAGCTCGCATGCCTGGCGGGAGATCCGGGCCGCCTTCAACAGCTTCCCCAAGACCGAGCTGTTCTACGCCGACGTGCGGGACCTCAAGCAGATCATCGACCGCATCGTCTACATGACGGGGGACGACGAGATCGCGGTCCACGTCCGCAAGGGCGCGGGCTACGAGGCCCTCTACATCGCCTTTTCCCGGCTGCGCTACGCCTACCAGACCGAGGAGGCCCTCCGGCGGGCGCTGGCCGAGGCCTTCGGCCCCGTCTCCTTCGGCAGCTCCGTGGATTGCGGGGCGGTGACCCTCCTCATCTTCTACTTCGACGCCGCCGGCCTCGAGCGGCCGATCGACCCCGAGGAGGTCCGCCGCCTCACCTTCCCCCTCGTGACCCAGTGGGAGGACCGGGTGGCGGAAGCGCTGGAGCGGGAGTTCGGGGAGCGCGAGGGGCGGCGGCTCTTCCGGCGCTTCGTCACCCCGGAGACCCGCAGCGGCCTCTACCGCGAGTCCACGCCTCCCGAGCAGGTGCCGGACGACGTCCGCCATTTCGACAACCTCGAGGGACGGCTCGAGGTCCGCGTCATCCCGCGGACCTCCGAGACGGTGGCCCTCAACCTGTACTCGGTGCGCTCGCTCGGCCTCACCGACATCCTGCGCACGCTGCAGAACCTGGGCCTCACGGTGACCGAGGAGCTGCGCATCCCGATCGCGCTTCCCGAGGGCCGCAAGTGCTTCCTCTACCGGTTCGAGCTGGAGGCGCCCCAGTGGCGGATCGCCGCCCTGCACCTGGGGCACGAGCGCTTCACGGAGGCCCTGCGCTCCCTCGACGAGGAACGGGCCACCGACGATCCCTTGAACAGCCTGATCCTCCTGGCGGGACTCGGCGGGCGCGACGTGGAGGTGCTGCGCACCTTGCGGAACCACCTGCTGCAGATCCGCACCCACTACAACGCGGAGACCGTGAACGGGGTGCTCACCCGCAACGGGCCCGTGGCGGCGGCCCTCTACAAGGCCTTCGCGGCCCGCTTCGACCCGACCCTCACGGGCGACCGCGGGGCGGCGGTGGAGGAGGCCGACGCGGGCGTGAAAAAAGCGCTGGAGGCGGTGCGGAGCCTGGCCGAGGACGAGATCCTGCGCGCCCTCGACAACCTCATCAAGGCCGCGCTGCGAACGAACGCGTATCAGCGGCCGGAGCGCCCGGTCTTCTCGATCAAGGTGGACAGCCGCAAGGTCGACGGCATGCCCTCTCCGCGGCCGATGTTCGAGATCTACGTCCATTCGCGGCGCCTGGAGGGGATCCACCTGCGGGGCGGCCGGGTGGCCCGGGGCGGCATCCGCTGGAGCGACCGCCACGACGATTTCCGCACCGAGGTGTTGGGTCTCATGAAGACCCAGATGGTCAAGAACTCGATCATCGTCCCCGTGGGGTCCAAGGGCGGCTTCGTCCTGAAGGGCGACGTGCCGGGGCGCCCCGCCCTGGACGACTACCTGATCGACCGCTACCGCGAGTTCGTCTCCGGGCTCCTCGACGTGACCGACAACCGGGTGGACGGCCGGGTCCTCCACCCGCCGGAGGTCATCCGCCTGGACGGGGACGACCCCTACCTCGTGGTGGCGGCCGACAAGGGAACGGCCCATCTCTCGGACACCGCGAACAGCGTCTCCGCCCAGTACGGGTTCTGGCTGGGCGACGCCTTCGCCTCCGGAGGGAGCGCGGGTTACGACCACAAGAAGATGGCGATCACGGCCCGCGGGGCCTGGGAGTGCGTGAAGCACCACTCTCGGAACCTCGGCAAGGACGTGCAGAGGGAGCCGTTCACCATGGCCGGCATCGGCGACATGTCCGGCGACGTCTTCGGCAACGGCGCCCTGCAGAGCCGGGCCACGAAGCTCGTGGCCGCCTTCAACCACCTCCACATCTTCATCGACCCCGACCCCGATCCGGAGCGGAGCTTCAAGGAACGCGAGCGGCTCTTCCAGCTTCCGCGCTCGACGTGGCGGGACTACGACCCCGCCCTCATCAGCGGGGGCGGGGGCGTCTTCGACCGCTCGGCAAAAGCGGTCCCCCTCTCGCCGGAGATCAAGAAGCTCCTCGAGATCGAGGGGGAGGCCGCCTCGGGCGAGGAGGTGATCCGCAAGATCCTCTCCGCCAAGATCGACCTCCTCTACAACGGCGGCATCGGCACCTACGTGAAGGCGGAGAGCGAGGACGACGCGGAGGTGGGGGACCGCGCCAACGACCGCGTGCGGGTGAACGGCCGGGACGTGCGGGCGCGGGTGGTGGCCGAGGGAGGGAACCTCGGCTTCACCCAGAAGGGCCGGCTCGAGGTCTGGGCCCATGGAGGGCTGCTCAACACCGACGCGGTGGACAACTCGGGGGGGGTGGACACCTCGGACCACGAGGTGAACATCAAGATCCTCCTCGACATGCTCGTCAAGAAGGGGGTCATCAAGGGGCGGGCGGAGAGGAACCGCATCCTGGCCGAGATGACCGACGAAGTGGCCCACCTGGTGCTGGCCGACAACGCGAGCCAGGCCCTCGCCCTCTCCCTGGACGGTCTCCGGAGCGCGCGTCGCTACGAGGAGTTCGTGTCCTTCATCGACGACATGGCGGGGGCCGGGATCCTGAGCCGGGCCGACGAGTCGGTCCCCAGCCGGGACGAGCTGCTGGCCAGCCCCCACCGGAAGCGGGGGCTCCCCCGCCCCCTGTTGGCCGTGCTCCTGGGCTACACGAAGATGTTCGCCTTCCAGATGGTCATGGAGACGGACTTCCCCGACCGCGAGGCCGGCCAGCCCTTCCTCCACTCCTATTTCCCGGGACGCCTGCGCGCCCGCTTCGCCGAGCATTTCCCGGCCCACGTCCTCCGGCGCGAGATCGTGGCCACCGCCGCCGTCAATCACCTCGTCAACCAGGCCGGGGTCACGCTCCTCGAGCGGATGATGGTCGCCGGCAAGGCCGGGATCGGCGAGGTGGTGACCGCCTACGTCGACGTGGACCGCGAAGCGGAGGCCCCGGAGCTCCGCGAAGCGCTCCTCGGTGCCGGCCTCGAGGCCGCCGCCGAGCAGGAGGCGCTGCTCGAGATCGAGGAGGCGCTCGAGGCCTCGGTGCGCGATCGCCTCGAGGGGAAGAAGGCGATCACGGCCCGGGACGCGCTGAGGGAGATCCGGGGCCGGCTCAAGCTCGGCCTCGCGGTACCCTAGGTGGCCGACTCGATGATGGACCAGGGGCTGGTGTAGGGCTACCTTTAGGGGGTGCGGCGGAAGCTCCTGATCGACACCGACACCGCTTCCGACGACGCGGTGGCCCTGGTCATGGCCCTGCGGTCGCCCGAGGTGGAGGTGGTGGCGATCACCATCGTGGCCGGGAACGTCGACACCCGCCAGGGCAGCCGCAACGCCCGCTACACGGTCGAGCTTTGCGGGGCATCCGTGCCTGTCTACGAGGGGGCGCTGCGGCCCCTCGTCCGGGCGCCGCAGCGGGCGACCTCCTTCCACGGCGAGGACGGTCTCGGCGGGCAGCGATATCCGGCTCCCCGCACCGCGGCCGCGCCCGGGCATGCGGTCCCCGCCCTCGTGGAGACGATCCGGTCGAACCCGGGCTTGACGCTGGTGACCCTGGGGCCGCTCACGAACCTGGCCCTGCGGTCGCCCAGGCCCCGGAGATCGTGGGGCTGGTGGGACGCTGCGTCGTGATGGGGGGCGCGGCCTGCACGGTGGGGAACATGACCCCTGCCGCCGAGTACAACGTCTGGTGCGACCCGGAGGCGGCCCGCGTCTGCTTCCGGTCCGGCCTCCCCATCGAGATGGTGGGGTGGGAGCTCTGCCGGGGCACCGCCAACCTGGACGAGGAGGACGTCGCGCTCTGCCGCCGGATGGACACTCCGCTCTCCCGCTTCGCGATCGACGGCAACGCCTTGGCCCTCCGGGCGAACCGGGAGATGTTCGGCGATCCCGGGATCCCGCTGCCCGACCCCGTGGCCATGGCGGTCGCCCTCGACCCCACGATCTGCACCCGACGGAGCCGCCACCGCGTCGACGTGGAGTGCGAGGGCGCGCTGACCCGCGGCATGACGGTGGTGGACCAGCTCGACGTGGTCTCCCGGGGCACGGGCAGCGCCGAGGGCTGGCCGCCGGAGGGGCCGGGGGTGGTTGTATGCTGGGCGATCGACGTGGCTCGCTGGAAGGACCTGCTCTTCCGCTCCCTCCGGTGAAGGCCGCGGACCCATCCGCCATTCCGGTTGACCGGCCCCGGAGGGTGCACCTATCGTGTCGGGCATGAGACTCCCGCTCGCGGTGCTGACCACGCTGTCGTTGGGCGCTCCGGCGGGGGTCGCGGCGGCGCCCGCTCCGCACAGGGTCATCTTCGACACCGATTTCGTCATGCCGCCCGCGGACGACGGCCTCGCCCTCATCCTGGCCCTGGGCTCGCCCGAGCTCGAGATCCTGGGCGTGACCACGGTGGCCGGCAACGAGAGCATGGAGAAGGCCACGGCCGACGCGCTGCGGCTTCTCGAGATCGCCGGCCGCGCCGAGATCCCGGTCTACAAGGGCGCCAACATGCCCCTCCTGCACGAGAAGAGCGAGTATGCGACCAAGGTGCATGGGCGGTGGTGGTCCGACGATCCGCCCTCGCCCCCGCCGGGGGGCTTCGCCCGGAAGCAGCCCGAGCGCGAGAGCGCCATGGACTTCATCGTCCGGACGGTCATGGCCAGGCCGGGCGAAGTGAGCATCCTCGCCATCGGCCCCTTGACCAACATCGCCATGGCCATCCGCCGGCAGCGGGGATTCGCCGAGAGGGTCAAGCGGATCGTGATCATGGGGGGCGCGGTGGCCGCGCTCCCGGATGGCGCGGGCAACATCACTCCGAACGCCGAGTTCAACTTCTGGGTCGACCCCGAGGCGGCCAAGGTGGTCCTGCGCTCAGGCATCCCCTCCATCATGCTCTCGCCCCTCAACGTCTCGCGAAAGACCGCTCTCACGAAGGAGTGGTACGAGAAGATGGTGGCCGGGGACACCCCCATCACGCGTCTGCTCGAGGAGACGGTGGGGCCGCGCTACGCCCATGACCCGGGCCGGCGGGCGCTGATGTACGACCAGGTCGCGGTCGCGAGCCTCATCGACCCGACGCTGGTCAAGACGGCCGAGCTCTACGTCGACGTCGACGTGAGCCCGGGAATCGACTACGGAGTCTCGGTGGGCGGCACCGATCCCTGGCCGGGCGCCGAGGGCGCCCGGAAGGTGGCGGTGCAGCACGACCTCGACTGGGAGCGCTTCATCACTCTGTTCGTGGAGCGGGTGTCGCGAGGGGGCCGCCCCCGCCCGTAGGCGCCGGTGGCTCGCCCCGGACGTACTCCTCCAGGTCCGTCCGGGCGCGGCTTGCCCGCGGGTCGCGCGTGGCCGCGTAGCAGCGGGCGCGGAACCGGAGCACGTCCGCTCGCCAGGGGACGTGCGGTTCGAAGGGAAGGACCGCCTCGCGGCAAGGGTCGGAGAGGCCGCCGTGAGACGCGACGCTGAGCCGGACGAGCCGGCGCGGCTCCTCCAGCGCGCCTACCGCGAAGGGCTGCCCCAGGGCCGCGAAGAGGACGGGCACCATGTCGGGCCGCGCGAGGGTCAGCTCGTCGGCGAGGGCGAGCGCGTGGGACATGCTGACCTGGCCGGGCCAGGGGTCCGTTCGATAGTGCACGAGCGCCGACACGAGGGCGTCGCGGGCCAGCTCGGGGCGGCCCGACCGCAGGGCGAGGCGGGCCGTGGCTGCCTCGGCCTCCGTGGGGTCGAGGTCGCGCAGGGCCCGGATGTGGGCCACGGCCCGCGGGTCACCGGCGTCGGCCAGGCCTTCCGCGAGAAGGGTCGTCTCGACCGGACCCTCCGGGGGCGCCGGCTGGCCCAGGAAGGTCTGGGCGGCCGCCGCCAGGTCGCCGGCGAGGTACCGCGCGTAGGCCTGGGCACGGACGCGCTCCGGCTCCGGCGCCTCGGGCTCCGGCGGTGCCGCCCTTCCGGCGATCGCGTAGATGGCGCGGCGCTGGCGCACCACCCGCTCCCAGTCGACGGGGCCCACGACCGCCGGCCGATCGGCGCTCACCGCCCGCGCGGCCTCGCGCAGCCGCCGGACATCGAACAGGCCGGACCGGGAAAGGGTACGCGCGAACGCGAACTCCAACGGATTCCGGTCGTCCGAGTTGACCTCCTGGCCGGCCGCCCGCATCTGCTTCGCGAGAGCCGGCCCGGCGACGAACCGCGCCAGCACGCCCTCGAGATCCTCCACGCGCCAGGCCCCGCGCAGGGCGGTCGCGAAGGGCTCCTCGCGGATGCGCGCGCGCAGGGCGGCCGCGTCGTGGCTCAAGGGGTGGCGCGAGGCGACGAGCAGCAGGTCGATGTGGTTCACGTGCCAGACTTCGACCTCGGGGAAGACCGCGGCCAGGGTGGCCGCGACCGTCGAGATCGTCCACTCGTCGACCTCGTAGGCTTGCACCCACTGCAGGAACAGGCCTTCCGGCCGCAGGCGGGAGGCCACCGCGTCGTAGAACTCCCGCGTGAAGAGGCTCGCTATGCCCGCCCGGTAGGGGTTGGAAGGCTCGGAGAAGACGAGGTCGTAGGTGTCGCGACCCACCGTCAGCACCTCGCGGGCGTCGCCCGTGATCACGCGGACACGGGGGTTGCTCATCACGTCGTGGTTGACCGGGCCGCACATGCGCGCCACCTCGAGGATCGCGGGCTCCAGCTCCACGACGTCGGTTTGCTCCATGCCCGGCACGGCGGCCAGCCAGCCGGCGGTGCTCCCCGTGCCCAGGCCGATCACGAGCGACCGGCGCCCACCGGGCCGCAGGAGCGACCCCAGCAGGCCGCCCAGCACCTGGGTCGGGGCATCGTTGCGGGCGTTGCCGTCGACCTTCCCGTTCACGACGAACGACAGGCCTGCGATGACCTGGACCGCCACGCTGCTCTCCACCCCGTCGCGCTCCCACACCACGGACCGCCGCGCATCGTGGACCCAGGCGCGCTCCGCGTTGGGCGTCCGCGAGGCCAGGGCATTCGCGCGCCCCGCCCCGATGGCGCTGTGCCGCCAGGCGGCGGTGGGGCCCTCGGCCAGGAACAGCGCGCCCGCCACCACGGCGGCGGCCGCTCCCGTCACGGTCACCGTCCTCATCGTCCTCCGCCGATCCACCGTGGCCGCGACGACCGCGAGGGCGGCGAGGAGGAGGGCGGCCGCTCTCCAGCAGCCGGGGGCGCTCAGGATCGGGAGCAGGCCGAATCCGCCGGCCAGGGAACCCGCGATCCCGCCCACGGTGTTCCAGAAGTACGCTCTTCCGAGGTGGCGGGCGACGCCCGCGCGCCCTTCGCCCAGCAGCGCCACCAGGAGCGGAAACTGCGCGCCCGCGACGACCGAGGCGGGAAGGACCACGATCGCGGTCACGATCGTCCAGCCCGTGAGGTAGGCCCCCAGGACGGCGCCCGTGGGCGGGCGCAGGCCGAGGGCGAGGAGGGCTACGCGATCGCCCAGGACGCAGGGCAGCGCGATCGCCGCCGCTTCCAGGGCACAGCTGGCCGCGAAGGCGGGCAGGCCGACCGGCCGCCGCGCGAACACGATCGCGTAGAGGATGCCGCCCGCGGCGATGCCGGCGAGGGCGACGGCGAGCACGAGGCCGAACGTGTAGACGGTGCCGCCCAGGATGGGGCTGAGCATGCGGTACCAGACCAGCTCCATGAGAAAGAACGCGAAGCCGACCACCGCCGCCGCCGCCAGGACGAATCGCGGAGGCGCCGCTTCGGGACGCTCCCGGGCCGCCCCCTCCCCCGGCGAATCCGGCACGGGCGAGGACCGGCGGCTGAGCGCTCCCGCCAGGAGGGCGACCCCAAGGTTCGCCACCGCGGCCAGCCAGAGGGTCCAGCGGGTCCCCAATGCCTCCAGGAGCCAGAACGTCGCGGCCAGGCAGCCGGCCACCGCCCCCAGCGTGTTCACGCCGTAGAGCAGCGCCGTGGCCCGTCGCCGAGGGTCACCTTCGTGCTCGATCGCACGAGCGGCGGCGCCGAGCGTCCCGCCGGCGACGAAGGTCGTCGGCAGCAGCACGAGGCCAGCCAGGGCGAGCCGAAGGGCGGTTCCGCCCCAGGGGCCCAACACCACCGTGCCGCCCGCGGCAAGGTAGGCGCGCCTCACCAGCCCGAGGAGCGGCGGCGTCGCCGCCGCGCCGAGGGCCACGAGGGCTTCGAGCGCCGCGTAGAACCGCAGAGCGTTCGGCCGGCGGTCGGCCTTCGGCCCCAGGAACCAGCCGCCCAGGCCGAGGCCGCCCATGAAGACTGCGACCACGGCGGCCGAGGCCGCCGTGGAGGCCCCGAAGACGAGCCGGAGCTCGCGCTGCCACCCGATCTGGTAGACGAGCGCGCAGAAGCCGGATCCGAAGAGCAGGGGCGCGATCGCCCACACCTGGGTGCCGAGATGGCCGTCGTCCTCGGGGCTCCGCGCGCCGAGAGACACTCCCTCGTCGTCTGCGCGACCTTTCGCGCGCCGTCCTCGGCTCATCCGTGCGTACTATAAGCCGGCTCCCCGGGGACTCCCGGCCACCCGGCGCCCCACGTTGCTCACTTCGCGAGCGGATCGGGGCGAAGCTGAAACCTCACGACCTTGCTCGTCGTCCCTTTGCCGCCTTCCATGTGAAAAGGCGCTCGGGTGCTCACGGTCGACCAGAGCCCGCGGCCCTTCCAGCCGCCGTTCGGATCGTCGATCCGGCCATCCAGCCATTTCGTGTAGAAGCCGAGCGGATACGGGACACGGAGAACGATCCACTGGCCGTCCTTCAGGACCAGCAGCCCTTCGGACGCATTGCCGGTGTCGATGGGCACGTTCCGGCCCAGCCCCAGGGTGTCGAACCAATCCACCCACGTGTAGTAGCTGCTCTCCGCGCTCCCCGAATCCGTCACGCCTGCGAGCTGCGGCAAGGGCTCCGGGTAGAGCGTCCAGCCCTCGGGACAGTGCTGACCCGTCGCGGTCGGCCCGTTGAGCGGCCCCTTGCACTTGCGGCGATCGAAGCTGGCGAGATGCCCGCTCGCGAGGGCCGCCCAGACGACGCCATCGCGGTCGACATCCATGCCCCGCGGCGAGAACCCCTGGACGGGCGCTCTCGGATTGTCCAGCGGCGGCTCGTACACTTCCGCCAGCGCGGTCTCGGGCGGGTTCGCTCCCGGACTGAGCCGGACGATGGCGCCCGGGAAACCCAGCACCGATCCCCAGACCGAGCCGTCCGGTGCCGGCGAGACCGAGTAGAAGGCGCCCCCGAACCGCTTGTCCTTGGTCGGGTCGAGCGGCTGGTCCGGTTCCACGTAGGCGTCCCGCTTGCCGTTGCCGTTGGTGTCGAGGACGAGCGCGGTCCAGCCCTGCGACTTCACCTCGTCGCCCGTCTCTTCGAACAGCTTCGTGTTCAGCCAGCCCACCACCTGGCCACCGCCGCTCGTCCAGAGCGTGTGGTTGGCATCCTCGGCGAACATCAGGTGGTGAGTGCCGAAGCAGGTGCCGATGTGGGTGAGCTTCCGGGTCGTCGGGTCGTACATCGCGAGGTGCCGGCTGGATCGCGCGATCGGGAACAGCTTCGCCGAGGGATGGCTCGATCCCTCCTTGCAGACGTCGGGGTTGTCGGGCGGGCGCACGGCGGAGGTGATCCACACCCGGCCCTTGTGGTCGATCATCGGGTTGTGGACGTTGTTCCGGCTGTTCCAGATCACCTCGTCGCTCCAGTACGGCGACGGTTGCGGCATGTTCGGCGCCGCCGCCGGTTTGGTGTTCGGATCGCGGACGGTCAGCGTGATCTGGCTCGTCGTGTGGTGCACCGGATCCAGCACGGGGAGGTAATCGGCACTGAGCTCGAGCGCTCCGTAGATCGGTCCGTTCGCATTGACGCGGGGATTCCGCCGGTCGGTCGAGACCTCGTCGTGAAGGTAGGCCTTCGGGTCGGCCCAGTCCCACTCGGTGATGACGACGTTGCGCTCCAGGCCCTGCGGCCGCGGCGGTGCCGGGGGCAGCTCGCCGGCGGCGATGCGATCGGTCCAGTCCGCGAACAGCGCCAGGCCCCGCCCGCCCAGACGGTTGGCGCCCGCGAACATGTCGCCCCCGGCCTGTCCGGACAGGATGCGCCGCTCCCAGGCCGCGCGCGAGGAATCGAAGGCCCCCAGCGCGCGAGGGACCTCCCGCGTCGCCTTGTTCCCGAGCTGATGACAGGCCCAGCAGCCGCCCGACTTCAGGTTTCTCAGCCACTCGGCCTGGCTCCTGATGGTCGGCGAGATGCCGTTCCCCGCGGGAGCGGTGCCGTGGAACTCGCTCTTGTCCGGAACCCGCAGCAAGGAAAACCAGTACCCGGCCGGGTAGTACTCCGCCGCCGCACGCGGGCTGGGCGCCGCCACCGCGTTCAGGTTGAGGATCTGGCCCGGGGTGGCCCGAGCTTTCGGCGAATCCACGAGCCCGTAGCCACGCACCCACACGCGGTAGTTCGCCCTCGGAAGGTCGGGCAACACATAGCGCCCTCGATCGTCGGTGACGACGATCCGGACGAACCGGGTGGGGAGGTCGGTCGTCTCCGCGATCACCCACACGCCCGGCTCCGGCCCGTGCGGGCCACTCACGACTCCGCCAACGTCGTCGCTGTCGATCGGGATCGCTTCTCCGGCGGGTTGGGGGGCGCTGAACCCACCCAGCGACGCGACCAGGCAGAACGCGAGACCGTGAAGCGCGGGAGTCGGGGTCGACAGGTTTCTCGTCATGCTTCCACCCATCCGGCGAACGGCCGGACCATGCACCGCCCCCCTCCGGTCCACAACGACGGAGGCGGCTGGTACCATATGTGGCGGCCACGTGCCGGTCAACGCCGCCGGCCGCCCGTTCGCGTCCTCCCCCCCGCGGCGAACCTCTTGACCAGGATCAGGCCGACGATGAAGCCGCCGACGTGGGCCGCGTAGGCGACGCCGCCCGCCTGCGAGCCGCCTCCCAGCAGGCCCACCCCGGCCACGACCTGGAAGACGAACCACATTCCGATCGATACCCAGGCCGGCATCTCCGCGGTGCCCATCCCCATCAGCACGCGCACGCGCCGGCCGGGGAAGAGCAGCATGTAGCCGCCGAGCACGCCGGAGATCGCGCCCGACGCCCCCAGGCTCGGCACGAGGGTGTTGCCCTGGGTCGCGACGGTGGTGAAGACGTGGGCGAGGGAAGCGAGGACCCCGCAGACGAGGTAGAAGGCGAGGTAGCGCCCGTGCCCCAGCGAGTTCTCGATGTTGTCCCCGAAGATCCCGAGATAGAGCATGTTGCCGGCGAGGTGGGCGAGGCCGCCGTGCATGAACATCGAGACCAGGAGGGTCAGGTAGACCGAGACCGGGGTGGGTTGGAGGCCCGGCTGCACGAACGACCGGCCGCTGACGGGATCCACCACCCGGTGCGCGGGCGTCACCACGTCCTTGCCGGTGACGATCTCCATGGGGACCGTCGAGAACGCGTAGGTGAAGCGGTCGTTCGTCCCCATTCCCTGCAGAAGCACGAACACCGCGATGTTCGCGGCGACCAGGAGGTAGTTCACGACCGGGGTCAGGGTGCGGTCGGAGTTGTCGTCCGCGATCGGAATCAGGCCCATGGCCTATTGTAGGGCGATGGGCCCCGCTCAGGCAGTCCCCCCGAGCGTGAGGTCTGGCTCTACCTCCGGGAGATCACGGGCCGTAGAGGGTCAGCCCGAACGTCACCGTGCCTCGTTGTTGAGGAACCGGGTGTTGGTGACGCGCGCGTCGTCGACTCGACCGCCATCACGGCACGTTGATCGGAAGGCGGGCGACGCGTAGGCTCCGCGGGGAGACAGGTATGCGAAGGCCGAGCATCATGCTGCCCGAGTCACCGAGGCGGACCTGCCCCAGGGAGGATCGCATGTCAGGAGGACTTCCCCGTTTCCCGCTCGGTGCTCTGCTGATACTGGCCCTGCCGGTCTCCGTCGCCGCCGCGGGGTTGAAGGCCGGCGCCGCCACGGTGGAGATCACCCCTCCCGTCGGCCTGAGCATGTACGGCTACGGCAACCGCAAGGGAGTCGCCACCGGGGTCCTGGACCCGCTCCTGGCGCGGGTTCTCGTGCTCGAGGCCGCCGAGAAGCGGCTGGCTCTGGTGGTCATGGACCTGGGGGAGCCCCTGGCCGCGGCATGGATCAAGCGGTTGCGTGAGAACGCGGCGAGGAGCAGTGGGATCTCGTACGTCGTGGTGGCCGCGACCCACACCCATTCGGGTCCCGGCATTCGCGACCAGTACCCGCCGGAGGAAGGTCCGGACTGGGAGTCCGGCGTGCTGGAGAAGGTGGGCCGGGCCATCGACGATGCGCGCGGGAACGCCGTCGAGGCGCGGATCGGGG
>Ga0137380_10003541_pt1 | contig 13568 bp, 9 predicted proteins | sample SagtaG_17_FD_104809 | JGI IMG/M metagenome (GOLD analysis project Ga0137380, IMG submission 104809) | Vadose zone soil microbial communities from Sagehorn Ranch, Mendocino, California, USA - Sage2_L_100_16 metaG | ecosystem: Environmental > Terrestrial > Soil > Vadose zone | place: USA... | reverse complement strand
GGGAGCAAGCGCCGTGATGGCAAATCGGCCAGTTGGTGCGCATACTATTTGGTAAGACTCAAGCACACGGACATTTACCCATAAGCCTACCGGGAATTGACAATGTATCTTCCAGACCTCTAGAATAGTTGCTAAAAATCTAGACAAGTATTGCATGCCTACATTCCTAGCTTTGACCTACGCCTGTTGACGAACGAACTAGGCGGGCGGTTGGACTACGGCCAACCGTTTGCTTTCTTCCAGACCCGATGCCTGCTCAAGAGCAGGGCTTTGACTGCTTTTCGATCCTTGCAGGCACGCAGTTCGGCATCTCCTGCTCGACGCGCAAGATTCAGAGCAGCGTTGTGGTCCGCATGTGCCTGAAAACCGCAGACCTGACAGCAAAACGTCTGCTGATCGGGTCTGTTGGCACGATCTATATAATGGCACACACTGCATTCCTGGGAGGAATAGGCACTCTTGACCCTGATCGCTTGTCTCCCACTTTTGGTGGCATTCCAGGCAATCTGCTTGGGGATATGTGCCAGGTTGGAGGCACGCAGATAGGCATTCATGGCTCTGGCTTTGTGCTTCATCGTGGCAACCGACAGCTGTTCATAGGCAAACTGTGCGTCAGGATGCTCAGCAAAACACTGGTTGACCGCTCGGTTGATCTCTTGACGCACATGCCGGATCAGGCGCTGCCCACTTCGGCTGTTGGTGGAGGGAAGCTTGGTAACTCCCTTCTTTTTGAGACAGGCCCGCAGTTTGGCCTTACGACGGCGCTTCTCTCGATCCCGCTTCTGCCGCTCTCTGAGTTTGCCATGAAAGGTGCCGTAGTGCTGGTTCGTGCTCGTGGTGATGAAGTTGGCAATCCCCACATCAATCCCGACCACTGGGGCATCTGGCTCGGTCTGGACTGGAATCACCTCATCATAGGAGAGGGTGAGCCACCAACTCCCATCAGGGCGCCTATTGAGTTGCACACTACTATTGATCGTTTTCCCTTCCAGGGCCTGCCGATGGTAGTCGGCCAGCTTGACTGGGACCAGGATGGGGTGACCCTTGTCGAGGGTACTGATCTTCAACCAGTAATCAAAGCAGGAGTCTTCTGAGGATTCGAGCTTCACCACGTTAGCATTGGCTTGAATGCAGGTCTCTTGAAGAGCGGGAACGTCCCACTCCTTCCAGATGGGTTCTTTGGCCTGCGGGTCCAGCGTGCCTTCTGCCTGCTGCTCTTGATAGTCCTCCACCTCCTCCAGATAGCCCTGGTAGGCTTCTTCCCGATTGGTGCGCCAGGACTGGGTAATCCCTGCAGCTTGCTGAATGACGACGCGGTGCCAGCGTTCGGAGAGCGGCGTCTGGAAGCAGGGATCACGGAACTTGTCGGGCTGTTCCTCGGTACAAAACAGAGTGAGGTATTGCTGACAGAGCGCCAGATAGACCGGAGCCAGTTCATCCAAGCCAGCCAGCTTGCCAGCATTCGCCTCGATCAGCCGAATATGGGTGACTGCCCTGGTGATCGTCTGCGGCTTGATTACTTTCCTGTTGCGCTGGCGCTGCGGTTTCATCCTGGTTGTTGCTCCATATACTCTTCTTGAAGGTGTGCCCGGCATCTCAGCATCCCATGCCGAGCACAAGACACGTTTCTGCGAATACTTGACGAATAGCTCTCCTGCCGCTATGATGCAGCATGTGGAGAGGCTAGAAGGTACTTTACAAGCTAGACTCTCTACCGGCCTACGTTCCTGCGTAGGCTTTCTACAGTTGACGCTTGACATGTCGCGCTACGAATGCGGAAGACGTCTCTTCGCTCGTTTGTTCCCTAATAAACTAAGTCAGGTATATTATAACCAATATGAGAACTTTTATCAATATGGAGAACGTATGATGACAAACGAGAACATTGACTCCTTGTGATAGAATAAAGAAAACATTATGGGGGACTACCCTCATGCAAGATGACGAGTTGCTTACAGTCGATGAAGTTGCTGATCAATTGCGTGTCAGCAAGAAAACGATTTTACGGTGGATAAACGCAAAAATACTTCCAGCCATTAAGTTAGAGAAAGAATATCGTGTGGTCAAAAGCGACTTAGAGGATTTTAAGAGGCGGAGAAGAACGACGGAGCAAGATCACAGATAAGTGATAAAGTGAATAAACTTGATTTATAGATCTCCTCCCATCACCTGGTAGATGCTCTGTTCGCAGGCTCTTCCTTTCCAAGAAACAGGACCAGCTTTCTATGAAGGGTGTATCTGAAGCCTTGAAGATGCGCAATAAAACGCTATAAATATCTATATTTCGCTATATATTCTGAAACCTGTTTCAATACGTGTATGTAAGTAATGAACGTCTCCACACGGCCTCGTTGTGATTTGTGATAATCTATGAGGTGCGGAGCGTTCAGTAGTATACGATGTTTGTTTCGTTAGTTGTAAGAAGGAGCAGAATGATGACAGAAGCGTACTGCGTCAAGTGTAAGAAGAAGACTCAGATGAATGATCCGCATGAGGTGACGATGAAGAACGGCAAGCGTGCCATGAAGGGGACTTGCTCGGTCTGCGGAACCACCATGCAAACCTTCCTGAAAGAGAGCAAGAAAGCCTAGAGAAAGGCTTCTTCTATTTTTCGGTCAAACAAGTGACCGGGAACAAGGACAAAAAGCAGATGGTGCCATTTGCACCATCTGCAGGTGAGAATATCATCGCTATTATCCCATGCCAGCAACCCCTGGCTAAAGCCGAGGGGCTTGTATCCAGGCTCTCCCTCAGCTGGTCTCCCTTGCGGAACACCAGCTGATGTGTGAAAACCGCCCCTGCCAGAACGTAATCCTCTTATGTGAGGATTACCAGATTTGAACTAGCAGGAGCTGCACCGGAACATGCTCAATATTCACTCTGCCCGGGGCCAGTTAAAAACCATATTCAAAATACTTGCAGGAAGCTGCCTGGCCCTGGCACTCTTCTTATTGCTCTCCCCAGGCCATGTATCGGCACACTCAGCGCACACCACAACCACGACTGCAGCTGGCCCAACATTGCTCGTGGATATCGGTTTCGACTCGACTTACAGGAGTGATCACTGGACACCTGTGCATATTGTATTAAGCAATCACACTGCTGATTTTAGAGGAACACTTTCACTGAACGCCTACACGGGACCGCCCCGCTCGACAATCATCTCCATCGTCTCACCATGGAGCTTCGAGGAACCAGTTGTACTTCCCAGAGGCGCATTGCAACAGACCACGGTCTATATGCCTATGTATCTGACCACCTTCAGTCCTCGAGGCATCGTCGCAACTTTGCGCGACAAGCATGGTAAGGTCATCGTCACCCAGGCTGCTCTGAATCCATATGAAGTAAGACCAGGGAATCTTTTTATCGGCATTCTTTCTGATCCCGGAGCAAGCTTTGATTCCTTGAGCCATGTTTCGCTTCCCAACCAGACCAACTCACTCACTTTCTCATCGCTGGATGCCAGTACCTTCCCCACGATAGCAACCGTACTCAAGAACTTTGACGTTATCATACTCGATGACTTTCCCAGCAGCACGCTCAGCCCCAATCAGCTCTCAGCCTTGCAGACCTGGGTCAACCAGGGTGGCGTACTCATCGAAGTTGGCGGCCCGGCATGGCAACGCACCCTGAGCACGCTTCCTCCTGAATTGCTACCCGTAATCGTGAATGGCACAACTACGCTTCCGGCGGGAACCCACCTTTTGCCTGTCGGCAGCTCCGCAATCCAAACCCCTGGGGGGAAACTACTCGCCGATACGCTATCGGGATCCCTGGTCGCCAGCACAGCAACCTTACGATTACAACAAAACTCGTTCTTCGACAGCGAAACCGTGCTGGCTTCTGGCACAACTCCGCTTATCGTTCAGGCACGCCAGGGTCAGGGAGTTATCTGCTACCTGGCATTCGATCCAGCACGTCCGCCTCTTGCCGATTGGCCTGGGACAAATGCACTCTGGGGAGCACTGCTTCTCCATGCTCTTGGAGACAAATTTCTTATTTCCAATGCAGCGCCTACTTATTACAGTGGGCCAGGAGAGATCCTCACCAGGGAAGGGGTGTTGAGCATGGTAGCACCAGAAATGTTGCTCGGACCCTGGATCATTGCCGCAGTATTGTTCAGCTACCTCATGATACTTGGCCCTATACGTCTCTTGATCGTAAGGCGACTAAAACGGCCTCAGTTGAGCTGGGTTATTATCGTGAGTAGTATTGTCATTTTTTCCCTCCTTTCTTACGGACTTGCCTTCTACCAGAAAGGAGCTTCACTCAAGGACAACAGCATCTCTATCATCCAGATCAACCAGGGAGGGTCATCAGCGCACATTACGACGTACTCAGGCATATTCGTCCCCAGCCATGGCGATTTTAATCTAGACTTTCCCGGTGAGAGCCTGGCACAGCCAATTGCTAATGAATTTGTGCCGCATATTCGCACTGCAATACTCGCCGATGACTTGCCTGCCAGCATCGTTTCTGGACCGAATGGGACAAATCTGAAATTGATGAACATCGGCCCCTGGACATTTCACCTCGTCATCTCGGAGCAGGATCGTCACCTCCACGGTGGACTCGTCGCTCAACTGAGCTTACAGAACAATAGACTGGTGGGAACGATTACCAATACCCTCAGCACATCCCTCAGTGATGTCTATGTGCTGATCGCTCACAGTTTTGTTCGCATTGGCTCCTTAGCATCAGGAGAGACACAACACATCAATCTTTCACTGAACAGCTCATCGCACCAACCTGCGAAAACCCTGGCAGATCAAATTGCCGAAAGTAGTGGCTTACCAGCATCCTATTTTCCGTACTCACATAACGAGCAGCCTCAGAGCGATTTCCAGCGCCATATGGCCCTGCTAGCCGCACTGGAGGGAGCAGGCTACTCCCTCCCACCCTGCAATGGTTCATGTAATACCCATGCAATAATCAGCGCCGGAACCATCTTCGTCACAGGTGGGGGTGTACCAAATCCCAATGTAATCGATAAACCCGACCCACTATTGATACCAGGAGCACCCGCCACCTTGATCGGCTGGGCAGATCAGCCTCCTGCGGGAGTAGATGAGTTGACTATCAACGGCACTCAGCCAGGCGGGCAACATCAGAACTTCATACAAATGCCACTCACCATTGACGTTACCAGCTCCTTGACTATCCCACCAGACTTCATTACGGGGCGAGTAATAGATATCCAGAGTTACGACGCACAACTTCTCCTCCCCAGCATATACTCAATGTCAACTGGCAGCTTAACCTTTGAATTTACCTTGCCGAACACTCAAAATCTGCAGGTAAGTGGGTTGACTATCACAACACCCGATCTGCTTGCCAGCCCAACTCTATCGGTGTCGGGAAAGTCCACAACTATCAGTTACCTGCAGGCCCGTCTGTATAACTGGCACACTAACTCATGGGATACCATTTCGCTCAGCCAGGATAGCTTTACAACTGCGAATACAGGGGCATATATTGGCCCGAGCGGACGTGTACTGATGCAAATCAGCAATCAGAATGGCTCTCGCAGCAGGCTCTTCTTTAGTAAGCCATTTTTGATCTTGAGGGGCAGTGTAAATCTTTTTCGTTAAAGATCTGCTCTACAATGGGAAAGGAAACGGACATGTACGACGAACGCGAACGCTTTCTAATCCGTTACGCGCATAATTTCGCTTCATTCACAGTAGCACGAGCCTCTGGAGCCTGGATCGAGACTACTGATGGGCAGCGTATTCTCGATTTCACCTCAGGACAAATCTGCTCGACCATCGGACACAACCATCCCCGGCTTGTAGCTGCCGTACAGCGTTCGCTCGAGGAAGTTATCCATCTCAATTCCTGGATGCTCTCTGAACCGGTCCTTGCCCTCGCTCAACGACTCGTTGGACTCATGCCCCCTTCACTTAACAAGGTCATCCTGCTCAACACAGGTGGAGAGGCCAACGAGGTGGCCTTACGCCTGGCGAAAATGCACACTGGCCGCTTCGAAGTCGTTGGGTTGACACGGAGTTGGCACGGCCTACAGGCTGGAGTCGCCTCGCTCAACCTGGCTGCAGGCCATTCCGGGTACGGCCCACTTATGCCTGGTTCGCTCACTCTCCCTGCCCCGTATGCCTATCGATGCCCGATTCGTCACTGTAATGGAACCTGTGACTGCTCTTGCCTGGAAGCAGGCTTTGACTTGATTGACCAGCAATCAGTAGGCTCCCTCTGTGCAGTTATTGCTGAACCAGTGCTCTCGGCGGGAGGGATCATTGTGCCGCCACCTGACTATTTCCAGCGCTTGCAAAAACTCTGTCATGAGCGTGGAATGCTGCTCATCTTGGACGAAGCCCAGACAGGCTTTGGTAGGCTCGGCGCAATGTTTGGTTTCGAGTTGTACGGAGTCGAGCCTGATATTCTGTCTGTTTCCAAGACGCTTGGTGGCGGCATTCCTCTTGCGGCCACACTTACTTCTTTGGCGATCGAGGAGGATTGCTACACTAAAGGCTTCATGCACGTCACCTCACACGTCTCCGATCCCCTTCCAGCCGCAGCCGGACTTGCCATCATCGATGTCATTGAGGAAGAAGGGTTGGTTGAGCAGGCACAGCAGTGCGGAAATTATCTGCTGGTACGCTTGCGTGAACTTCAAGAGCGCTATGAGCAGATTGGCGAAGTGCGAGGCAAAGGGTTGCTTGTTGGTCTTGAACTGGTGCTGGATCGTACTACAAAAGAACCAGCCGATGAACTCGGGGTGGCTGTCGGCAATGAGTGCCTGCGGCGCGGCTTATCAATGAATATCGTTCGCTCTACAGGTGGGATGTTAAACTGCTTCCGCATGGCACCACCACTCTCGGTTACTGAGAGCGAGATCGATACTGCCGTAGAAATCATCGATGATGCGCTGAGGGCGGTACTCGCTTCTGGCTCCAGCCAGGAATGATCGAGAACACACACCATAGCATATTCACGATAAAAAATGCTTTCTTGAAAGCGCGAGTCCTCTTGTGCGTACTTCGCGCCTCAAGCCTTGCGCTAGCTCCGTCAGTTGGGTGGGAAATATTGGCGCACTCTACCGACTGCGATGGAGCCTCATCCTCTTGCAGGACTTACAGGCACTCTTGCAGACGCTGACCACTCTCTCCTTTTTTTAAGGTCTTGCTTAGAAGATTGTTTCCATTTATAATAGTAAGAGCTACACGAGTACGTTTTTCTAGGACAGCTTGCAAAAGTCACAAGGGGTGTAACGTGCGAGAAGTACAGAATACTTTCCCTGTAGGAACCGTGATACAAGGACATTACTGTGTAGAAAGTCTACTCGGCGAAGGGTCCTCTGGCGCTATCTACCTGGTCAGAGATCAGCATATCAAAGATGCTCAGGACCAGCTCTTCATTCTTAAGCAGGTAATCGACCTCGATAAACAAGAGAGACATCGACTCATCTTCGAAGATGTATTGCTCAGGCAGCCTCCTCACGAAGCTCTCCCGCATGTCTATAAAGTGTTCGATGATGACGGGGACGGAGGGGTACACATACTGATGGAGTATATAGAAGGGCCAAATCTGGACACACTGCGGCAACAGCAGCCGGAAAAGCGGTTTTCCTGGCCCGACGCCATGACCATCATGGGCCCCATCATCGAGGCTGTTGACTACCTGCATCGTCAACAGCTTCCTATTATCCACGGAGACATCAAACCAGCCAACATCATTGTGCCAAAGATAGGCACCAGAGCTGTACTTGTTGATTTTGGCGTCAGCAAAGGATATGACACCAATGCAACCCTGGCTGTGGGCCCTGCCCATTCGTCCACCTATCAGGCTCCTGAACAGTCCAGCAGAGGCAGCGACATACGAACAGATATTTATGGTCTGGGGGCAACATTCTATACACTGCTGACAGGCATGGTACCTGTTGACACAGACTCACGGATGGCACAATTGAGCAACGAGGGGACCGACCCACTGAAGCCAGCGAACGAGGTAGTACCTGATGTCCCTGCATTCGTAGCTCAAGTCGTTCATCAGGCAATGTCTATACATGCTCATGACCGCTTCTCGTCGATGGAGCAATTCTGGACAGCACTGCGGTCTCAAGGGGAGGAACTTTCACCTGCGCGTGATACGCCACCGGCCTTGCCTCTTTCACCTCTGGTTTCCAAGCAAGCAGAAACAGGCCCGGCTAACGTTCCTTCACCCAAGTCGTCGCCTACCTCCCAGCCTTCAGGATTCGATACCACACCGCCTGGAGCCGCTAAGCGGATAGCAACACGCCCAGCTACCGTTTCTGCACCCAAAACGCCACGTCCCCCCCGTTCCACGGGACTCGATACCACACCGCCTGGAGTCGCAACACGCCCAGCTACCGTTTCTGTACCCAAAACGCCACATGCCCCCCGTTCTTCGAAATCCGATACCGCACCACCTGCAACAGCTCAGCAAGCAGTTGAAAAACCTGTGCCCGCACCTAAGCTACCACGAGCCCCGCGCTCCTGGAAACTCGGCTCCCTCCGGTTCATTATCCGCAAGCAAGCAGCAGAGACGCTTGTATCTGTATCCGATACCGCATCGCCTGCAACAGTTCAGCAAGCAGTTGAAGAACCGGCGCCCGCACCTAAGCCGCCTACCCCGCAGTTTTCGAAATCCGATACTGTCCCGCCTGCGATAGCTGAGCAAGCAGTTGAAAAACCTGCACTTGCACCTAAGCCACCGAGTACCCCTCCATCTTCGAAATCCGATACTGTCCCGCCCGTGACAGCTGAGCAAGCAGTTGAAAAACCTGCACTTGCACCTAAGCCACCGAGTACCCCTCCGTCTTCAAAATCTGATACTGTACCGCCTGCGATAGCTGAGCAAGCAGTTGAAGAACCGGCGCCCGCACCCAAGCCGCCGAGTACCCCTCCGTCTTCGAAATCCAATACTGTACCGCCTGCGGCAGCTGAGCAAGCAGTTGAAATACCGGCGCCCGCACCTAAGCCGCCGAGTCCCCCTCCGTCTTCGAAATCCAATACCGCAGCGCCTGCAACTGCTCAGCAAGCAACAGAGGAGCTTGTATCTGTCCTTCAGAAACTCCCTCCCAGTTCCACCCGCTTGAAGGCAGGAAAGATGCATAATGTGAAAGTGGCGGATAAACCGAAAGTGGAGGACAAGCAAAGCATAAAAGGCACACGGCGAAAAGCACGAAGGCCCTACTTTGTCGCTCTTGCTTTGCTACTCTTACTTTTATGTACGGCCGGTTCGCTATTTTCGATTAGTGGGTATCAGACGTACAGTGCGCAATATTACCACGATTTGTCAGAGGCACGCGAGGGAATACAACACTTGCAAACAGGTGCGGCGCTTTTAGAAAGGTTGCAGCAAAATCTCCTCGATGGTACTACTGTTGAAAGAGCTCAGCATGAGTTTACTGCGGCCTTGGTGACCTTTAGCCAGTTGGATAGTCAGCTGAAGTCGTTGCCAGCGATCAGCCAATCTCTCCCAACGTATGGTGCTCGCCTGAGAGCTGCATTGCATCTCTTACCCCTCACTATTGAGGTGTCTCAAACGGGAGTGATTACTTGCAACACACTGGATCTACTCATTTCGAGGTTTCATGAACCATTAAATGCTCAAGCGCAGGGCCTCACCACGGCAGCCCTCAGCCTCGTAGACCGGGGGTTTCAGCAAATCAGAACGGCACTTAATCTGGTCATTGGCCAGGTCAATCACTTACAACCAGAGGATTTGCAGCTCGACCCACGCCTTAGCAAATTAGTGACCACTTTCCATAAAGATATACCGGCGCTCCAATCATGGCTTGATGGAATTGAGAAAATCCTCCCGCTTGTCCCAACTCTCCTTGGCGTTGGTACGCCGACAAACTATCTCATTGAGGTGCTTGATTCGACCGAACTGAGGCCGGGCGGTGGCTCTATTAGCAACTATGGCATTGCCACTTTTTCAGGTGGGCGGTTAACGGATGTTCGCGTTTCTGATGTTGAATTGCTCGATAGATCTTTTCAAGGGACTGGAGGCCAGATTCCTGTCCCAGCGGCCTACACCTGGTTTGACATAGCGCCAACCTGGAGTTTGCGCGATTCCAATCTCGACGCCGACTTTCCGACGGCGGCCCGCTACGGTGAATCGATCTATAAGCAAGAAGGTGGCAAAGTTCCAGTTCAGGGAGTAATCGCTATTACCCCAGCACTGATCCAGCATATCCTTGCCATTACTGGACCCATCGACGTTCCAGAGTATCACGATACCATCACCGCCCAGAATCTGATTGCTCGTCTCCACTATCATCAATTGGGATCAGGCCAACAGGGAAACAATATCACTCCTGCACCTAATGGACAGCCGCCAGAGAGTGAACGTTTTACTGTACTGTTGACCGGGCATCTTCTGGACCGTGTTCGCCAGCTATCACCGTCAGCTTCCGGGAAGCTCTTGCAACTGATGATCAGTTCACTTCCTTCAAAGGACATACAGATCTATCTCAATTCAAGCGTAGCAGAGCATCTTCTCCAAAGCTATCATCTGGATACGTCCATTCAATCACCAAGTGGTGACAGCCTCTTTGTAGTTGACGCGAACATCGCTGCAAATAAGGCCAATAACTTTATCACCAATACATTAGATGACCAGGTCACCGTTGATGGAGAAGGCACCGCTGTTCATCACACTACCCTTAGTTACGCCTGGGTGCTGAAAGGTCAATACTACGGTCCCCCTCTCTACCGAGATTACCTGCGCGTCTATGTCCCACCTGGGAGCATCTTACAAACGCAGAATGGGTGGGAGCCACGAGGTACGAGTCAAGCCTTTAGCCGTGAAGTGTGGGCTGGCTTTTTCACGCTCTCCTTTGGTCAGACCCAAACCATCACCCTGGTATGGACTGTACATGGTGCAGCAAAGAAGGGCACTGGCGGTTGGCATTACCAGTATATGATCCAACGGCAAGCAGGTGTTCAGCGGACGCTGCACCTGCAGGTAAAGTTGCCATCCTGTGCAGTGAAAATCACCGAGCTGGGAGGACTGGTATCCAGTAGCCCGCAGGTAATGACGCTCGCTCAACCACTGAATGGAGACATGAATGTTGGCGCTAATTATATCTGCTAAAACACCAGGTTCTACCTGAGAAGGAAGTTCCATCTGCTTAACCAGGTCGGTGTGATCTAGCACTCTTTGGCTATTTTTTTCTAGAAGCACCTGAGTTTGTTCACTTACTAAGCTATACTAGCTCACGAGGAAGCGTTCTCTGTATGTTGTGCTAGTAAGGTGAACCCATGCTATCTACCATCATTTCTGTCCTGTCTCTCGGCGTGATGCTACTGATTATCGCCAGTCTCATCATCAGCGCCTGGCAGGAACGGCGGCGTCATATCTGTACAGAAACTATACAGCCCCATCTACCATTCCACGGAATCCCTGAGTACCCAACAGTCGTTCCAGAGACGAGCAAAAGCATTGTGATGGGTGTTGACAAGCGAACACCTCAGTCTCTGTTTACTTTGCCATCCTCCTGGTATCGCCGTCGCCGTACATTCGTCTCACTTAGCTTCTTGATCCTGATGCTCCTGGCACTTTTTGTGCAAAGTGGCCTGGCTGACGGAGCATTGCGGGATTTGGGCAAAGGTTTCAGTTTTCTCAGTGCATTCCAGGCTTCCGCCACCGATATACATTTTAACGCTCATTATTCACTACAGGGGAGCCCATCACAACGACTTGTGCGTATCTCGCAGCTTGACCCAAATCAATACGATTCCTCCGCAGAATACAATACCTGGGCATACTCGGCCTGCTCCGCAGCTTCTATGACCGAGGTCTTCAATGCCTATGGGCATCATTTTCGCATTACCGATATCTTGAAGGTGGAAGCCCAGATCGGAGAGATTACCCCCACCCTTGGCCTGGTGAGACCGGAGGGTGTTGAGCACACGGCTGCACAGTTTGGTTTCAAGACGGACTGGGGAAACGATTGGACACTGGACAAAGTCATCAACTACGCAAATAGCGGCAAGCCCGTAATTGTCAGTTTTCCCCCAGATCGATACGATGGGGGTCACATCCTTGTCGTCATCGGCGGGACAAGCGACACAGTCTATCTTGCAGATACCTCCCTCTGGAATCGCCACTCGCTGCCGCGCTGGCAATTTCTGCAATGGTGGGAAGGCTTTGCAGCAGTCGTGACGCCAACTTAGAGAGTGAACCCCACCTACTTTCAGCTACCTACTTGCCAAAAGGACTTCCCACCTACTATACTGTGCATATAAACACAGGGCTAGGAGGATAGATCATGGATGTACTGGCCATCATTTTAGCAATCATCAGCATACTAATTACTATCACAGGGGGAGCAATTATCCTTAGACTCCAAGAGCGCTTCTCCACAGAAATGCAGACACAGCAACAACGATGGCAAGATACTCAGGCAAGGCAGCAACAGAGCTGGGAACTCCGGCAGGAACAACGGATAGGCGACCTGGAGACGAAACTCACAGCACAACTACAGCAGCAAAGAGAGACTTTGGAGGTACAGGCATCACCGCAAGCAGGTGCAGGTACCTCCCCATTGAGCCTTGAGCATGAATTGACACGGGTTTTCAGGGTTGACGAACTCCCGCTGGCTGCGGATGCCAGGGGACAACGCCGCCCTGCGCCCGCAAACTGGCGACCACCGATGTTGTATAGAGCGAATCTGTCTGGGCGAGACCTCTCCAACCACTCTTTCCGACATGCCGACCTGCGCGAAGCAGAACTGGTGGGGAGCAGCCTCTTTCTATCTGACTTCACCGAGGCTTGTCTCTCAAGTGCAAATCTTTCAGGTGCCGACCTCTCAGGCGCGAATATGACTGGTGCTGATCTGCGTAACAGCACCTTAACAGAGGCCAATCTACTCGTCGCCGATCTTCATGGTGCTATCCTGATCGGAGCTAACCTCCTTGGAGCACGAGGTCTGACAGTCCAACAGGTAGAGATGGCTATCTACGATGCAACGACCCGGTTCGACGAAGAGATCAGACTCGGCCTGCCAAACTTGAGCAACCCGGAAAATATGCCTCAAACAGTCGCATCAACACCTCCTGTAGAGACCGGCACAGAAGAATCATTGGTGGACGAGGAGGAGAGCACTCCCGTTCCTGAAATGGCTACACCTTCAGTAGAGGCGCAGGAAAGCACTCCTGTTCCCGAAATGGACATATCATCACTGGAGGGGACTCCTGCTGAGGGTGATCTTCCAGATTTGCAGCAACCAGGTCAGCCTGCCATCACACCTGTTGATCTCCAGGTCAGGGCAAGCCAGCCAGTGATTGAAGCGTACTGTGTTAGATGCAAAAAGAAAGTCGAGATGCAGTCTGCTCACCCGGTAACTTTGAAGAACGGACGAACTGCTATGCAGGGAACCTGTCCCTTCTGTGGAACAAAACTCTTCCGTATCGGGCAATTTTAAGACTTTGAGTATAAGGTATTCCGTATTTTTCGGTAGTGACCCCATCAAGGGGTGATAGGTATCCGAGTGGTCAACAAATCTTGGAAAGACCAGAGATGCTCAGTTAATCCCAAAGCCATGGCTGGAGACCGCTGTTGGTAGCGATGCACACCAT
>Ga0137380_10003540_pt1 | contig 13570 bp, 10 predicted proteins | sample SagtaG_17_FD_104809 | JGI IMG/M metagenome (GOLD analysis project Ga0137380, IMG submission 104809) | Vadose zone soil microbial communities from Sagehorn Ranch, Mendocino, California, USA - Sage2_L_100_16 metaG | ecosystem: Environmental > Terrestrial > Soil > Vadose zone | place: USA... | reverse complement strand
CCAGCGGGCATGAGCGTTCATGCCGGTTCGGGCAAGGGAGAGGCCGGTAATCGGGGGACCATGGTCAATGCTTTGCTCCACCGCTTCAGCCGGCTGTCAGAGGTCGGCGGAGAGCTAAGGCCGGGGATCGTGCATCGCCTGGACAAAGAAACTAGCGGCCTTGTGCTGGTGGCGAAATCCGATCTTGCTCACAGGAAGCTGGCGGAACAGTTTTCCCGCCGCGAGGTAAAAAAGACATACATCGCTCTGGTTCACGGCTGGCCCAGGATGACAAAAGGAACTATTAAAGCCGCCATCAGCCGCGATCCCGTCCGTCGCGCGCGCATGACCACGCGACAAGGCTCAAAGAGCAAACCCGGCCGTGAGGCCGTCACCCACTGGCAGGTAACCAGGCAGATTGAAGGCGCTTACGACAAGTTCTCCCTGCTGGAGGTGAAGATCGAAACGGGGAGAACGCACCAGATCAGAGTGCATTTATCGTCGATCGGCCACCCGGTAGCGGGTGACACGCTTTATGGCGCGCCCGGGCCAAAAAGTTACGGAGGTACAGCGCCAGAGGTTGCATCTCTGGAGAGGAACTTTCTTCATGCTTCCGCGATACAATTCCAGCATCCAATCAGTAACAGGCCGCTTTCGTTCCAGCAGCCTTTACCGGCTGAGCTAAGCAATTTTCTCCAGAAGATCGGGGATTGAGGATTGGTTTTCCCAGACTATAATGTGCGAGAGAGTTCCTGACATGCATTTCAAAAAGGTATTCGCGTTGTTGTTTGCGTTCACGCTGGTTTGCTGCTGTTCTGTGGCGCAAACCACGCAGCCACCGGCGCCTGCGCCCACAGCCAACGCAATTTCACCTGGCTCGGCAACTCCCGCTGATGACAACTTGCCGGTGCAGACGTTTCACAGCCGGTCAGACGAAGTGAACGTGATTTTTACGGTGACGGACAAGCACAACAAGTTCATCAAGGACCTGAAAGAAAACCAGTTCAAGTTCCTTGACAACAACAAGCCTCCCAAGCAGATCATGAACTTTTCTGCGGAGACGGACCTGCCATTGCGCGTCGGATTGCTGATTGACGCCAGCAATTCCATCCGCGACCGCTTCCTCTTTGAGCAGGACGCGGCCATCGAATTTCTCCACCAGATCATCCGCCCCAAGACTGATAAGGCATTCGTGCTCGCTTTCGACGAGGTCTGGGACCTCACACAGGATTTTACCGGCGATCTGGACAAGCTGACCAAGGGCGTGAAGGTTATCCGTCCGGGGGGCGGTACGGCATTGTGGGATGCGGTCTTTTATGCCTGCCGTGACAAGCTGATGAAAGAGCGTGAGACCGGCCCGGTCCGCAAAGCCATCATTCTTGTTTCGGACGGCGACGACAATCAGAGCCGCGTACTGCGCCAGGAGGCCATTGAGATGGCCCAACGCGCCGGCGTGATCGTGTACACCATCAGCACCAACCTGAGCAACAACCCTGACGAAGGTGACCGCAGCCTGAAGATGCTGGCGGAAACCACCGGTGGGCAGGCCTTCTTCCCCTTCAAGCTTCAGGACGTGGCCAACGCGTTCCACGATATTCACGAAGAACTGCGCAGCCAATATTCCGTCTTCTATAAGCCTGAAGGATTTGAGGCCAACGGGCAGTTCCGCGCCATTCAGATCGCCGCGGAAAACAAGAAGTTCAGGGTGCGCGCGAAAAAGGGATACTACGTCCCCCGCCAGTAATTTTTTATAGCAACGATTCAGTGAAGTTCCGGCGCGAACCGGGCCTTTTTATTTTGTCCTGAGGAAGCCTTGTGCCGGCCCTTGGCCTTCCCCCAGCAGAGCTCATCTGCTGCTGAATTTCCAACTATAATGAGTCCATCAAGCTTTCTATGATCCTCAAACAGTACCGTATTTTCGCAAGTGCATTAGTCCTTGCCTGCGGTGTGGCCGCGGCACAGCAACCCGCGTCGACGCCTTCGTCATCGGCTGCCGGCCAGCAGCAGGCGGGTGACATCAAGACCGAAAAGATTCCCACCGTGCGCGTAAGGACGGACGAAGTGAACGTGGTTTTCACGGTCGTCGACAAAGACGGCAGGTTCGTGCGGGACTTGAAGCAGGACCAGTTCCGGGTCCTGGACAACCGGCTTCCGCCCCGGCAGGTGATGAATTTCGCCGCGCAGACTGACCTGCCGCTGCACGTTGGTTTGCTGATCGATGCCAGCAATTCCATCCGTGACCGCTTCAAATTTGAACAGGATGCAGCGTCAGAGTTTCTTTATGAAGTCATCCGGCCCAAGACGGACCGCGCTTTTGTCTTGGCATTCGATGAGGTGGTGGACGTGACGCAGGATTTTACCGGCGATCTGGACAAACTGCGGACCGGGGTCCGGGCGATCAGGGCGGGCGGTGGGACCGCGCTATGGGACGCGGTTTATTATGCCTGCCGCGACAAGCTGATGAAAGAGCCAGCCAGCAGCGCCGTGCGCCGGGCCATTATTCTGGTTTCCGACGGCGAGGACAACGAGAGCCGGGTATATCGCCAGGAAGCCGTGGAGATGGCGCAACGCGCCGAGGTAATTATTTTTACCATCAGCACGTCACTGATGAATAACCACACCAAGGGCGATGACAACCTGAAGGCCCTGGCTGAAGCCACGGGAGGGCGCGCTTTCTTTCCCGTCAAGCTGGATGACGTTGTCGCGGCGTTTAGTGATGTTCAGCAGGAGTTGCGCAGCCAGTATATGATCTCTTATCGCCCAGACCAATTTGTGGCCAATGGGCAGTTCCGGCCGATTCAGATTATCGCTGACAACAAGAAGTTCAAAGTGCGGGCCAAGAAGGGCTATTACGTGCCAAAACAGTAGTTCTGTCGCTTCGCTCCCAACCGCCGACGTGTCTCGCCCTCTTGAAATCTCTCTTGCTCCTGCCGCAGGCGGCTCGCCGCGCAAGTCGGGCTCGCCGCTAGTGTCATGTTCTGAATTCTCGCTCCCAATCCTGAGTCTCACCGGCTCGCAGCCGTTTCGTTGGGCGGATAGTACCCTTTGCGCGCCTGGATCTTGTATCCATCTTTGGATTTGACCTCAAGGCGGCGGAATTTGCCGTCATTCGTGGGATTCGTGGAACTGAAGCCGAGAGTGTACTGGCTGCGCAATTCAGCCGCTATCTCTGCGAATGCCTTGTCCAGCTTGTCAGGACCTCTCACCGTGATGATGCGGCCGCCTGTCTGCTCCGCCAGCTTGCTCATGTCGCCATAGTTCGAGGGATACATGGGATCGGTGATCAGAAGCACGTAAGCCACCACGTCGGCCTTTTGAGCGGCCTCAATGGCGTCTTTCAATCTCAATTTACTGCCTACATCATCGCCATCAGTAAGAATCACCATGGCCTTACGGCCTACCTGCCTGCTCAAAACCTCGTCGGCAGCCAGATAAACACCGTCAAACAGCAGCGTGCCTTTGTTTCCGCCCCCGGCGGTGGGCACGGGACCGGGAGTGCCCATGGGCGACAGGCCCGCTGTATTGGTGTTGATGCGGGCTTTGTCCAGGCCGTTCCGGAGCAAACGCATGTTGTTGGTAAGATCCTGCAGCAGGTCCACGCTGATATCAAAGCTGATTACAAAGGCCAGGTCCTTGCTGGTGATGACCTTTTGCAGAAATCCGCCAGCGACGACTTTCTCCTCCGGAAGAGTACGCTCCATGCTCTTGCTGCTGTCGATAAGCAGTCCCAGCGTAATAGGCAGGTCAGACTGGGCCGAGAAATACTTGATGGTCTGCGGCTTCCCTTCTTCCAGCAGGTCAAAATGGTCTTTCGTCAAGTTGGGGACAAGGGTGCCATGCTTGTCTTTGACCGTGAGCTGAACGTTGACCACGGTAACGTTCTTGCGGAAGGTCGGGATTTTTCCCTGGTCGGTTACAGGTTCCTGGTCTTTATCTTTATTTTGATCCTGGGGTGATCCCTGCTGGCCTGCGGGTGGGGCAGATTCCGGCGACTGTCCTAAAACGGCAGGCAGGGGAAGAAACGCGAGTGCAAGTGCTAGAAATAAAGTCCGCATAAAGGCCCTGAAGCACAGCCTTTCTTGTGTGATGTGTTTGATCTATTGTATTAGATGCAGGGGAGTTGCCTGGCAACACGCCCCAAAGCATTACAATTGGTTGCGCAGGCAATCCGGCAAATGGGGCGCAACATTCCCGGTCTGGAAACGTTCTAAGTGGTAGGAGGAGCTGATGCTTAGGTTGATCCCTGGCATGAAGGTGCTGATCTTCGCTCTGTTGCTGGCAGCTTTACCCCTGGTGAGCCAACAAAACCTTCCTGAAGGCCCCAAGCCGAAAGACCAGCAGCCCCAGCAGGGCGTACCGGATGCTCCCCAGCCCAAGCCACAACAGCAGGGCCAATTCCCGGAGAATGCTCCGCCAGCGCCTATCAATGCTCATCCAGAACAGCCAGAGGCCACAGCCACGCCCGCTCCCCAGCCACAGCGTTCTGCCGCGGAACAGAACGGAGTGGGCAGTGGCCGTGAAGAGCTCTATAAAATGAGCGTTTCGGTCAATTTCGTGCAGATTCCTGTAAGAGTCAAGGACCGTGCCGGCAAACTCGTTCCCGGACTCACCTCCAATGATTTCAAGGTCTATGAAGATGGCGTGGCGCAGCAGCTCAAGTTCTTTACCGCCGATGCATTTCCGCTATCGGCCGCCGTGGTGGTGGCTACAGATTTGCCCGCCACCACGATGAAGAAGGTAAATGAAACGCTTCCGGCGCTGATATCTGCTTTCAGTGAATTTGACGAAGTGGCGCTCTATCGCTATGGCCACACGGTGCAGCAAGTTTCTGGTTTTACCGGCGCCACAAGTGTTTCCACCGCCAGTATCAATCGCATCAAGCGCACCGGCCGCCAGGGCGGCCCGCCGATGACCGGGGGGCCCTTTGGAGGCGGTCCCAGCATCAACGGCCATCCCGTGAATGATCCCAATGCCAACGGCGGTAAGGCAGGCGACGTGCAAACGCCACCGCGCGAGTTTTACGTCCTGAATGACGCGATTCTAAAAGCGGCCCAAGACATGAGTAAACGCGACAAGACCCGCCGCCGCATCATCTTTGTTATCAGTGACGGGCGCGAACTGGGCAGCAACGCGAGCTACGACGAAGTAAAGAGGATCCTGCTGGCCAACAACATCAGCGTTTACGGGGTCGGCGTGGATACGGCCGCAATCCCGATTTATGACAAGGCCAACCGCATCCGTCTGCCCGGTTTTGGGACTGGTAACATCCTTCCCCGTTATGTTTCTGAAACCGCGGGCGACATGATGGCTGAATTTGATCGCCAAGGAATTGAGCAGGCATATGCCAAGATCGCGGACACGGCGCGCAACCAGTACACGCTGGGATATACGACGCAGGCCACTAAATCGAGCGCTTTCCGTACCCTCGACGTGCGCGTGCTCCGTCCGAATCTAAATGTCTTTGCCAAACAGGGATATTATCCGCTGCCTCCCCAGACCCAGCAGGCCCCCAAACCGTAAAAGAATGTTACCTTTGGGGGTAATGGCGGAGGTTAAGTGGCTTGGTAGTCCGGCGAAGAGGGTACAATTAGAGGCCACCCCTGCTTCCGTTCGTTATGATATAAAAAAGTCTTTCAACTGGATGGCGAGTCTGGAACCGCAAGCGTGCCTTTTTGCGCGCCGAGTGCTAGGAGAGTCTTGAGTTTTATTAACTTTGCCGCTCGCGAAATTAACTGCAAGATCGTGTATTACGGCGCCGGCCTGGGCGGTAAGACCACGAACCTGCAGCACATTTTCGATAAGACGGTCGACAAACAAAAGAGCAAGATGATCTCCCTGGCCACGGAAACGGACCGCACGCTCTTTTTTGACTTTCTTCCCCTCGATCTCGGCACAGTCCGGGGTTTTCGCACCCGCTTTCATCTTTATACTGTCCCCGGCCAGGTGTTTTACGATGCCAGCAGAAAACTGATCCTGCGCGGGGTGGACGGCGTGGTCTTTGTGGCTGATTCGCAGGAAGAGCGCCTGGACGCCAACGTTGAAGCCCTGGAAAACCTGCACGAGAACCTGAAAGAACACGGCTACGATTTCAAGAAGATCCCCTACGTCCTGCAACTCAATAAGCGGGACCTGCCCACCGCCATGGCGGTGGACGACCTGAAGCGCGAACTCAGCAAGAAAGATGAACCTATGTTCGAAGCGATTGCAAACCAGGGCAAAGGCGTTTTTGAAACGCTGAAAGAGGTCGCCCGGCTGGTGCTGATTGAACTGAAGAAGGGCTAGGTCGATAGCTTTTAGCCATCAGCATTCAGCCGAAGCAACTCGGCCGCAGATGAATGCTGATAAACGCAGATAAAAACAAATCAGCCGCGAATCAACGCGAAAGACGCGAATCATGATTTTGGTTCTCGATTCATGTTGATTCGCGAAATTCGCGGCTAATTCTTTAGATCTGCGCCTGTCTGCGCAAATCTGCGGCGACCTTCTTCGGCCCAACTGCCAGTTGCTTACTTGTGATCCAGCAGCGGAGCAATCCCGCCAAAGTCGCGCGGCGATTTGCCAGTGCCACGCCCTGCCTTGGCTGCCAGCGGTGATCCGGGATTCAATTCTCCATATTTTTCCAACAGCACCGGGACCAGCGCCCCCTCGGCTTCCTTGGTAAAGGTCATCTGGGTCTCTTTGCGGTCAATGCGGATGAAATCGCCCAGCTTGATCTGTCCGGTAGCAACCAGGTTGGCCAGCGGAAAAACGACATTTTTCTCTATGGCACGCTTCAGGTGCCGGGCGCCGTACTTGGGATCAGTCCCTTCCTGTAGGAGGAAACCTTTCACCGGCGCGGTGCAGGAGAATACGAACTGGCTGTTGCCGGTGGCTTGAAGGATGCGCTGCTGAACCATGCCCAGTTCAATCTCGAGAATCTGTTCCAGATGTTCTGACTTGAGGGTTTTGAACACCACGATCTTGTCGATCCGGTTCATGAACTCCGGGGAGAATTTGCGCCGGGCTGCATCCTGCGCGGTGCGGTTGATCTTGTCGTCGAGCGCGGCGTCCATGTGCCCGGCTTTTCTGGTATTGCCGAAGCCGAGGCCGCCGGTCATGAGATCGTCCATCTCATGCGCGCCCAGGTTTGAGGTCATCACGATCAGGCACTGTGAAAGATCGACGCGGCGATTGTCGCCCAGAGTGAGCGTCGCCTTGTCCAGTATGCCGAGCAGAAGCTGCCACAGAGCGTCGCTGGCCTTCTCAATCTCGTCAAAGAGCAGCAGCGTAAGCTTGAGCTTTTCCGTATGCCACTGGTTGAGCGCTTCCTGCGTGAGCAGGGGATGGGTCTCGCGATGTCCCAGATAACCGGGCGGCGAGCCGATCAGCTTGGCGATTTCATGGCTGTGCTGGAACTCGGCGCAGTCAATTTTGATGATCGCACGCGGATCGCCGAACAGCGATTCCGCCATGGCTTCCACCACGCGGGTCTTGCCGGAGCCGGTGGGCCCTAGAAAAAGCAGGTTTCCCACGGGACGCCCGGGAGCGTTCAATCCCGCGAGAAACATCTGGTAGATCTCCACCACTTTTTCTACGGCCGGATCCTGCCCGACGATTTTGCGCCGCAAAGCGGTCTCAAAGTCCTGCGCATCCGAGCTGCGCCGTGTGGGATCAAGTGCAGTATTAAAGCCGGTCCTCATAAATTCCCCGCCTCTTTTTGCCGAGGACTCCTCCCAGTTTCGGAGGTGTGAATGTGAGATGGAAATGTAAGCTGCAGAGTTGCTATTACTAATCCGTCAACATTCATCTACATGCATCCAACAGATTAGATGCAGAGTGTGTGACAAAAGGTCAGGCACTCCAGCCATTTTGATCAGGGTACCGGGTTGCATGGTAATATGCCTGCACAGACCCCGGGAAAGAGCCTAAATGTTACCCAAGAAATATCGTTTCATCTCCTCCGCGGCCCTGGTTGTGCTTGGGCTGGTTGTAGCAATCGTAATGTTAGCGCGGCATGGGCAGATTCAAGCCGCCGCTTCTGAAAAGCCGGCACCGGCCGTGCAAAACCCGCCGGCCGCAGCCGCACAACCCCAAGAACTGCCGCCGGGAACGATTACGCATACGGCCAAGGCCGTAACCACCGCTCAGTTTCTGGCGCGCGGCCACCTCTCAGAATCTTCTTACATGACAGTGGCGGAGTATGTGGACGCCATCGCCAAGGCGAATAATGGCAAGACCACGTTCAAAAAGGGCGATGTAATCCTGATCCCCGGCATTGAGCCGCAGCCGATCGTGGAAAAGACGCGCCCGTTTCCTAAAGACACTGAAGTCCGCGCCATCTACCTGACGGGCGGGACCGCCGGGAGCGCCCACGGAATAGATTTGGTACGGCGCTGGAAGCAGGCCGGCGGAAACGCCGTGGTCTTTGATATTAAAGACAGCGACGGCAGCATCAACGTTCCCTTTGAGCATCCGCTGGCGCGAAAAATCAAGAATTACCCCATCACCAATCTGCCGAAATATGTACGGTTCCTGCATTCGCTGGACATGCACGTGATCGCACGGCAGGCGCTTTTCCGGGACGACAATATCGCACAGCGCCACAGCGAACTGGCGGTGCAGTCCAGAGGCCTCCACCAGCCGTGGCGCGAGAACGGCAAGCTGGTCTGGTCTGACAGCTCCAACAAACAGGTCCAGGATTACAACATCGCACTGGCCAAATACGTGGCGGGCTCAGGCGTGGACGAAATCCAGTTTGACTACGTCCGCTTCCCTGCCGAGGGCAACCAGGCCGACGCGCAATTTGCCTTCCAGAAAGATCCAACAACAAAGATTCATCGGGATGACGTGATCGCTAATTTCCTCGATCACGCTTATACCGAATTGCACCCCATGGGCGTGCTGGTATCGCTCGATGTGTTCGGCATCATGGCCTGGCAGCGCCAGGTGGACCTGAGCCATACTGGACAGGACATCACCAAGATGGCCAAGCACTGTGACGTGATTTCACCCATGATCTATCCCTCGCACTTCTTTGGCATGGACGGCTACAAGGCCCCGGGCGACGCTCCGGAACATTTCATCAGCGTTTCCATGGACCGGTTTGAAAAAGTTACCGCCGGGACCGGAGTGGTGTTGCGCCCCTGGCTCCAGGCCTTCCGCTGGCGGACCAAGACCTATTCGCCGGAGTACATCCTGAAGCAGGTGAGCACTGCCAAAGGACACCACGGAGACGGATTCTTGTTTTGGAATGCCGCCAACGATTACTCGAAGCCATTCGCCGCCATGCCTACCATGATGGCGAACCCAAAAACATATCTATACACGCCGCCGACGGCGGTAGCGGAGAACAATCCTGCGGCGATCAACCCGGAAAAAACGGCGACATCGCAGGGTGCGACCCACTCCAGACCGTAAAATCGCTTCCCCGGCAAAACATTTGTAATCGATGCGCTAAGAATTTAGCCGTATCTAATGTTGGCCGGGGAAAATTCCGTCAGATATAATGTGTAGTTCGCCCGAATTTCTTATCTAAATAGTGTTAGAGTGCGTTTGGACCGTTGTGAAATCCGGGCAGGCGTACGAATAGCGTTCAGGCAACAGCATATTAATCTGGAGGAGCCCTAATGGCGATTCAAGCGACGGAAAAAATCTGGCATAACGGGAAAATGATTCCCTGGCAGGATGCCCAGATCCACGTGATGGCTCACGTGGTCAATTACGGTTCCTCCGTCTTTGAAGGTATTCGTTGCTACGCTCCGGGCGGCAGCCCGGCCATTTTCCGCCTCCGCGACCACATGCAGAGGCTGATCGATTCGGCCAAGATTTACCGCATTGAAATCGACTACAACCTTGACCAGCTCTGCGCCGCCGCCCTGGAGCTTATCTCCAGCAACGGCATATGGCCGTGCTACCTGCGTCCCATCGTGATGCGCGGCTACGGCGAAGCCGGAGTCAACCCCTTCAACTCGCCCACTGAGGTCTATATGACCAATTATCCGTGGGGCAAGTATCTGGGACACGGCAACGTCAGCGACGGCGTGGATGCCTGCGTCTCTTCGTGGTCGCGCATTGCGCCCAACACCATGCCGGCCATGTCCAAGGCCGGCGCGAATTACATGAATTCGCAGTTGATCAAGATGGAAGCCATCGTAAACGGCTATGTGGAGGGCATCGCGCTGGACGTGAATGGCTATGTCAGCGAGGCATCCGGCGCCAACATCTTTATTGTGCGCAAGGGCAAGCTGCTGACGCCGCCGCTGGGCAACTCCGTTCTGCCCGGTATTACGCGTGAGTGCGTGATTACCCTGGGTGAGGACATTGGCCTGACCGTGGTGGAGCAGATGATTCCCCGCGAGATGCTCTACCTGGCCGACGAAGTCTTCTTCTGCGGCACCGCTTCAGAGATCACTCCCATACGCGCCATCGACAAGATCAATATCAACAACGGCGTTACCGGACCGGTCACGCTGGCATTGCAGCGCGAGTTTTTTGGCATCGTGAATGGCGCTGGGCCCGACCGCCACAACTGGTTCACACCCGTGCCGGTGAAAGACCGGTCAAAGCAGCCGGTAGGCGTTTAGGTTTGAATCCCGGGCATCGCGAGGGATCGCTATAGCTACGAAATATTTCAAGGATGACCCACAAGGGTAGTGAGAAATCGCTACCCTTTATTTTTTTGCGATTGCAGGGTTCTCTCGCTTCGCTCGAGATTTAGGAAACGCGCGCCACGATTCCCAGTTCGCGCGGAAGGCAGGCATTCAACTTTTCGTGCAGCCTTTTCATTTCCGGGCAATCCGCACGGTCAAAGCAGACACCTGCGCGCCCGCTGCTGTGTGACCACACAACGCTGCCGCTGGCGTGCAACGACGCTGACGCCTCAGGCAACACCAGGGTCATGGTAAGCGATGCCCCGTGCGGCAGCGGCTCAGCGGCGTTCAGGCAGAGCCCGGTCTGGCTCACATTGAGCACGTTCACCTGATGCAGTGTGCGCTGCCAGCCACGATGGTTCAGCGTCCCTGAAACCAGCTTTACCGGGACGGTGTGCCTGTAGGTGGCGATCCTTTGCTGGGCCATGGGGGTATAAGCCGCTCTGAGGCTACGCACCAGCATGTCCGCGCTCACCGGCTTTGGCACGCGAAGTTGGATGCGCTTGTGGCTGGATTGTTCCAGGCGGGAGCCGGGCATAAGCCCCACCGCTATCCCACGCCAGCGCGACGCAGACTGCAGCAGTTCAAGTTCTCCGGCCCTAGGCACGTTGAAGTCGCAAATGGCGAGATCGATCCGGGTGCTGTGCACGATCTGCTCGGCTTCAGGAATGCTGAACGCGGGATAGACCCTGATGCCAAAGCCTTCCAGTACCCTTCTCGCCATGCCGAGCGAAGACTCTCCAGGCACCAGAAGCAAACCAGAGAAAACGTTCCACGGAGCAAAGGCCTTCGCGGGCCGGGGAGAATGATTGCGCGCTAAGTTGCCTGAGTTCATGTGATGCTACCAGGGGCCAGGACCGCGAAACACCGATCGAGCGTTCTGAAGCAGCTGAGGGTTCAGCACCGTGAGCGGTGTTCAACAAGGGCTGACCGCTCCTGGCCAGTTGGGAAAGCGTCTCATAGAACCGGAGAGCCCCGGCACGGCGTTATCCCTTATGAAAGGCCAAAATTTGCACTAGGACAGCGGACAGTGGCCTTCTTCCAATTCCCTATTGGAAAGTGTTGCACGCGACAATGGTCCCCTGTTGCATTCCGCGACTGAACCATTGTGTGCGCTGGGCGGAGCTGCCGTGCGTGAATGACTCCGGGCCGCCCGGCTGATATCCGCGTCGTCGCTGGTTCCGCCAGGTGTCCACCGGATCCTTTGCGCCCGGGTGCCCGCGTATACTTTTCAGCGCAAGATGTTTCAGCGCAAAATCAATCCATTCATTCCGATCCTTAGCTAAGGAGAAACCCAACCATGAAGCTGCCAAGCCTGTTCATCGTCCTTTTTGTTCTGTTGGCGCCGCTGCTCGCCGCCGCCCAGCAGCCGGAAGTAAAGTTCATTGCCGATACGCTTGTGGTCCAGGCTGAGGGAAGCTATGAAAGCGATCCTGACCTGGCCATCATGACGTTTGACATATCGTCACAGGAAAAAGAGCTGAAAGAGGCTTACACCAAAGCGACGCAATCGATGCGATCCGTCGTCGCCGTGGCTGAGCATAACGGACTTGGGAAAGACGCCATTCAGACCGGTGTGCTCACGGTCACTCCTTTTTATGAGGGTGATCGCAAGAAACGGGCACGGGCCTACCGCGTGCAGGGCCATGTTGTTTTGCGCGTGCAGGACTTTTCCAAAGTCGGCCCGATCATGGATGATTCAGTACAAGACGGTATTGCCGACTTCCGCTCGCTTACCTATGAACTATCGAATGAAGAAGCTGCCAAGCAGAAGGCCGTGGCAGACGCCATGCATCGCGCCGCCGGGCGCGCGACGGTCGCGCTGGAGCAGACGAAACAGAAGCTGGGGCCGGCGCGGTCAGTAAGCCTGGAAGTGCGGAACCTGATTGGCATCGCACAAATCCAAAGCCTGCCTTATGACGTTTACGCCTATGAGAGCGGAGATCGCTCCAGAGACAGTGGAGGGCTTTTCAGCCTGGGCACAGCCAAGAAAGTGGCGCCACCGCCGCCGCCTCCACCACCGGTGCAGCCAGGAAAAATCACCATTACAGCAAGCGTGCAGTGTGTCTTCCAGATTGAAAAGTGATTGCGGTGTCTTGAGACGATACGCGCCGAAGCTGAGGTCTTCGGGGCGAGGGGAGTTGCCACCTCGCCCCTTCTGGCAGCTAGAAAGCTAACCGCAAGCCAAACTGAACCTGCCGCGGCACGTCCGCTTGAGAAAAGAACAGCGGATCGGTCAACTGGCTGGCGCTGGTGGGCTTCATGCCTTTCAGCCCAGTGAACGGGCCGGTGATCAGGTTCAAGGGGCCTCTGGCAGTCTGAACGATCCCACTTGCCGGGATGCCATTCAGATCAAACACGTCATTTACGTGATTGAAGTTGATGTGGTTCAGCAGATTGATGCCTTGGACGATCAGGTTCAGACGCACTCCCCGATCGCGATTGATATACAACGCCTTCTGCAAATTCATGTCCCAGGTATAAAACGGGGCGCCGCGGTTGTTATTGCGCGATGCGAGGAACGGCATCGCGTAATTGTTGTCCAGGGTCTGGCCGTTGAGCTTATTCTCAAGGTTGGGCGTGCGAACCGAGAACGGCAATCCGCTGCGCAGAGTAATGATCGGTGAGATGGTGATGTCGCCTAGGATAGCGGAGAGCGTCCCCTGGCCCGGCTTGAACGGCGTGACGTAAACAGCATTCGCCACGAAAATATGAGGAATATCAAAGACCGAAACGGCCCGGAACGAATTAAGCATGTCCGGCCGGAACCAGTTCTGGAAGCTGGAAAAGTCAATGGTATCGTCGATAGTCTTGCTCCAGGTGTAGTTTGCCTGGAACTGGAGACCGTGGCTGAACCGCCTGGTGAGTGAAGTCGTCAGTCCGTGATAGATGGAACTGCCGTTGGAAGCATAAGTGGTGTGCTGGAACTGGCTGCCCGTGGGTGCATAGAGCGGCCCACCGGT
>Ga0137380_10003534_pt1 | contig 13581 bp, 13 predicted proteins | sample SagtaG_17_FD_104809 | JGI IMG/M metagenome (GOLD analysis project Ga0137380, IMG submission 104809) | Vadose zone soil microbial communities from Sagehorn Ranch, Mendocino, California, USA - Sage2_L_100_16 metaG | ecosystem: Environmental > Terrestrial > Soil > Vadose zone | place: USA... | reverse complement strand
TTGCCATTCATATGATGGTTCGAGGCGGATTCATCAGCGAGTACGACGCTCGCGTCGCGAAGAAGCTCGCCTACGTGATCACCGGCGGAGACTTGTCGCATAAGACGCTTGTGTCGGAGCAGTACTTGTTGGACTTGGAACGCGAGGCGTTTGTTTCGTTGTGCGGGGAGAGGAAGACACAGGAGCGGATTCAGCATATGCTGAAGACGGGCAAGCCGTTGAGGAATTAGCGGACGCGGCGCCATTTCGAGTTCAAGAAATAACCCCGAAGGGGTTGCTTCTTTCAGCCCAAGGTTGCCGTCCTCGGCTACCTTGGGAATTTGATGGCGGAAAAAGACGCAAACCCCGTCGGGGTTGCGTACCAATCGCGGCCTAGTATCCCAAGGTAGCTGAAGACAGCAACCTTGGGCTGAGGGATGCAATCCCGTTGGGATTGGACCTGAACGCGGAACATATGGATAAGGTGGACAAGGCGGAACATATGGATAAGGTGGACAAGATCGTAGGGTGCATTGTGGGAGGAGCAATAGGCGATTGTATGGGAGGCCCATACGAAGGTCAGCAGATGCCCCTAAAACTTGATCGTGGCCACCGGTGGAAACTGTCGGATGACACTCAAATCACCTTAGCTACCTGCGAAGCCATTTCGCGCCGCGGCTACCTCGACGACGCGTCAATAGCCGGACAGATTGTCGGCACACTTATCGGGCGACGAGGACTTCCTAAAGAGATGGTTGATTGCGTGCCAGACTTGAATTTCATCGAGAACACCGCAGCAAGATTCTCTGAAACTGTGCTGCGGGAAGCTGCCTAAGAGATTGCTTGGAGAAAAAGCTATGAAAGAAGCGGTAATAGTCGCATCATTACGAACCGCGGTCGGCAAGGCGCCGCGCGGCGCACTCAAAGACACTAGACCCGATGACATGGCGGGAGCAGTCATCAAGGCTGCCGTCGAGCGCACGCGCGGACTCGATCCTTCGATGATCGAAGACGTCATCCTCGGCTGCGCGATGCCTGAAGCAGAGCAGGGAATGAACGTCGCTCGCCAAGCGTTGTGGCTCGCGGGCGTGCCGAAAGAAGCGTCGGCGGTCACGATCAATCGGTTTTGCTCGTCGGGGCTTCAAGCTATCGCGTTCGCAGCCGAGCGAATTATGGCGGGCTGGGCTGATTGCATCGTTGCCGGCGGGACCGAAACGATGAGCCTCGTACCGATGGGCGGGCACAAGGTCGTGCCTAACCCGACGCTCATCGACAACTGGCCTGATTACTACTTGAGCATGGGGCTAACTGCCGAGAACCTGGCGAAGAAGTATTCGATCTCGCGCGAAGAAGCCGACGAGTTCTCGCTACGCAGCCATGAGAAAGCGGTGGCTGCGATCAGGGAAGGGAAGTTCAGAGACGAGATTGTTCCGCTGACGGTCAGGACAGTCGAGCTTGACGCGAAAGCAAAACGAGTCGTCAAAGAAAATGTCTTCGATACCGACGAAGGCCCGCGCGCGGACACTTCGATGGAAGCGCTGGCGAAACTCAAGCCTGCGTTTCACGCTCGCGGGACGGTGACCGCCGGTAACTCGTCGCAGATGTCCGACGGCGCGGCTGCGGCTCTGGTGATGTCGGCTGATCGCGCGCGTGAGATCGGAGCGAAGCCGATCGCTAAGCTGATCGCCTTTGCCACCGCTGGGGTCGATCCGGATTACATGGGCATCGGTCCGGTTGCTGCAGTACCGAAGGCGTTGAAGATCGCAGGCTTGAAGCTTGATGACATCGACTTGATCGAGTTGAACGAAGCCTTCGCGGCGCAGGCGTTGTCGGTGGTGAAGGAGCTTGGCATCAATCAAGACAAGCTGAACGTGAACGGCGGCGCGGTCGCTTTAGGTCATCCGCTCGGGTGCACTGGAGCGAAACTAACCGCGACGATCCTTCACGAGATGCAACGTCGCAACGCTCGGTACGGGATGGTGACGATGTGCGTTGGCGGAGGTATGGGTGCGGCGGGAATTTTTGAGTTGATGTGAAACAGGAATCGGACGCCACAAAGCACGAAGACACAAAGCTGGACAAAGGGTCTTGGTGCTTCTTCGTGTCTTAGTGGCCTGGTGGCGAAGCTATTCACGAACTTCCGCCTGAAGGCGGTACTACGAAACTCGGAGGAGAACAAAGATTATGAGCAGCGCTGTGGAAACAAAAAAAGTAATCAAAGGCGGAAGCTTCATTCTTGAAGATCACGACCCCAGCTCGGTGTTCACGCCCGACGATTTGAGCGACGAGCACTTGATGATCGCGCAGACGGCTCGCGAGTTCACCGGGAAAGAAGTGATGCCGCTTGACGCCGAGATCGAGTCGAAAGATTACGAGTTGACTCGCGGCTTGCTGCGAAAAGCCGGCGAACTTGGGTTGCTTTCGATCGACATTCCCGAAGAGTACGGCGGCGCTGGGCTCGACTTGCTCAGCTCGCTGGTTGCTGCGGAAGCTTTGTCGGGGCAGGCGTCGTTTTCGGGATCTGTCGGCGCGCACACAACAATCGGGACTCTGCCAATCGCCTACTTCGGCACCGAGGAGCAGAAGAAGAAGTATCTGCCGAAGCTCGCGACGGCTGAGTGGGTTGGCGCTTACGCGTTGACCGAATCCGGCTCGGGCTCGGACGCGCTCGGCGCCAAGACTAAAGCCGTGCTGTCAGAAGACGGAAAGCACTATATTCTCAATGGTCAAAAGATGTGGATAACGAACGCCGGTTTTGCCGACGTGTTCACTGTGTTCGCCAAGGTCGACGGCGATAAATTCACTGCCTTCATCGTCGAACGCGATTTCCCCGGCGTCTCGATTGCGAAAGAGGAACACAAGATGGGACTGCACGGCTCGTCGACTTGCGCAGTGAACCTAGAGCAGGCGCAAGTGCCTGTGGAGAATGTGCTCGGCGAGATCGGCAAGGGTCATAGGATCGCTTTCAACATTTTGAACATCGGACGCCTGAAGCTTGGTGTGAGCACTATTACGGCATCGAAGCGACTCACAACGATCGCGACCGATTACGCAAAGCAACGCTATCAGTTCGGTGTGCCTATCGCCTCGTTCGGGTTGATAAAGCACAAGATTGCCGAGATGGCCATTCGCACTTACGTGGCCGACAGCATGACTTATCGCACTGTCGGGATGATCGAAGACGCCTTCACGACGATTGACCGCGACAATCCCGAGCAGATGCTGAAGGCTGTTGAGGACTATGCCATCGAGTGCTCGATCCTAAAAGTTGTCGGAAGCGAAACGCTGGATTACGTTGCCGACGAAGCGGTGCAGGTTTTCGGCGGCAACGGCTACTCGAAGGATTATCCGGTCGAGCGAGCATATCGCGACGCGCGCATAAGTCGAATCTACGAAGGCACGAACGAAATCAACCGATTGATCATCTCTGGTCAACTGCTTCGCCGCGCAGCGAAGGGAGAGCTTGCGTTGTTTGCTGCCGCGAAGAAGCTGCAGGACGAAATGTTGTCGCCGTCTATGCCTGAGGAGCCCGCCGACGGGAGCTTCTCGCAAGAGCGAGTTGCTCTTTCGAACGCGAAGAAGGCAGCGGTTGCGGTGCTCGGCTCTGCAGCGCAGAAGTACCGCGACAAAGTGCAACAACAACAAGAAGTCCTGGCGGCGGCAAGCGACATCATCATGGAGATTTTCGGAATGGAGAGCGCGATTCTCCGAACCGAAAAGTTTATCGCCGGTCGAGGCGAAGCGGCGTGCGCGAATCACATCGATGCGACTCGCGTGTTTGTTAATGACTCGATCCAGCGAGTCGAGCATCACGCGAAGACGGCTCTTGCGGCGATGGCGGAAGGCGACGAGCTACGCATGATGATGGCAGTCCTTCGGCGTTATATGAAGTACACGCCGGTGAACACGGTTGCTGCTCGCCGCCGAATCGCGGATTCGACTATAGAAGCGGGAAAGTATAACCTCTAACATTTGAGAGTCGCGCTGTCGGCAATTTACATTGAGCGCTTTCATCAGCACACCTCTTCAGAGGTGTGCTGATGGACTGCGTGGGTCCTTGACCGTTTCAACGGTTTCTTGCGCTGTGATGAAAATCGTTGAAGCGGTTTGATTTTACCCAGTAGTCGGCACACCCACCTGAAGGTGGATGTTAATGAGAGTCGACGGACTAGACCGAGCTGCAGGATATGAAAGTTCACCGGATCAGCGTGCCGACGCCTTTCTATGTCGGTCCTGTCAATGTCTACCTGATTGAAGAAGACCCGCTCACGCTGATCGATGCGGGTCCGCGTGACGACGAATCTATCGAAACGCTGAGATCGGGGCTGGCGCAGCTCGGCCATAAGCTTTCGGATATCAAGAGAATCATCATCTCTCACGCGCATTCTGATCATTACGGTCTCGCTCAGTTGATCGTCGAAGAGTCCGGCGCTACCGCTTACATCCACGAATGGGACGCGCCGGCAGTCTCCGCCGAAATGGATTATCAAGCGTATCGAAAGCTGCTAACGTCGGCCGGTGTTCCTCGCAAGACCATAGATCAAATGGAAGCGGCATACGAGAAGTTCAGAGGCTTTGCGTATCCACTTGATCGAGTCGAGCGGTTGAAAGACGGAGACGAAATTCTGTTCGATCACGAGAGCTTGATCGTAGTTCACACGCCCGGGCACACGCCTGGCTCGATTTGTCTTGTGCGAACCGCAAACCGTCTCGTGTTCGCTTCGGATACGGTGCTCAAGACGATCACTCCCAATCCCGTCCTGAGTCCCGACCCGATTGACAGCACGCGGCGGTTTCAGTCGCTGGGCGAGTATCTTGTATCGCTCGCTCGAATTCGTGGGCTTTCGCCAACAGTGTTGAAGGGGGGCCACGGAGACGACGTGACCGATTACGATGAACACTTTCATCGGCTTTATCGGTTTACGAAGTCACGACAGTCTAAGCTGCTATCGATGATCCCGAAAAACGGCGCGACCGCTTGGGAAGCCTCAATGCTATTGTTCCCTGAGACTCACGGCTATCATCGCTTCCTTGCGTTGTCGGAGACCGTAGCGCATCTGGATTACTCGGTGTCTGAGGGCAAGCTTGTGGTTGATAGAAGGAGAGCGCAAGAAACGTATCGACTACCCTGAGCTTGCACAACTCTTTGGGCGCAGTCGGCGCAGATCGGCGATTCTCGTTTTTGTCCAATGGTGATAATCTAGACGCAAGATATGGGAGACAAGCGTCATGCAACACCGTATTGAAACAAAGGTTGAACAGAGTGGAACAATCGTCCTGCGCGACCTGCCTTTTCGCGAAGGAGAAGAAGTTGTTGTTGTGATCACTACTCATCCGGCTGAACCAAGTCAGGGGAAACCATACCCCTTACGCGGGTTGACTGTGGAGTATAAGGATCCATTTGGCTCGGTGGCGGAAGATGACTGGAGCGAGATGCGGTGATTGTTCTGGACACGCACGTTTGGCTTTGGTGGGTTCACAATGATCCATTGCTGCCGCAAGATGCGGCTCAGGTTGTGACGACATACGAATCAATCGGTCTTGGCATAAGCGCGATTTCCTGTTGGGAGGTCGCAAAGCTGGTCGAGTACTATCGTTTGATCCTGCCCCTGCCAGTTAACGATTGGATGAAACAAGCGCTGTCATATCCGGGAATCAAGCTGCTGGAACTGACGCCGGAAATTGCGATTGAATCCACGCGGTTGCCGCAGCCGTTTCACAAAGACCCCGCTGATCAAATAATTGTGGCGACGGCGCGTATACACGGCGTTCCGCTGGTAACTTGTGACGCAATAATCCGCGCTTACCCACACGTTCAAGTACTACCGTAATACTCCTATGATGATGCGTGACGAAAACCTGATTTGGCGGAAGAACCTCTTCCTTACCGAGGGGGCGCACCGTGCGGCGTGCCCCCGGAAAGAGGTGCTGAATGAAGAGGTACCACGAAGAGCGGGCGCGCATCCGAGGCGAGCATCGATTTCATCTTCGCTACGTCCACCGCTGGCCGAAAGAACCCGTCGACTGCGAATGTGAGCTGCAAGCCGGGCGATTCCGCAAGAAGAAAGCGCTCGATTGTGGGAAGGCTGCCTGCTTGCTGTGTCGCTACGAGAAGATCTTCGGGATGGCTTCTTATCAGCAGCGTCGCAGGCTTCTGCGAGCGAAGGACTCGATGGCGGACTATTTCAAGGAGCTGAACAAACCATAAGGCGCCACCTGGAAGTTCTGTTGCTCCTACCAAAGAACGGCGCAACCGCGTGGGAGGCTTCGATGCTTTTGTTCCGAGGGCTCACGGTTATCATCGCTTCCTGGCACTATCGGAAACTATAGCTCATCTTGATTACGCGGTGGCTGAAAGTAAGCTCATTATCGAACGAAACGCCGACCGGGAGACGTATAGACTACGCTGAATTTGAGCATCTGTTCGGCGGACAAGATTGTGACAGCGCCAGTCTTAGCTAACACCGCCGCCAAGATTAACCGGGTTGATTTAGTAACGCTGCTTTCCTATCATTGGCGTCGGTGTGGGGCTAAGGTAGAAGCGGATCGTTAGACGGAGGAAATATGCCGAGAGAGGCCAATCTTTTCGAACTTGCTGGGGGCAGTCCATTGGAAGGTTACTTCCTTTTGAAATCCAGTGGAGGCAATATGCCGCCGCGTTGAATTGAGAATGCGAGAGCGTCACGGAAGAATAGACATCATGCCATGTCGGTCGCACTTCAGGAGGGCGATTGGGGCGAAATCAGTGTTCTGCGCGATTGGGAACGGTCCTACCTGAAAGAGTGCTTTTACAACGGTATTCGAATTCTGTTTGAACTGGAACGCGAGGGTAAATCAAAAAGATGATATGCTGTCAGGTCCACAGAGAGTCTACATAGCTACCAATGAGATTAATGCATAGCCGACCCTGGCCTTGGCCCGTGGTAAAGTAGGACGCGAGGAGAGTACCATGGCTTCACTCCATTTAGACACGAACGCGCTTATCGAGATTTGTCGGCGGAATGATGTTTCTATGCTTGGCGTGTTCGGGTCGGTTGCAAGAGGCGATGCAACTCCTGAGAGTGATGTAGATCTGCTGGTCAAGTTTTCTAACCGGAAGAGTCTTCTTGCGGTCGTGTCGCTCGAACGCCAGCTTTCTGAGGCTCTCGGTCGCAAGGTGGCGAATAACGGTTTAAGGTTGATGCGATCACGGTACCCAACTTGACTGCTCCCTCAAAGTTTCTGGAACTATTCTCGAACATCGCAGGCATCTTGCTGAGTCCTACAGCACTATCGACCATCATCAACCTGCCCAAACATTTCTTGCCAAACATTTCCAGCCAAACATTTCCTGCTTGACAAACGAACCGGTTTAGAATAAAAGGGCACCTAGAAGCGCCCCGTTTTTGCGAGCAAGAGCAGCCACGTGGCAGGCCTCGCGTGGCAAGGGTTATAATTTACCTGACGACCAGTGCCCGGAGGCTTCAACCGCAGCCAACCGATTGGCTCTTTGCAAAGATAGGAAAACAGGCAGCAACGCTTGGGCATCCTATAGAATGTGGAGTGTGAACGTGGACGAGATTCAAGCACAAGGTCGCGTGTCTTTGAACCCGGAAATGAAGAGCCCTCGCGCGTCGGAGTTCGAGTCTAAGCTCGGCTCGCTGATCGTGGGACAGGAACGCGCCGTCCGTCGAATATCCGGGCTCTATCAAATCTACCTTGCCGGTATGCAGAACCCCGGCAGGCCGATAGGAACGATGTTGTTCCTGGGACCGACCGGCTCGGGTAAGACACGCGTGGTCGAAGCGGCCGCCGAGGTGTTATTCACTGACGCGAACGCTGTTGTCAAAATCGACTGCGCGGAGTTTCAGCATTCGCACGAGATCGCCAAGCTCATCGGCTCGCCGCCCGGTTATCTGGGTCATCGCGAAACCGCGCCGATGCTCACGCAGGAGAATCTCGATAAGTATCACACCGAGCAAGACAAGCTGACGTTTGTTTTGTTCGATGAGATCGAGAAGGCGTCCGACGCGCTTTGGCAGTTGCTCCTGGGGATCCTGGACAAAGCTACGCTTACCCTTGGCGACAACCGAAGAGTCGACTTCTCGAAATGTATGATCTTCTTAACGTCGAATTTGGGCGCGAAGGAGATGAGCGAGTTGATCACCGGCTCGATTGGCTTCGCGCCCGCGCGCGGTAAGAGGCTGCTGGAAGACGAAGTCGATCAGAAGATTTATCGGACCGCTTCCGAGGCGGCGAAACGCAAGTTCTCGCCTGAGTTCATGAATCGAATCGACAAGGTCGTAGTGTTTCGCAGCTTGAAGGAATATCACCTCAGGCAGATCCTCGAGCTGGAGCTTGGCCAGGTCCAAAACCGAATCATGCGCGGCATCGGTGAAAAGTTTATCTTCACCTGCACCGACGAAGCGAAGAAGTTCCTGTTGGACGAGGGCATCGACTTCAAATACGGCGCGCGTCATCTGAAGCGAGCGATCGAACGATTTCTCGTGTATCCGATATCTAACCTCGTGGCGACCGAGCAAGTAGCGACCGGCGATCTGGTGATCATCGACTACGACGCCGAGACGGGTAAGCTCACGTTCACCAAGTCCGAGGGCGGAGCGCTGATTGATCCATATCGCGAAGCGTACGGCGAGATGTTCGAAGTTAGACAAGAGTTGGCGGCGGCAGCCGAAGCGACTGACGGCGGCGCCACGACTGCGCCGCTCAAGGCGATTGAGAAGTGACAGCCCTGGGAGAGCAGGCATCTTGCCTGCTTCCCTCGGCAAGAACAGCGGCAGCAGGCAAAGATGCCCTGCGCTCCCAGGCCCGGTGAGAGCAGTCTCCGCCGGGCTTGCTTGTTCTATGACTCGGAGAAATTGCGAGCAACTTTGCGAATGAACAAAACCGCACTCTTACTAATTGGCATCACGAGCAGACTCGAGTCTTTGCTCGAATGGCTGAAAGCTTTTGGCCCGCTTGGATTATTTGGAATATCACTAATTGACTCGTTTGTTCCGCTGCCCGGAGGCCCCGATGGCGTGATGATTTTGCTTAGCTCAGCTAATCAAGAGCTCATGCCGGTTTACGCACTGGCCGCGACTGCAGGTTCTGCCATTGGGAGCACTCTGTTGTATCAGGCGGCGCGGCGCGCCGGGGTAGCCGCGCTCAAGCGAGTCAAACCCGCAAGACGTGACCGAATCGAGAACCTGTTGGGCCGATATGATCTCGTGGCGGTGATGGTGCCGGCGGTGCTTCCGCCGCCTTTTCCGTTCAAACCCTTCATTCTCGGCGCCGGCGTATTTCGACTGAGAGCATGGAGATTCATCACCGCGATTTTCATTGGGCGCTTAATCAGGTTCTTACTCGAAGGCTGGCTGGCAATAAGATTCGGGAAAGACGCGCTTCAAATAATCCGACAGCACGGTTGGAAAGTACTGATCGCGGCGGCGATATTAGGAGCGCTGGCGTTCTTTGTAAGCTTCCTTCGCTCGCGCCGTCCAAAACAGATGAACGTCGTTCAAGCGCCCCGCACGTAGTGACGAACTGATTTCGGTCTACGTGTAAACTTGCTGGAAATGGAACTTTTCCGCCCCAACGCGCGTGTGGTAACATTAACAGATTTGGAGGAGTGCATCTGCTTTATATTCGAAAGGTTATCTTGTTGATTGCGCTATGCCTGCTGATCCTGCCTGGTGCGGCGCGCGCGTTAAACGATTGTCTGAGAGTGATGCCCGTTGAGGAGCTGACCAGGCAGTCAATTCTAATCGCCAGAATCAAAGTTCATAAAGTCGAGAAGGCAAAATATCGCGGCGAGTTCAACCAGGTGGCCGAGTTGCAGCCAGTTGATGTGATCGACGGCGATTTCACGCTCAAAGAAATCTTCGTTCTCGCGCGCTCCGGCGTGCGATGCGCCGAAGATAACTACAACAAAGACGATGAAATGCTGGTCTTCCTCGAGCCGCAAGACAGCCTGTTCCACACAGTGAATTATCAGTACGGTCAGTTCGCAATAGCCGGCGACGTCGTCAAAGGGTGGCGAGACAAGACGAATAAGCCCGTCGATAAGCCTTACGCGGAAGTTAAGGGCCAAATCCTGGCATGCCTTCGCGCTGCACGCTCGCCGAAACCCCCAAACGAGCAGCCGCAAAAACCGACGCAGCCCTCCAAGCCTCCGATTCCCTGATTGGGTCTATTCTTTGTCGAGACTAGAGTTTTATTGACAATCGTGGTAACGTCGGTGATAATCGCTCTCGACGACCAATCTCAAGTCCCCGCGGAACATCTTCGCAGTTGTGGGAGGAATCAAGGGTGGAAAACGAGCGTCAGGAGAGACTGCGCCGACGGATAGAAGAGTTGGTGAGAACGCGGGTGGGCTCGCTCAATCAGGATATCAGCCGGCTTCAACAAGAGATTAATGAATCATTCAACCGTTTGCGTGAACAGACTGATGTAGCTGCTTCGATAATCGATGACGATGAATCGGTTTCGCAAATCGCTGCTGAAGTGAACGCCCAGGTCGATGAAGCGAGCGCCCAAAGCGTGCGCCTCGGGGCAGACATCGCGCTGTTGAGGGACTCGGTCAGCGAGCTTGAAGAGCAGCGTACTCAAGCAGAAGTCTTGAATGCCCTGATAGCGCGTGCTGCCAACTTTGCTCCGCGTGTTGTGTTGTTCGTTGTTAAGAGTGGCAATGCGGTCGGTTGGGCGGCGCGTGGGTTGGAAGACAGCCCGGGCGCGGGGCAGATACGCGGAATGTCGATTCCGTTGCAATCGCATACGGTGTTGGGAGCCGCGGTCAACTCGCAGCAAACTTTTTACGGCTCGCCCGATTTGCAATCGGAAAACCAGAGTTTGATTACACGACTTGGCGCGCTCAATCCTCAAAGGGTTCTCGCCGTGCCGTTGAAGGTAAGAGGAAAGACGGCCGGGCTGGTTTATGCTGACTCGGCCGAACGCGGAGAAAGCGCCATCAATGTCGAGGCGATTGAGTTGTTGACTAACACCGCTGGATTGGTTGTCGAGCTTGTGTCGCTTCGAGCCAGGATCTCAGAGGGTGCGCAACCTGCGAGACCAGCCGCATCGGCTCCTGCTGCCGTGCCCGCTTCGACAACAAGTGCGGGAATTCAATCAGGTGGGCTGCAGCAGCCGCTTGCACAGCCTTCGGTAGACCGGAGACCGACTGCCGCACCGGCGCCGACGTTTTTCAGGCCGACGGCAGAACCCGCGGTTGGATCGGCGTTCGCGGCTTCAGCGCCCGCTTCCAGCTTGGTGCACGAAGAGGAGGAGAAGGCGCACAATGACGCGCGTCGATTCGCCAGGTTGTTGGTGAGCGAGATAAAACTCTACAACGAACAAAAGGTTGCCGAAGGACGTCGGACGGGCGATCTGTATGATCGACTCAAGGAAGATGTAGACCGCAGCCGGCAGATGTACGAAAAGCGCGTTACTCCAAGCGTGGCCGCTAAGTTTGACTATTTCTATGATGAATTGGTCAGCACTCTTGCGGAAGGCGACCCATCCAAACTCGGCTCGGATTGTCCGGGACCCTCGGTCGCAGTAGGAAATTGAAAACCTCCCTCGGAGCGCAGGCATCCCCGCCTGCTTCAGAGATTCGCAGGCAAGGACGCTCCCAGGATTCCTTTGTGTCGGATCACTCTCTAGTCCTAGGAGCAATAATGCGCAAACGCATCGCATTTGCACTTTTGCCCATAATAACCTTCGCCCTAGTCACACCCCTGACGGTCTCGTGTCAGCGCGGGCCGAAGGATCCTGACGCCGGCATCGAGGAGCTTCAGAGGTTGGCGCGCAACGGGAACGAAAAGCCGGCCGTCAGCGATTTGACTAGCATTGAAGCTCGTTATCCCCGGTCGCGAGCCGCAGCTCTCGCGCGGTTTCTTCGAGGGTACCTTTATTACACGGTCCAAAATTATCAAGCTGCTAATGAAGCGCTTGACACCAAGATGATTGGCTCTGCCAGCGCGCTCGCTGATTATGCACTGTTCTTTCGGGCGGAGAGCGAGGCGGCCGTCAACGCCAAGAGCGACGCCCGGCGCGACTTCAATGCCGTCTACTCAAAACATCCCGATTCTTTGAAGGCGCGTGAAGCCAGACTGAGAGCCTCGGAAATCGCGATTGCGCTCGGCGATCCTGCGGGCGCAATCAAGGAACTCGCAAGGATGGTCGAAGCAAACGACGCCAACGCTATCTATGTGACGGCTCAAGCATTTGAGTCGATGGGAAAAACCGATCAGGCTGTACTGGATTATCGCCGAATCTACTACGAGCTTCCGGCTACGACGGCGAGTGTTCAGGCTGAGGCGAGGCTTGCTGCGTTGAACGCGTCCCCTAAAGACACTCCCGGGTCGTTTGAACAGGAGCGATCGCGAGCCGACGCCTTGTTGGACGCCAATCAGTACGCTGAAGCGGCGACCGCGTACGAACAGTTGTTCGCTCGCTTCCCGGAAGCCGACCGGATCGACGAGATTCATTTGCGCCACGGCGTGAGCCTGCTTAATAACAAGCAAGCTGCGAAAGCCGTGGGTGTGCTTGCTCGGGTAAGCGACCGCAATCCCGAGCTGCGAGCCGAGGCATTGCTTAATCAGGCTGACGCGTTGCGCCGCACGGCTCGTTCGTCTGAATCTTCAGCGTTGGTCGATCGCTTACTCAATCAGTATCCGAAGAGTCAGTGGGCCAGTGAAGCACTTTACAGTCTAGCAACTTATTTGAAGAAGCAAGATCGCGAATCAGAAGCAGCTACTCGCTATCGGCAACTGCTTGCTTCTTATCCAACGAGTGCGTACGCGCCGGAGGCTTCTTACAATCTCGGCTGGTTTGCGTATCGTTCGAAGAGTTATTCCGAGGCTGCGCGCATACTCGAGCAGCATCTGGCAAGCTATCGCTACCCCGAGACGAAGTTTATCGGCGAAGCATGTTTCTGGGCGGGGAAGTCCGAGGAGCGGCTCGGCCACAAATCGCGAGCGCTCACGCTGTATGATTTGGTGAACGAGCGCTACCGCTACGGTTACCACGGTTACGTCGCAGGACTTAGATCGGCGGCGCTGCGAAAAGCAGAGCCGGCGCTCAAGCCCGAACAGCCGAAGCCGGGCTCGGACCTCGAAGTGATTCGCGCGAACGTCTTGCAGGTTGAGCCAATTCAGGAAACAGCTAATGGCTCAGAAGCCGGCCGAGTCGCGAAGGCCAATGATCTGGAAATCATCGGGCTCGACGAGTTTGCAATCAAGGAGCTGAACAAGGCTCTGGAGGCCGCTCCCGCGTCACCGAAGCTCAATTTGCGATTGGCCGAGTTGTACTCGCGTCGCGGAGAAACTTTTCAAGCGACGCTCGTACTGCGAAAGGGGTATCCGGATTTGTACTCGTATCGCGACTCGGACTTGCCGCGCGAAGCGTGGGAGATATTCTTCCCTCTCATTGCCTGGAGTACGATCAAACAAGAAGCTAAGCGACACGGCATCGACCCTTACGTCGCCGCCGGCTTGATTCGCCAGGAAAGCGTGTTCAATCCAAACGCGATCTCGCGCGTTGGCGCTCGCGGATTGATGCAAGTAATGCCGGCCACCGGACAGTTGATCTCGAAACGACAGGGCAACGGCGCGATCACTGCAG